>Ga0222715_10005449_pt1 | contig 10843 bp, 16 predicted proteins | sample C33_9DmetaG_FD_165056 | JGI IMG/M metagenome (GOLD analysis project Ga0222715, IMG submission 165056) | Estuarine water microbial communities from San Francisco Bay, California, United States - C33_9D | ecosystem: Environmental > Aquatic > Marine > Unclassified | place: USA: California... | reverse complement strand
TGCCTACAGCACGACCGATCATGCCCTTGCCTGTCATGGCTCCAGCCAGAGGGCTTATTGACCCAAGAAGCTCACCGCCTCCGATCATCTTTTTAACTTTCTTTTTCATTTTATTGCCTTTCATTTGGCTTCCAATATTAGATCTGCTTATAGTCATCGCATCCAGCCTATTACCATGTGACCAATAGAGCCAATGACCCCCCCAAAAAACAACATAACCCAGAATGCGCCCTTCCAGCGGTTTGCCTGAGCTTTTAGCTCAGAGACCTCTTTGTGGACATGGCGAACCTCGTCCTGCATTTGAGTTATGCGCTCTTCAAGTCTAGCAAGCGTTACTTCAACCTTCTCAGCCATTAGCACTTCCACCTTTTGCGAGCTTGCCGAAGTCTGCTATTTGGATTCTTTGCAGCCTTGGGGAATTGCTTCATTTGACCAGCGGATCTGGCGCAGAAAGACTTGCGGCGCTTAGCAGCGGTGCTACCGGGCTTTACCTTGCCTGTGACGGCTGTCTTGAGCTTGCTGCCGGGGTTTTTAGCCCGATACGCCTTAACGCCTTTAGCGGTCATACCCGCGCCCTTTTTGGTGGCACGAAAATTACCTGACTTCACAGACGTTTTTATAGGGGTTTCTTTTTTTCTAGGCACTGCAACCCCCCTACATGTAAAATATTGTAGCGGTTACGTTGGCTGGCAATGAGACATAAACACCGTTCTTGGCTAAAATCCCGTCTCCGGGAATGATTATGTCTACAGTGCCTTGTGCTTTTTCATCAACCTCAAGAAGAACTTTGCCGGAGGCAGCGGAAGCGTTATCGTAAAACACAACGTCTCCAGTTGCCCCTGATGAAGTATTCACAACAACGCCCATTAATCTGTTTCTTGTTGTGACCATAGCACCGCTAAGGTGTCTATGCGCGCTATGTACTTCTCTTCCAGCCATTTAACCCAACAATAAAGTTACGAGGGCGCCAGTACCGGTCAATGCCGAAACAAACACGCCTTCCTCTGCCAATATTCCGTTGTCAGGAATGTAAACATCATTCCATCCGGAAGGCAGGGTAAGATCAAGAAGCGTCTCTCCAGAGGCACTTCCGCTCTTTAGGGTAAAAGAAACCGCAGCTGTCCCATAAACCAAGACACCTTTGATTCTGGATCTTGATGGGCCAACAGCTACTGGAGCAGCGCCTAAAGCAACATTATAAGCCTTTACTTCAAAAGAAGACATTGTCGCCTCCTATTAAGCAGTTGCTACTGCGCCTGTGTCTACGCGAATGTAATTGGTGCCATCAGAAAACACAAGGTTTCCGGTTCCAGCGCCAGCGCCTTCAGCAGCTTTACGGGCGTCAGAGCAGAAGATGATACGTCCTGTTGTAGCCGATGCGGCGGGGAGGTCGGCAAATGCAATGCCGGTAGATTGGAATCCATTAGTAGAAATAATTGGACCCGAAAAAGTAGTATTAGCCATGAGGAACTCCTTGTCGTGGCAAATGTCAGCCGCACCATGCGACTGTCAAGGTTCTCAATGATTATAGCAAAAGAAAGGGCGCCCCGAAAGGCGCCCAATCAAAAGTTTGTACCCTAGTATTATTTAGGCGCCCGGAGAACCGTAGATGCCTAGTGGGTCTGAAACGCCGAAGCTGTAGCGCTCGCGGGCCTTGTAGCGAACATTGCCTGTGTCGAAGTCGCCATCCATTGATGTTGACATCGCTGTACGGACAAAGTGCTTCATGCCGTTTGGAACATCTGTGGTCAGGAAGAACGCATCGTTGTCAGTCAAGTAGTGGTTGACACGATACCCCTGTGAGATTGAACCGTTTGAACGCAGGGCGTTGATGTCGTTATCGGCTGTGCCGACACGCAGATCTGTCTGAAGCAGACGAGTTGCAACGAACATCAGTGCTGGCGGAACGATTAGCTTCTGTGGGCGAGCAGCAATCAACAGGCCGCGCTCGTCAACGAATGCAGCGATGTTAATTACAGCGTCTTCCAGAGAAGTCTCGTTCAGGTCGGCATTGACTGCTGGACGGTTTGCGTTGCTGCCACCTTGAACAGTTGGGTGGTTAGCGTTGAACAAGGTCACGCCGTCACCTGACTGGAATGTGGTGAAACCGTTGTTGAGCAGAGATGCAGCTTTCACCTGTTTGGTGTAAGCCATAGCCCGTGCGAGAGCTTTGGTGTAACGAGCAGACAATGCGTCATACAGGTTATCTTCCATAGCCTCTTCGGTTACAGAGAAGCCCATCGCCACTGTTTCGTGGTTGTAACGGGCAGTGAAGGACTCTTGCGCGTTGTCGTAAGAAATCGCTGAACCTTCAGGCTTGACTGGTGCAGCACCAAAGCCTGAAAGTTTGACCTCTTCCTCAAAGCTACGCTCTGAAGTTTCGGTTTCGTAGACTTCTGCATGTTCGTTTTCGTACTTGCCGTACTCCATTCCGAACAGTGCATTAAGACCGGGCAAAAGCTCCTTGAGAAGTTGTGCGCGTGAAATAGCCATCAGTTACACTCCTTATGCTGAGCCAGTGGTTGAAGTGTGCTGATGGTAATTAAACTTACACACCAGAATCGGGAAGGCAGTGCCATTCTCATCGCCTTGAGCGCCGCCCAAATAATCAATCACACGGATTGGGTTCTCTGGATCAGTGTCAAGCTCAGAAATGTCCAGAGCAACGCGGCTAACCTTGAAGGTTGTATTCGGTGCTGTTTGGACAAGAAGGCAGTTTTTGCCGTAGATGTCAGCCGGATTGGCTGGCGCACCATCTGCCTGAATGGCAAACAATACGTTTGGATCATCTACAACAAATGCCATTGCGTCAGACGCAACAGTATTCGCTGGCCAAAGCTGTGAGAACACAATTTGACCAGAGTTTGGATCAGTGTATGAACAACCCATGAAGATACCGACCATGTCGATAGCGGTTGTGTCATCACCTGTAGCGGACTGCTTTTCAATTGTGGTCGCTGTACCACCGTCTACAAGCTGTACAATATCGCCAGCGGCAATATTGGTGTTGTAGGCAGAGGCGATTGGGTATTGGCGGAAAACTTCCAGTGATCCATTATCCAAACGACCAATTGGGCGCAGACCGAAGGGAGCGGCAATTGAAGACATTTAATCTCTCCTTCTATCAAGCCATTTTAAAACGGTAAGCGCCCCGTTATGGGTTACTTACCAAACGATGTTTTCGTAGACCGTTCTGGTTTCAGAACAGGCATACGAGGATCTGATTGACGTAGATAGTTGTTATCTACAGAATCAATCTGCTGTGCATTCATCTCATCGTGAGCTTCACGGCGAGATTCCACATAGTCGGTTGAGTTCTCGCAAAGTAGCAATCCTCCAACCTCAACATTACCTTCAAATCGTGAGTCGATATCAGGCAACACTTGTAATTCAGGATGATCCTCTGCCTTGACTGGCGTCCAACCCTCACGGAATTTAGACGAAACATTGGTGTTATCTGCGTTACCCAGTGTAGATGTGCGGACCCAGCGGTATTCAACACCATCGCGGGGTTCGGGGGTAGGCAGCATTGTTGGTCTTTGCCAGCTTCTTTTACGAGCTGTAGTTTCACGAGACTCGTTTGAGCGTGGGGTTCTGTTAGACATTTGATGCCTCCTTCAAGAGTTGCGCCGCATATTGTTCAGCCGTAAGGCCAAGTCGCTTGGCGAGGGCGACCTGAGTTGAGGTTAACTGCACTCTGCGTGGTTTTTTTGCACTCCGCTGGGCGGGGGCAACCACGGAACCAGTTTGGCGGGCAGGTGCTTCCTCAAAATACTGCTCACCAAACTTGTCTGGGAATCGCTTACGCATTGAATCATCAATGCGGCGATAATACTCATCTGCCTGTGACTGAGGATTGATTCCCTGCTTTACCAGAGACTCATGTACCCCAAAGGCATAACCTGTCATTTCAGAGTCTTCACCAAACCAAGGGTTGCTTGATGCCCACGCTTGTGTTTTTGCGTCAGGCTGATTAACCTTTGGCCTTTGCTGCAACTGCACAGGCTCTTCCTGTTTTTGTTGCGGCTTTGGCTTGTAAGACTCAACTCTAAACTTTTCATTTTGGAGGGCGCTTAGCTTTTCCTGAGCTTCGATCAACTTGTCCGGATCGCCTGTTTCGTAGGCTTCCTTATAAGCTGCCTTTGCTCTGTCAAGCTCGGCCTCAACACGGCTTTTAGCCTGCTGTACCAGAACACCTTCACCCTCTTCTAGGGTTTTGCGGAGTTTCTGGTTCTCCTCATAAACTTTTCGGGCGTATTCAATGGCCTCATCTTGCAGACGGGACGCCTCTTCTTTACGGCGGCGCTCTTCATGATATTCAAACTTTAGCTGCTTAATGCGCTTTTGCACATTGTCGCTATAGTTTGCAATCTCGTCATCCTCTGGAATCTGCGCTTCGGCTTCTTCCGCACGGCGAGGCTTGCCCTTATCTTCATCTGGGGTGTCATCAACGATGTCCACCTCAAACTCTTTATCGTTATCCAATTCCACTTCCGCGAAATCTTCTTCAATTTTTTCGGCTGTATTATTCATGCTCTTGTGTATCCCCTTGGGTCATCGACAACAGCCTCAACGGTGTCATCATTGATAAGACGAAACTCCTGTTTATCAATCTTAAACCGTGTACCGGAATAAGAACGAAAAATCACGAAGTCACCTTCCTTACAGTATGGGCCATTAGGAAACTTATCAGTGTCCTTGTACGCATCTGGCCCAGCCTTCACTACAAAACCAATGACTGAAGCGGTTTGTTCCGCGTTTTTCAGTGCATCTGGCATGTAAATGCCGGAATCAGTCTTTTCTTTAACCTCAAGCGGTTTAATTAAGAGTTTGTAACCAGTGGGTTCTGGTATTTTGCGGGCGATGTCTTCATCAACCGTTTTTTCAGCAGAATACATTTCTGTTCCTTTTGCAGTGATCTAGGTTCACAGTACCTTGCAGGGCTTTTGCCCTGAAAGTCTCCACATTCACAATATAACTCAATTGTACCCAAAGCGGAAGAGTTAGCTTTCTTCGTACTTTTTTTGCAAATCGAGTAAATCTCTTTCAATGATTGCCAAGGCTTCCACCTTGCCAACGAGTCGAACATACTCTTCGTGGTTTTGGCATCCGCCACCGGCCATATGGTCAGCGATATCATTTAAGTATGCCCTTATTTTTTCACGGATAAAATCAAGTTCATTCATTTGTCCCCACTAAGTCCTTTGCTATTTCTCGACCTAACTCAATGCCCTGTTTAACGTCTTCACGGCGGGCTTTGTCGGTCTCAGTTGCTACCTTAACGCCAAGGCGGGCGCCTTCGCGTTTCTCCTCTGACTCCAGACGATCTTTCTGAAGCTCAGCGTTTACTGCCTTCGACTGCATATCGGATTGCAGCTTGGCAATATCAAGTTGCTTCTTATGCTCAAACTCAGCCTCTTTCAGCGCCAACTCACGCTGCTGGATCTGTGTTAGCGGATCCTGCTGCTGCTGCATTGCCTGTTTCTGCGCTGCCTCTGCCTGATCTTTGCGAAGTAGCTTTTGAGCAGCCTCAGCGGCAAGACGAGAGATTTCAAGCTCAACATCTTCTGGCAAAGGCTTCTCCTCATCCGGCATAGGCACACCAAGCTGTTTTTCAATTTCCTTGCGATACTGGAAGGCCACATGCTCAGTGATGTGCGCTGCCATAGCGGCCTGAATTGCACCCGCAAACGGAGACTGTCCAACAATCTCTTGCAGCTTTGGATCCTGCATGGCAGCAATGTGAACCTGAATATGCGCCTCATGGTCCTGATATTTAAAGGCTTTAACAGGCTCCTGCTTCAGGATTGCCATATTCTCAGTTACTGGATCAGATGGCTTAATGTCATCTGGTAGTTTAATGATCTCATCAGCGTCTTTAATGCCAAGAACCTCAAGCATTTGTCGATGAAGCTTGCCCATATTATATAGGTTTGGCGCCTGTTGGGCTAATTGCATCGCCGCCTGATACTGCACAACACGCTGCGCCATTGTGGCCGCATTTGGGTCAGATACAGGTATAACATCAACACGCTTATCAAAATCTTGTTGGCGACTAAACTCACCTTCCATTTCGTAAGCATATTCTGCTGGCATATAATCTTTTACGATCTTTGCCAGAATCCGTAATTCGTTCTTGAGTGCTGCATGTAGTCGTGCCTGAACACCAGACATAACCTTCATGCTACGCTCCATAAGAGCTAAGGTTGTTCCGACCGGCGCTTGCGGGTTGAGATTTCCGACTTGTACATCAGCAACGGAACCAATCCGTCTCCCCTCTTCCACGATATTTCCGAGAAGCTGGTATAGTACCGATGATGGCTCCTTGTAAGGAAGGAATGCAATCGAATCCCGAATTGCACCACCCGGTACGTCCACATCGCGGAACTCACCCGGCATGAGAGGCGAATCGTCACCTTTAATACGAAGACCCCTAGCTTTGAGACCAGCGGGGAGGTTAGATAGAGTACCCGCGTCAATAAGCTGTCTAAGAATACTCGTGGCGCTTTTAGCAAGACCACCAATAAGATGAATAAGACCCGTTCCGTAAAACCCAAGGCCCGGTAGGTATCTATAGTGAACAAAGTGCGCTCTTTTACGCTTTTTAATATCGTCTTCATACCAGTTCCTCCGTATTGACAGCACTGTCAAACTGGACTTATCAATTGTCACAACATATGGCCTTGCCAGCCCATCTGGGTCGTCAAATGGCTCAGGCATCATCAAGTCAGCATGAATCTCAAGAATTGTGTGACGGTCATCATCCTCCATGACCGCAGTTTCACCATCAATCTCGTCATACTTTTCTTGAATATCAGAGTAATCGGCTTCAGGCTCAGGAAGATCAACATCTACATAAAAGCTATTAAACTGAAGCTCAGCAATTTCATTTGGGGTTTTCTTCATCACATGCGTGTAGCGCGGCGCTGTAGCTAGGTCAGCCGCCCCATATGACACAACGAAGTCCTCAGCAGGGACAAACATTGCACATGGACGCTCCATGATGGGATCGTAGTAAACTTTCTTGAAAGCAGAGCCAGCCAAGGGAAGCCTGAAGAGCATTTGTTCCGTCTCGTCACGGTACTCGGTCATCTCCTCAGTCAGGAGATAGTTCATTTCATCTTCGACACGCTTTGCCTGATCGATCTTTTCCTGATCTCTCTTGCCCAATACTTTGGTGCGTACAGGTCCTGCGGCTGGAAATAATTCGCTCATGGCCTGAGCTTGGAAGCGGACAACGGCTTCAGTCAGGACCGGGTGAAAAACACCTGCTGCACCAGCCCAAGGCTGTGTGCGCTCTTCAATTTTCATGCCAAGAAGGTCTAGACCCTTGACGTATGAACGCGCCCAGTCTTTGCGAGACTGCCTGTCAGCAATAAAATCTTCAACCAATTCAGAAGCTAAGGCCTCAAGATCAGCATCTTCGATATATTCAGCTAGGTTTGCATCGTGATCCGGACCGATTAAATCTTCTGTGTACTCCCCCGTAAAATCAATAACGACTTCTCCATCTTCGGTATTGATACCAACGGCGTCTGGATTAATGACTTCAACTTGGACTTCTTCTGTATCTTCCATGTCAAAATCGGCGGGAACCATCTGTTTTTCTACAGCCATAATATATGAATCCTATTTTTTGTCCGGTGCCTGCATGATAACAGAATATTGCCCATGGTGGGAGTGGGACAGATCGCCGGTAACCTTCCACCCCATATCTTCGTACTTTTTTACGTCCTGATGCAAAACATATCTTAAAATTTTTGTTTTAGTAGTATTCGACTGGTCGTCTGTATGTAGGTTCGTCATCCCATTCATCCATTGAACTCCTAATCCACCCCCCTTGGCGGAATCTCAGCAATGCCTGTGTTGTGGAGTCAACCAAGTCATCATGCTCCCCAGCCGGAAAGGCCGCGCATTCCTGAATAACTTCATCGGCCCACCTAGTTGGTGGCGCCCATATAACTCCAGACGCGAAAAGATCACTAACCGCGTTTACCCTAGCTATTTTATCCTGTCCACGGGAGGGTGTAAACTCCGTGACCGGTATTCCCATGGCTCTAAGCTCAAAAATAAGCGGAGAACCGGCTGCTTTCGCCTCAACAATCATTTGATCCGGCTCAAATTCCCAGTATTTGTCATAGGCTGCGCGTTTTAGATCCGGAAATTCAAGTTTTTCCTTATATGCGTCAAGAAGTATCAAATTCGGGACCGTTCTTCCTTCTTCGTCAGGGTGATGGAAGATTCCCCATGTCGTACAGGCAGAATAGTCAGCTCGTTGCGTTTTCAAAAACGCAGTATCCCAGCTTTGAATTATAGCTTCGCACGGTGGCGGGCTTTCTCTTTCCCACTCACGCCACCACTCTCGCTTAATGAGCGCCCCTTCTTCCGAAGTCGGGTCCTGTTGGTACTGTGCAGACCATTTGGACACAGGCAGTTCGGCTTTTAGTGCCTCAAGTTGATCCAGAGGCCAGAACTCAGGCCATAATGGGTCACCAGATGGCATAATTGCCGGAAACTCGATGATTTCCCAGTCATCCGCACCCTCTCTCTGGGTGGCAGACTTCATAATTTGTCCGGTCAGGTCCCTTACAGACCATCTCGTCATGACTACAATGATCGCTCCACCCGGCTGCAAACGCTGTCGCGGTCCTGATGTGTACCATTCGTATACCTTGTCGTAGACTTCTGGGTTGTAAGCCCCCAGTGCCGCCTCCTGCTCTGAGTGCGGGTCATCGATAATGAGGACATCAGCGCCCTTACCAGTAACTGCACCACCAACACCAATAGCAAAATAGTCACCTCGCTTGTTTGTGTTCCAACGTCCGGCGGCCTTTGAGTCAGAGGACAGGGATATGCCGGGGAATATCTCTTGGAAGTCGCTCTGGTTAATCAGGTTTCTCACCTTACGACCAAATCCAACGGCCAGTTCTGCCGTGTGGGCGGTCTGAATAATCTTTTTCTCTGGGTATCTGCCAAGAAACCATGCCGGAAACAAGAATGACGCAAACTCAGACTTGGTATGACGGGGCGGCATGTTGATTATCAGACGCTTTAGATCTCCGCTTGCTACCCTCTCAAACGCATCTGCCATGATTGAGTGGTGACGACCGGCAATAAAGCTGGGCCACATCCGGTTAACAAATTGCAGGAAGTCGCTGCGAGAGGATTCTTTGGCCTTGGCTTCCTCAAGCTCCTCCATGAGAGCGAGGATTTCCCGCTTTTGGTCAGGCGGGAGATTTGATATTTTGCTTGTTATTGCTGCTAGGTTGCTCACCGGTCGCAGGCTCCCCTTTTTTATGACACTTGTAAGTGACTGGCACATGGTGGTTTGTCTGCATGATTGCTACGGACATTTCCGCAATACGGTCCATGCATTCACCTTCTGTTTTGTAAGGCCCACGATTGTCAAATGCCACCATGCAGTTTGACATATTCAGAACTAAACATATTACAACAGAGGCTTCAAACATCACTCATCATTGACACACCTGTTCATCAGAACAGACTTGGCAAGCTCCAGCAGAAATACCATATCAGGCGCCCTGCCATGTGACGTAGCCATAAATAGATTGCCGGTATCAGTCCAGCCAACCACAATGGCTTCGGTCATTGTTACTTCTTCTTGCAGGACCCCAAGCATTTCTTTGGGATCTAGCTCTTCATCCTCGTCAAGTCCGTCTCCACGCGGAAATTCTATTATGTTGCCCATTTTTTTCTCCCTCTCCCAAGAATAATGACGGTGGGGGAGCTAGGGAGGCAGCTCGACCCCACCGGAGGCGCCGGGAGACTTAGCGCCTCACCAGCCATAATACAGTAACAAAACACTTGACGCCAGTTTTTCAAATCAACTAAACTCCTATATGTACCATATAGTACATTATGTATCTTATAAGATATATAAATATATATGGTACATATGTACTAGGAGGAAAAATGCAAACGAAATACAAGAACAGACCCTCTAAGTCCTTTGGCAAAGAAGTGAAAGAGGGCAGAAAAGCGCGAGAGCAAACGGTAAACACGAAACATTTTTGGGGCAAACAAAAATTCGGTGCCGCCAGTGGTATCAGGCATATAGATATTGAGGAATATCTTAGGATGAAAAATGAAGCTTGAAGTTGAAGAAATCAAAGAATTAGATGATGGTGGGGCATTAATAACGCTAAAGATAGACGAAGATGCCATGAGGGCGCTGGCATCTGAGGGACTTTTGTCTATTTTACGGCGAGAAATCCGGCCAACTGCCGAATATCATGCCCCTCCTATAGATTTTTAGTGAAAATTGTACGAGGTTGTAGGATTCCTAGGCACTATTTCTGCCATAATATAAAACCCTAACCAGAAAAGTACCACGGTACAAATTTACATAGGGGGGGGGTAACTACTGAATGGTTGGCTCTTCCATCATTTCCCACATCAACCACATAGTTTGTATCCTGCTATAGATCTCAATAGCCATTTCTTCCCGCTTAGAATCGCTCAGGAGCGGCCATCGGGCCTTTTCTAGTGGTGTCATACCACAAACGAGGCAAAGGCTGTCATCGGGCATTATATCGCCACTAAACCTGCATCGCTCTTCGCAGGGGTTTGAAAAAAGTTCAGTCATTGGTTGTGTAGAACCTCATGTATGTATCGAGCCTAATGCGGGGTACTATCACGGGGGTAGGGGGCGGGTGGGGTCGTAACCTCGTACAAATTCGCAAGGGCGCACCATCAGCCACCGATCAAAGCAGCCAAGCGCCGTTGCAGATCGGCTTCGATGTCAGCGACACCGCGATCACCCTTGTCGTCCTGCTCCACCCTGTCAGTGAACATGCCGACAGACCGGCCTAGCTGCGTCAGG
>Ga0222715_10005447_pt1 | contig 10845 bp, 7 predicted proteins | sample C33_9DmetaG_FD_165056 | JGI IMG/M metagenome (GOLD analysis project Ga0222715, IMG submission 165056) | Estuarine water microbial communities from San Francisco Bay, California, United States - C33_9D | ecosystem: Environmental > Aquatic > Marine > Unclassified | place: USA: California... | reverse complement strand
TTGTAAAAAAGAGGTTGAAAAATAAAAATTGATATAAGACTTATAGCTCTTATTAAAATTAATTATGAATTCAAATCCTAAAGTTGCAAGTTTCCCCAAACACGTCAATGAAGTAATTTCAGAGACTTTTAATATTTACAATAGTATTAATGATGATAATAAAACATATGCTAACTGTCTTATTATGGTATTGAAAAAATATCATTTGTGGCCAAATATCAAAGTAAAGAAATTTAAGAATCTTTCTGATATTGTTCTTCTTCACAATAACTATAAAATGGGAGAAAATTATGAATATCGTGAATTATACGAGCAATGTCGTAGTATTGTTCTTGATTTTACACAATCATTCAATAATAATATTGTTGTAACTTATGCGAATTCTATTCCCGTTAGATGTGATCAAACTAAATATGTAACAGAGCTTTATAGTGATACCGATAAATGTTATGAAGCTTATGATGGTACAATGATTACTGTATACAATCATAATGGAGAATGGTACTTTGGTACTTCAAGTTGTCCCGATGCCAATAGTTCAAAATTCTCACATCCTACTAAAACACACGGCAATATGTTTGACGAGATTTTGTATAAAATTTACAGTAATCAACTAATGCCAGATGAGAATAATTTGAATTATGCTGATATGTCCAAATTGCTAAGATCTAAATTTGTTGCATATCTCGATCCCAATTTAGCATACGAATTTATTATTGTACATCATGAGAATATTCATATTATCGATTATACTAATTTTCTTGGAGAAAATTATAAAGAATTGGTTCATGTTAATACTAAAAATAGAAATACTCTTGTTGAAGAAGATGTCTTTATGACTCGTGTAAAAGACTTTGAAGCGATGGGTATTAATTATCCAAAAGAATTTAGCAATATTAATGAAGCAACTGGATATATCAATTCAAATCCTTATAGTTATGGTCTTATTATTAAAAAGAAAACTGCAGATAATACTATTAAACTGTATAAAGTGTCTACAGATATTATCAATCATCGCGAAGAAACTGATCCATGCCATCCTAATACATGGATGAACATCTTGAGTGTATATATGAAAAATAAACATAATTACACAGTTAAAGATTATATTAGCACATATGTTCCGAATCTTAGTCTGCCTTTAGACAATAACAATAGACATATTGACCCAACATATCTTGTTCATACTATTATCTCAACAATTAAAGATAGTTTGTATAGCTATTATCTATCAACCACAACATATTATCCCAAATATGGAAGATATAAAATGAATAAGGAACTCGATAAGCAATTTCCACCAATTATTCAATATCATTTGGCTCAACTTAGAAATCTACAAGTATCAACCTATAAAGATAAAATGATTACATCTGCTAATATTTATTACTATTTATGTCAATGCAACGATGCTAAAAATATTAAAACACTAATTCAGTTCTTCGCATCTAATCCAATTAATGAAATGAATCCCAGAACTTCCATGTGTTTTGCAATTATGAATAGCCTGATTTCTTAAAAAAACTTATTATATTTAATTAGATAGTATTTAATATAAAATGAGTTATTTTTCAACTCAAGGTTGGATATATATTATAATTAGCATAATAACAACTATTATTGCTCTAATTTTAAACATTTATTTAGAAGGCGCTGGATTATATATGTTTGGATATTTAATATACATATTAATAATATTACTTACAGCATATAATATAACATGTTTAACATCGGGTGAATGTTATTTGTGGAGTTGGATAGTTACTATATTGTCCACATTACCAATGATATTAATAATCGTTATGATTATTTATTATTTATCATCGAGATAATATTTTTTATCCTTTTTTATAATAGATTATGTATTCAAATAAATTTATTAAAGATTTTTATGATGATTTAAAGACAAATCAACAAGAGCTAATTAATAATAAATACGATCAATGTGGAGGATTCTTAATAACTGATAAGCAATTAAAGCAAGCTAACTTGCAAAACGAATTTAATATTATTAAAAACAATATTAAAGATTCAATAAATAATAAAGTTAATAATTTGCTTAGTACAATAGAACAAACAGGAGGAGGATCGAAGACTAATAAAAATGATAGTTATAAAAGCAAAATAAAGTCATTGATAAGTATGATAAATAAAAGTTGCAAAGAGGAAGCTAAAATGGTTAGGAATATTAAAAAGCAACAAGAATGTATCAAAAAGGGTAAGGCGCATCAACTTACAGAATATCAAAAACAATTTGATAAGAATATGAAAAATGTGAAAACTAATAATACAAAAATTATTAAAAAGGAAACTGAACTTAATAAAAGTCTACGAAAATTAGATGATAAAATAAAAAATAAAAAGCAAATGCAACTTGCTAAGGAAAAAAAGAAAATTAATAAACAAACTTATAACAGAATACAACTTATTTTAAAGAAAATTAGATAAATTATTTTTATTAAAAATTGATATATAAGATATAGATTTTAATAATATATAAGTAAGAATAGAATGTTCGAAAAATATACCTTTGATATTAAAGATCCTTCAAATAATCATAGTTTTGAAATACACGATGTCGATTTGGCAATTGTAAATGGGCTAAGACGCACAATTTTAACAGATATACCAATACCAGGTATTATTGGTGAAAAACTTGATAAAGAAGAACCAACTGTTACTATTATTAATAATACAGGGGCATTACATAATGAATTTATAATTCACCGTATTGGCTTAATTCCTATTTGCTTAACAGAAGAAGAAATAGAAAGTTACGAAGATAATTCTTTAGTTATTGAATTAAATGTTAAAAATGAAACTCCAAAGATAATTAATGTAAAAACAAATGATATCAAAGCATATATGAATGATGATCCTTTGCCTGAAAAAAAATTGGTTGAATTATTTCCACCAAATAAAGTATCAAATGATCATATATTAATAACGCGTCTAAGACCAGGTGAACATTTGAATTTTAAAGCTCATGTTGTTAAACGTATAGCAAGAGATAATGCATCATTCAATCCGGTTTCTCTATCTAATTTAGTTTATATTCAAGATCCAACGGAAGCTGCGAAATATGATAGCTTATTAGATAAGGAAAGATGTTACTATAAAAATAAATACGGAGATCCCGTCAAATTTAGATTTGATATAGAATATATTAATATTAATGTGGGTCCCAAATATTTAATTGCTAAATCGATTGATATTATAATAGATAAAATTAATAATATTAGACAAGAATTAGTAAAATTAGAAACATCAAATAAAGTAAAATTACAACAATTTCAAGATATAGAAGGATGTTACGAATTTATAATTGAAAACGAAGATGATACTGTAGGTAATATTATTCAGTCGTTTATTCACAATAAATATATTCGTGAAAAAAGCAAATTCAATGATTACATTTGCGTTTATGTTGGATATATTTGCCCACATCCACTAAAACAACTCATGATTGTAAGAGTAACATTAGAAGATGTTACAGATGAAAAAATAATTACAAATTTCTTTGAAGCAAATTGCAAAGAAATTATTGACAATTTATCTAATATTAAAACAAAATGGAACAAATTTGCAATTGAAAATAATGTTTCGTAAAATATAAATATTTTATATATCTTTGTATTAAAAGAGAAAGGTATATCAGGATGTCTATTGAAATTGAAAATAATATCTTTAATATTGAAGATGAAGAATTAGAGGATATAGAATACTTGGAAATTTTAAGCTTAGATGAAATAATTAAAGACAATCCTCTTTTTATTGCTTTATCACGAAATGATATATATGAGAATTTACATGAAATGTTTCAAGATAGAAAAAGATCAGAATCGGTAACGCAGTTATTCTATGATATATTAGATAATAAAAAGCGAGAAAATGGCAATTTTGATAATTACAATAACTATATATTTAGTGTTGATGCTGAAAAAAAAACAAATACACTTGATATAGAAGAAATCGAAGAAGACGCTCGCTATTTCAAAAATTTATCTAAACTAAATACTGTAAAGCACGAAGAAGCGAAAAATAGATATTTTTTTTCAATAACTTATGATCCTTCATCTAAAAATATGAAATTAAAACCATCTAGTCACATAAACGCTTTAATAGAACCCAAAAACGAAAAATATCCTGTTTATTATCCAGTTTATCCAATCGATGATGTAAATTTACCATTATTAGCGGCATATTATAAGATACCGGTATGTACAGTTAATGATTATGTATATACCAAAATTGCGTCACACTTATCTAATTCTGTAAATATAAATTATAATGAGTCAAGTAAAAGCAAAACTGTAAGTGGTTTAGTTAAGAAGATTAAACCTACAATTCATGATATAGTAGATTATTTAAAAGATTGTTTTGCTCTTGATTATAGTAATATTGATAATGTATTTAAACGTTTTGACCATTCATTAGATTTTATTAATGAAGAAGAATTTAATGTATTATGCGACCATATGATTAAATTAACAAGCTATGAAAAAGAAAGAAAAAATGTTAATAGACCATATAGAATTAAAAAAAGCGACTTAATTAATAAGAAATTAACATTCTTTGAAAAAATATCATCATCGATAAAATTAATTAAATTAGATGACAAAACAATAAATTTATTAAGTAGCCTTAGAGAATCTCTTGAACAATATAGAGTTAATAATATAATTACCGAAGAACTCGTCGACTTAAAAAAAATTAACATTTATAATATTATTAATTCAATACACTATAACGACGCAAATACTGAAGAATTACTAAAAGGTATTAAGGCAACAATCAAAAACATAAATATAAATGAAAGTATAGAATCGATTGATAATATAATATCAACCCATGAGAATTTGGAAAATATTATAGATGAACACGAATATATGAAAATATTATTAGAATATTCCAGTGATCATATTTTCGATTATGATAAAGATGGTAAGAAATATTTATTATCATATCGCGAAGCAAAAGAAATTAAAGAAGGAGAAGATAGAGAAAATTACGAAGGTGGTATAGATAATGAATTTATTGGTGAAAATATGGATTTAGAAGACATGGATAATATGGCAAATGATTTAGATGAAAACATTTACAGTGTTAAAAAATTTAATAATTTCGATAAATATCTCAAAAATATTACTTATAAAAACGAAGATGGATTCTTAGAATATTTGCGCATTATACTAAGCATAATAAATGAAATAAGTAGTTTATCACATCTCGAAATAGATTATGAATTATTATGTAATGAATTATTTAAATATTTTAAAAGTGTTCCTACAAAATATGACAGATTTAGAAAAGATTTTACAGATGCTGGTTTAGATATTGATCATAAATCTATTGGTGATTTCATCAAAATAAAACCATCTATGATATTTGATGGTCTTGTTAAGGATCAAGATAGTAATGTAACAGATATAATATACAAAATAAATAAAAATTATTTATCTACACTTAATGATATGTTCGCACACTCTATAGCATTTTGGATTGTTAACTTGCAAGAAAAGATATTAGAAAATACAATATTAATTGATGATAATTACTTGAATAGCGCTTTTGTTGATAAATGGTATTTATATGGTTCGCCATTAAACGGATTAGAAAAAACAGCGAAAAATGGTGTATTACCTTATTTATTAGATGCTACTATAGATTATATAGCAAATAATAATGAATATATTATTGACGGTAATATTATATATGATAATGTGCGTTCTATAATAATAGATAAGTATGGTGAATTACTAAAAGAATTAAAAAAGAAATATGATTTAGATACTGAAAAAAAGAAAGTAGAACGGGGGATCAAAGAGCAAGCAAAATTAATTAAAAGTTATAAAGAGGGAAATAAAGAACAGCTTGAAAAGGATTTTATAAACGCACTTTTATATATGCCTGGTGTTAATTATAAAAAGATACATAAATATTTGCTTGGATGTTGCTTAAAAAAAATAGATGATTCTTTTGATACTGATGGTGATTTAGTTAAAGCAGGACGTAAAGATTTAATTGCTATTAAGAAATTTTATGGGAATAATAGAGTAACTAACAAATCACGTGACTTGCGCTATATACCTGAGTTATCAGGAATCAAAGATGAAATAATGAAGGATGATAATATTGATATTATTAAAATAAAAGATTATATTTACGATATAGCTAATAATGAAGAAATGGTAAATGATTGGCTTGACACAATGTATAATAAATCACCTTTATTACCAAATAATATAATAGATGAATTTAAAAATAATTCTAAATTTATAGATAAATTAATTGAAGAAAATATTAATGTATTAGCTAAAACAGCAAGAATATCAAATAAAGAAATAATTAAAAAATTTGGAAATAAAAATATTAATGCAAAAAATATATTATTGAATATATCTAAAATTCTATTTTTATATAAAAAAGAATATGAAGATGATAACATTAATTTATTAGTCAATAATGCTATTAAATACATTAAAGATATATTAAAAGATATATATAAATTAAATAAAGTATTAAATGACGATGTAGTTTATGAAATAAATAGAATCAATAAATATATTGTTAGTAGAGCAATATGTCTTCCTTTTAGTCCAGAAAGTGCTACTAATGGTGGAAAAATACGCGCAGAAGTAGAAATAGCTAACGGTTTTGTTGAATTAAATGCTAAAAATATTTTAAACTATTTATTAGATTATTTTAGCGTATCAACATTTCCTACTATTGAAGAAAATATAGAATTTTTAAATAAAAAACGTGAAGAAAATAAACAGAAAAAATTAAGTATATTAAATGATAAAACTGTCGAAGAAAACCAGCTAATAAGCAATCTTAAAAAAGCTGGAATTAAAAATGATTTGATGGATGATAATAATGATAATGAAGATAATAATAATATAAATCAAATGTATAATGACAATGATGTAGATAAAAATGAAAGTAAACTATCGGCAATTGATGAAGATTCAGATGATGAAAATATGATGTATGATGATATGGGATTTATATATAACTAAACATTTTGTCCTACTTCTAAATCTTTAATATTAGTTACATCTATATTATCAACAGTTACTAATGTCGCAGCATTAGATAATACTTTTGGAGTATTTCTTCTTACAATATTGTTACCGGTAGTACCGTTTAATTGTATTGGTAAATATCTATTTGCGTCACTAAATAATTTAGATACATTTGTTTTAATTTTTTGAGGTATTTCTTCAAATGCACAGTCTTGTATTAAATTATCATATTTTAATGATATAATGTTTAATTTTTCTTTGAAGTCAGCATCTTCTTCGTTCAATGCTTCTAATTCATGAGATAACAACATAAATTGTTGAGATAATTTTTTAAATATTTCAAATTTTTCACTTGCTTTAATACTATTTGATAATGACATAATTAACACACTAATAGCATTCACTACAATATTAGGAATTTTAACATTGTTTGCATCAGTACTGATACTGTTAATTATACACATTCCAGAACTTGTGAATACTAATGGAATATTAAATCCAATTTTGATGTAACTCCAGTAAGTGGCTGTACGCGTACATAGTAAGGTCATTGATTCACATTTATCCAATAATTTTTCTATATTGATCATTACTATATTATATGATATATTATTTTTTACTAATATAAATTTAAATTAATATATTAGAAGACAATGGATATTGAAATAAAGCCCTCAGAATGGGTTCTTCCAAATCGCGTTGGATATAATAAATATACTTACAATACATTTCATCCATCTAAGTATGATACAAAGATAAAAGATAAATCTTGTGATTGCAATGATGATGGATGTGATATGGATATTAAAACTGTATCTTTATTTCCTCAGCAAAGAATAATAAAAGATTATATGCAGTTTGATAGCCCATATAGAGGGATTTTATTATATCATGAATTAGGTTCTGGTAAATCAGCTGCATCTATCGCAGCTGCTGAAGGATATATTAATAGAAAAAAAATAATAATTATGACACCTGCTTCGCTATCTCAAAATTATGAAAATGAATTAATGAAGATATCTACAACAGGTTTGAACTTAAAGAAATCATGGACACAGATAAAAGTTAAAAAAACTAATAAAGAAATGTTAAAAGATTTGGGAAAATATGCAATTTCTGATAAAATAGTTAAGAAAGACGGCTTAGTGTGGGTGCCATTATACAATAACGATATTTCTGGTGCAGAAATAGTTATAGAAAGCACTAAATATTCAAAAATACCAAGTAAATACAAAGATATGGTTAATGCAACAATTGGTAATATTATAAGAAATCGTTATACATTTATTAATTACAATGGTTTAACAGCTAAAATGATTAAAGAATTAGGAAAATCACCATTTGATGATTCATTTATTATTATTGATGAAATACATAATTTTATAAGCAGGATAGTAAACGGTTCGAAATTAGCGCGATCTATTTATAATCATATGATGACAGCTAAAAATATTAAAATGGTTTTACTTTCAGGAACTCCTATAATAAATCAACCATACGAAATAGCAACATTAATAAATCTAATAAGAGGTCCAATGGATGTATATGAATTGTCATTATTAAAAGCGTCCAAACCACCTGTAAAAGCTAATATTATTAAAACACTAACAGATAATAATTTGATTAAATATGTTGACGAATTATATTTCGACGATAACAATATATATATAATGCTCTTAACAAATGGTTTTGTTAAAGATAATGAACTAAATATTAAAAAAGAGAATTGGTCTAATGACGAAAAAATTATTATAGGAAATATAACTAAAGCCTTGAATAAATCTGATCTCAAAATATCTATAAAAACTAAAACAACCAGTTATTATGCACTTCCAAATATTAAAGAAGAATTTGATAAATTATTTATAGACGATACAGATGTCGAAAATATTAAGGTAAAAAATGAAGATTTATTTAAGCGTCGTGTTCTTGGAACATTAAGTTACTACAAAACAACTGGTTCGGAATTCTTCCCGACAATGTTACCAACAAATATTAAATATTTAGATATGACTAATCACCAGTTAAGTAAATATGTTGATGTAAGACGAAAAGAAATGGAAATGGATGACAGAAAAAAACGCTTTGGTAATAAAGGCAATGCCGATGTCAATTCTGTATATCGCGCTTTTAGTAGAATGGTTTGCAATTTTGTATTCCCGGATAATATTAAAAGAGCATTTCCTCAAGATATTCGTATGGTCATGAAAAAAGAATTAGCGAAAAATGAAGATGATGATGATGATGGGGGTGATAAAGATGATAAAAAAGATATTAATAAAGCAGTAGCCGCACAATATGAAAAACAGCTCGAAGATGCAATGTCTAAACTCGAAAAAAGTGAAGCAATTAATATTGATAATTTATACAAACATTACAGTCCTAAATTTGCAGAAATGTTAAAAGATATGAACAAATCTCCTGGAACAGTTTTAGTATATTCACAATTTCGTATGGTAGAAGGTTTAGGTGTTTTTAAAGAAATAATGAATAGAAACGGCTATGTGGAAATTAATATAGTTAAAAATGAAGATTTAGGGTATATTATCGAAGATATAGATATATTTGATAAAAAATATGATGGGAAACGCTATGTTGTATTTAATGCTGATAGAACTAAAACAAATATTTTAATGAATCTATTTAATGGAGATTTTTCACAATTGTCAGATAATATCAAATTGCAAATTGAAGGAATAGATGATATTGATCAAAGGTATGGTAAATTAGTTAAAACAATGATGATTACGCAATCCGGAGCTGAAGGAATATCTCTAAAAAATGTTAGAAGAGTACTAATTACAGAATATTTTTGGAATTCTGTCAGAATAAATCAAGTTATAGGTCGTGCTGTTAGAACATGTAGTCATGTAAGTCTCCCTAAACAAGATCAAAACGTAGAAGTCTTCATGTATATAATGAAATTAACTAAAGATCAATTAGCAAATAATCCCACACTTAGAAAAAAAGATAATGAATTAACGACTGATGAACACATATTACAATTGGCGCAGAAAAAAGAGAATCTTATTAATTCATTTTTAAATATGTTAAAAGCAGCATCGATGGATTGTGTAATACATTCAAAGAAAAATAAACCACTGGCTAATGGCTATAAATGTTATAATTGGCCGATTAATATAAATCCCACTAAATTGTCTTTTACTAATAATGTATTAAATGAAGGTAAAATACAGCAACATCAAAAATATCAAAAAAACAGAAAAAATAAAGGTACAGTTATAAGCAAAGATGGTATCAAATATGTAATGATGAATGATAAAGTATATGATTATTATAGTTATGTCAATGCAGGAATATTGTATCCAGCTAATATATAAATAAAAAATATATTATTTAAAGTAATAATTATATGGAGACTAATATAAAATGTCTATGTAGAAACAAACGTACATTTAAGCTTTGTAAAAAAAATGTAAAACAAAATAATAATTTTTGCAGATATCATAAAGATAACAATTATTTTATATATGTTATTTTTAATAATGTATTTGGTAATAAATGCAATTTAGATATGAGCGATATATTTAATTTATATAAATATATTTCCGATAATGCCGAAAATAATAATTATGTTGAAGATAAACCAGGGTATTTATTTATAGAGTTATTAAAAAACATACCATATAAATTACTTTTATTATTATCGAAGCGCTATTTAAATAAAAGTAAAAAATATGTTAAAAACGAATTATATATTTTTTTAAATGATTTAAATTCAAAATCATATAAGATATGTAAATACGAAAAAATAAATATATTGCAAAATAAATTCAAATACTATTTACTTAATAAA
>Ga0222715_10005445_pt1 | contig 10847 bp, 6 predicted proteins | sample C33_9DmetaG_FD_165056 | JGI IMG/M metagenome (GOLD analysis project Ga0222715, IMG submission 165056) | Estuarine water microbial communities from San Francisco Bay, California, United States - C33_9D | ecosystem: Environmental > Aquatic > Marine > Unclassified | place: USA: California... | reverse complement strand
GTCTTCAGTAGTTTGGTCTGTGTTATCTAGTAAGAACCAAGTACCTGCTTGAGTATAACGATATACTTGTGGGTAGTTTTCTAAATCTGCTGTGCTAATCCAAATATCGCCTGCTTCTAGTGCTGATGTACCATCTTGTCTTGCAAATGGTTGTGTTGCACTAATAATTGGTCCTGGATATGAAGGATTAATTTCTTTGTAACCTCTCCAAGTAACACCATCGTGTATCATTAGGTCAATTTCGTCAACAATTGAATTGTACCATAATGCACCGTCTGCTGTTAGGCTTGTTGGGTTATCTGCACTTGACTGTGGAGCAAGGAATTTCCATCCACTTGCAATAAAGTTATGTACAGTGTCGCCTGCTGGTGCACCGTATAGGTTAGAAGTACCAACACCTGCACTTACATAAGCACTAAAGCCTGCTGTAGAGAAAGGTATATTTGCACCGTCGCCAATGCGGAAATCGCCACCAGTTGCATGAGTAATAACAACTCTGTTGCTAGTATCAATGCTTGCTGAAACGTGTAATAGTCCTAGTGAGTTAATAGATGCAGCAAAACGCTCTGCACTTGTTGTTGCATCGTTAGAACCAGTAAAGCTACCTACTTTAGAGTGCAGTACTGAACTGTTTGGTCTTGTTTCACTAATTGTGTAGTCATATACAACTCCATTAGTAAATGTAGAATTACCAATAATAGTTGATTTAATGCTTACTGCACCTAGTACTTCTCTGCGGAAGATTTTAAATGTTGCTAGTGCAGGAGTAGTATCAGCACCCAGTGTTTCACCTGCGTTAGTTTGTACATATAGTGTACCAACGCCTAGATTTGCACCGCCTGCTGTTCTATCTAAGTTATAAATTGCATCGTGGTTTGTTGGATACAACGGAGCTGACTGCTCGTCAAATAGTTTTGTTGCATCGTTCCAAATCTTAATACGCCATTTTGCACCACCGTTTGGATCAGTTGTTTTAACCCAAACACTACCAGTTGGTTTGTTAACGTCGATGCCGTTATTTTTCCATTCTGGAACTTGAGTGTGTGGTGTCATTTGTAGTGCTGGTGGATAATAAGTACCTGAAGCAACACCAATTGCACTGTTTGCTGCATCAGCTGCTACAAGTGTACCGCTTAGTGTAATACCGTTAGCAGTTGCACCTGCTGTATCAGTATTATCTAGTGCATTGCTTAGATAAAGTTCAAATTTACCATTTACTACTGCTGCTGATATAACGCTCGACTTACCAGCTGCTGAAATTTGACTGTTTACTTCTGCAACAAGTGTTGATAGTGCTTGTGTTCCGCTGCCACCAACTGTTGCAGTAATGCTTAGGTTTGAACCTACATTTGCTCCGTTAATAATTAGAGTATCACCTGGCTCTACTGTCGGAGAAGATTTTGTACCGGCTACGGTTGGCCAAGCCATAGACCATGCATTTGAACCTACTTCAACCCAAGTACCTGCGTTTGCGGCTGATTTGTACCACATACGTTTGATTGGATATTGTGTTGTAGCTGTTACTGCGTATTCGCCAATTGTACCTACACCTGGTTTAGGTGCTGTATTGTCCATTTCAGAATCACTTGTAATTACTCTTGGAGTAATCTCTTTAAATTTCTGTCCACCTGTTAGTGTTGCAGGGGTGTTGTTCCATTCAAAGATACCCCAGCTTGTTGCTGATGTGTCTAGCCAGTATGTTCCTGCTTCTGGGTCAGCTGCTGGTTCTTCTGAAGTTGCTGTTAATTCTGTTAAGTTTACGTCTGCACGTACAATGTAAGCTCTGTTAGCTACACCTAAGAAACTGTATGCTGCTTGCAGACCGTATTCGTTTTGCTCTCCGCCATGTACTGCTGCACCTGATGCATCAGTTAAAAATGTTGGATCGCCAAATGTTTCTGCAAGTTCTCTTTGTGAAGTAATTGTGTATACTTCTCCAGCGTTGCCTTTGGTTGTACCTGCGGCAATACCGGTGTTAGAACTATTCGTTTTGTCTTGTCCAGACGCAACGATTATAAGTGGTGTTGTACCTGGTTCAGCGGGAGTATAAAAACTCTCGTCAATTACGCTAACCTGTACTCCTGGTGATTCTAAAGCCATGTTAATATTCTCCTATGAGCGTTTGTTACTTTATATTATTTAGCACTTTTGGTTCAAAACCCTCTCATAAACCACACCAAAAAGGTACCATAAAGGGCAGCTAAATACAATATGAGACCTTTATGCAAGAGTTGTAATAAAAAACCAGTAGCAATAAACTATCGCAAACAAAATAAAATCTATTATAGATCTAAATGCGAAAGCTGTGCTAGATATGGTGGGCCAAGAGGAATACCTCTGTGGCAGCAACTTGGATATGAAAAGAAAACCGCATGTGAAAAATGTGGTTTTAAGAGTAAACATCAAGAACAGTTTGATGTATATCATATAGATGGAAATCTACAAAATTGTAGACCAGGTAACTTAAAAACTATCTGTGCTAACTGCCAAAGGATTTTGCAAAAAGACGGGGTACGTTGGAAGCAGGGAGATTTAGTCCCCGATTTTTAAAGATAGTACGCATTAGAATATCTACGTTCTTTTTAAGTCTTGCTAAGTCGCCATTATTGTCAATAGTATAATTGCACATCCATTGCTCAATACTCATCGAACTAGGATCTTCTGTAGGCAAATGATCTGAACGATCAACCCAAATAGCATAGTCAAAAATTTCTTCATTTTGCATTGCAAAGAATTCACGCTTGTTACGCAGGCCACAATATATATCGTGTTTAGCAAACAAGTTGCGTCCTAGTCGTGCTAGATCATCTCTACAATAATCATGGATCATATTGTACCACAATGTACGATGATTGTGTCTATCAGCATAACATTCTTCTTCGTCTGCATAACCATATTTGTCTTTTAGGTCATTAAAAATAAACAACTCTGAGCAGAACTTTGAACTTGATTGAAATGAATATCCGTATGCTTCTAACATTTCACATACAGTATCTTTGCCGTGACGGCCATGACCTACTATTAATAATTTAGGCAACACAGTGCTTAATCTCCTTAAGATATACTGTGTATTATATGTTCAATTAGAACGTTTGTCAAGTATTTTTTTATAGGTTTCTTCAAACCCTTCTTCATGCAGATATGCTTCATTGTTATTCCACATACGTTTGAAGTAACCTGATGCTGATTCTAATATTGTTTGTTCGCTTGCGTTAAGGTGTCCTTTAACCATCCAAAAAAGCCTATAGGCTTCTTTGTGGCTAAACTCTGCCATTAGCCAATAATGAATCCGTAGCCGTTACCGCCGGCAATATTCATTTTGACTTCTTCTTCAAGTTTTTCCATTTCACCTTGTGCTTCTGCTTTTAGTGCATCGCCATTAAGTGTTGATCCACCTTGTGGACCAGCAATAGTAGCAAACTTGCTTCGTGCTTCACCAAGCATATATTTACAGGCTGCAAGTGTATAATCTTTAAGCCACTGCTTTGCATATGTATCTGTTAGTAACGAAATGTCTGGTTTGTAATTATATGTGTATAGCAATACTTCTTCTTCGTCGGCTCTAGGACGTTGTAGTATTGTAAGTTGCTTATTAGCATTGTTATATTTAAACTCAATAAAACTACCAAACATACGTCCTACAAGTTCTTGATAACCTGAAAATAATTCGTATGTTAACAAGCCACCAATTGAACTTGAACTTAGTAGATATGTGTTTGTGTAAGCTAAGTTAAACGGTTCAAACAATGTGCCGCCATTGCCGCCACCGCTGCGTGATCCAATTGAACGTCTATACATCTTACGAACTTCAATTACTTCGTTTGGTAATGTATACACGTTTTGATCTTCAATTAGTGTTAGAAAGCTATAACTTTCTTCTACTGAATGATCTGAACGCTGTCTATATCTAGTCAGTGCCTTATCTAGTGCAATTTCATAGTGCCTTGGATCAAGTTCAACATCAACCATACCGCCACCAAGCATAGCGTCTACATAGTCAAATATTTTACTTTTTTCTTCGGTTAAGTTTGACATAAATTAATCCTTACGCTGCAAATGTTGCATTAGTTATTCGCACACAAACTGTTGCCATTATGTTTGCTCTGTTTGTAGTTACGCCGTTTTCAATTATTGGAATTGCTTTTAGATGTCTTTGATCAATACCATTAAGTGCTGAAATTCCGTTTGGTGTTAGATCAATTTGATCTGCATACAATTCGTCAACTACAATTAAGTATTTACTTGACGGAGCAATGTGTGGGTGAACAGTATAGTTTGCATTAGTAGCATAACCTGCACCTGTTTCAATATAACCAACTACAAGACCCCAATGACCAACACTATCTTCAAAGTCATCTGCACCACCTAAGTAATAGTTTTCGTTGTTAGGTCCAGTATTTTGTAGTGTACCCCAATTGTAAAATTTAATAGGCAAGCTCTTACATAAACTTGTACCACCTACTATTTCTGGAGCAAGTTTATTTGCAGGAGTAGTTTTTTCTGTAATATTCCAATGTCTAAAACATACAAAGAAAGGACGATCATTTGCTATTTCGTCTCTAACAATTTGGAAGTTAGTATCAAAGTTTTCCATTAGTGTTGATGCATAACCTTCGTTTGCTGCTGGATCAGGCATAATATCTTGTGTATTGTAACTAATCGAAGTGTCTGTTGCTTGCAAAGCACCTTCGCCAATATGGTTTAACCAAGCACGGAAACCTAATACAAAATTACCAATACTTGTGCCGTTAGTTACAGCCACGTTAAGTGGAGCACAATCAGCTGCACCCAAACCATTTGTTCCTATGTACCAACCAAAGTCTGTAACGTTGCTTGCTGCTTGTGTTGCATGTGTTACTGTGTTTGCAGGTCTAGCTGCATCATAACAGTGGTCTAGCCATTGGGCATCTCCTCGACTGTATGGGCCAACGTCTGGCCAATCTACACCATCACCAAATGTGCTAAATGGACCATAACGATTTTCTATAAATCCTAAATAATTTGAACATGCTGTTGGAGCACTCCATCCGTAACAATCTTCTTGTGTTACAAGTGCATCATAGTTAAATGGGTTATCCCACATTCCTGGTTGGAAGTTACAAGTTACTAACTGTACGTTATTGTTGGCCATTTCTGTTTCACTAGGACGTAGTCTACGGTAATCTAAGTTAGTACCTGCACTAGAAGTATTAGTGTCCCAACGAGAATTAACACCATCATATACAAACAAAGTTTCTAAATTTTTATCATCTAATACTAACGTTTTGTTATCGCCTAAAAATGTGTTTACATATGTACCATCAGGTACAACACCTGTAGTCCTAAAGTCAATAGGATGACTTGCTCTTACACTTACTGCGTTGGTAAGATGTCCATAGCCTTTTACTATGATTCTTACAGTATCACCGTCTACTGGTGTTGCACTCAGTGTCACAGCAAATCCTGGTAAGTAGTCGTTTAGTGTGTCGTTGCCTGCTCTTACAGCAGAATCAACAATAATAGTATCACCGTTACCTGCTGAGTAAGCGTCTTCAACTGTTTTTGTTTTACTTGCTGCGTTTCTTATTTCTGCTAAAAACATTATATTAGTTCTCCGTTAGTATCCAACCTTGTTCTGCATTATAGTAAACAAGTCCAAAAGCAGCACGATCTGTTTGAATAACTAGGTTATCGGCTCTGCCCTGTATATTATGTCCATTTCTTGATATAGTAATGTTAAATTGACTTGCTGTTCCAAATCCATCTATTACTCTTATTTCGTCGCCTAGTTCTGCTACAGTAGGAAGTGTAATGGTTACTCCGCCTGTAACACTTGTATCAACAATATAAGCACTACCTGCCTCAGCTGTAACATTAGTTATCAGTTCTGTCCAGCCTCTAGATAGTTTTCCTGTTTTGATAACTCCTGTAGTAACGTTTGCGTTAACTACATCACCAACAACAGTACCGTCAATATCATTAATAATTTGTGTACTATCTTGTGCAAATACTGAACCAGTTACGTCACCTCTAATATTGTTAGAAACAATATCGCCAACATACAGATTAGCATATCTAAATGTAGCACTACCAATATCGCCGTCTAAATCAAATTCTGGAATAAAGTTTACACCAGTTCTAGTGTTAACAGTATCAAATATATCTACTGTGCCTGCAAGTGATGTATTACCATCAACATAGAATTGCTCTGAACCGCCAATGGTAAACCTAAATCCGTCACTTAGTGTAGCCGGAGTAAAGAATACTGACGAACCTTGTTTTTGTATTGTAAGGTCATCGTTAGAAATACGTCCTCTAATTTCACCGGTTATGCCATCTACCATTATGCTCGAATCGTCTGCAAACACAGAACCTTTCAAGTCACCTGCTAGTGAAGTAAACTCACTACCGTTAGTCCATTCAGTGCCGTTCCATTGTAAAACATCGCCCACTGCTGGTGCACCTAGTTGTACTCCGCTTAGATCGTTAAGTGTTTTAGTTGCAAATTCTGCGTTAAACCTTGAGTTTGTAAAGTAGTAGTTAGCAATACCTTCTGCTAGGTCATCTGATGTTTTTAAGCTAAAGCTATCGTCAAATCTTTGTGCAGTCCAGTACAAGTTAGTTGTACCTTCATTAATATCACTTGACAGCAAATTGCTTAAACGATAATCAAAGTCTGCATTAAAGTAGCTAGTCTGGTAATATCTATTCGAGTTACCTTCTGCTAAACTATCTGTTGATATTGCTAGTAAGTTAGCAGTAAAGTTAGCATCGCCTCTAGCTTCTGTCCAGTATTCGTTGTTGTTGCCTTCTGGAATGTCGTCAGTTGTTATACCACCACCAACTCTAATAAGTTGCTGCCAGGTTCCGCCTACTGAAACATATGCTTCTCCGTCAGCTTGTACAACAGCAAACATACCTGCATATGTAGTTGCATTCGGTAAGTCTGCACTTGTTGCATAAAAACTTCGAATTTTGTTAGTTGCACTTGTTAATTCAATAGTTGCACTTGGACTTGTAATACTACCATTTAAGTTACCTTCAAATGTTGCGGCTGCAACAGTGTCAGAACCAAATGACCACTTATCAACTGCTTCGTCCCAAACAAATTGCTTAACACCGTCATCACCTCTACGAACTTCAATACCTGCATTTAATGATGGAGTACCAGTTGTAACGTTTGAGTTAAGTGTAATAATGTTATCTTCAACTAGTAACTGTTGTGTGTCAAGTGTAGTTGTAGTACCTTGTACAGTTAAATTACCTGTAAGTGTTAAGTTAAGGAATGTTGGACTTGCATTAGTTGCAATATCTTGTCCTACAGCAATAACACCAGAAGTACTGTTATATGTAACACCTGTTCCGCTACTTAGTGCAGCTCTTGCTCTAGCTGCTGTGTGATACAAGTTAGTTGCACCCTGTGCTTCTGAAATTTGATCAGTTACTGTTGGTACTGCAGGGGTATTTGTAAAGTTATTATAGTCTAAGAAATAACTAGGTGCTTGTCCGTTTAGATTTTGTATTTCGCCAAACTCATTAACAATGACATCACCAAATTCATTTTCAATATGATAACTGTTTAGTCCACCTAAAATATAGTTACCTGTTAGTGTTGATTCAATAGTACCAGTAGAACTAAATGAACCAGAAACTGTTAAGTTGTTAAATGATGAAGTATTTGTACTTGTAACATCACCACTTAGTGTACCGTTAACACTACCATTTAAACTACCAGTAAAGAAACCTTGGAATTCTAAGTTTTGATTTGGGCTAGTTGGGTCTGCTCTAACTAACATTGGTAGTGAGCTATAAAAACTAATACCAGTGCCTTCAATTCTTGTTGTACCTAAGGTTGCTAATGGAGCACCTCTTAAAGATCCTCCAGCACCAAAAAGTAGTTGTGTGTTGTTGTTAACACTAATTGTTGTTCCAGTTGACGCTCCTAGTGTATCAGTAAGTATTTCACTGTTTGAAACATCACCTGTAATTTTGTTTGTTACTGCATCAACAAGTATTGTTGAGTCGTCGCCAAAAACTGAACCTTTGACATCACTACCCCATAATGCTGTTGAAATGTCTGCAAACTCAACAGCGTCACCTGTTGCGTTAACAGCAAGGAATTTATTACTAAATCCTGCAAATGAGCTTGGAGTATCTGTTAGTCCTAAGAATGTAGTTGATCCGCCTGAGCCGCCACCTGTTGCTTCAATACTTAGTGTGTTTGCTACATCGTCGTATACAATGTTAATACCTGCACCTGCATTTACCAGTGTGCTAACACGATCGTCTACACGCTCGTCTGTATACCATTTGTTGATAAGTCCTTCTGACAAATCGTCAGTAGTCTTAGTACTAAACATCACGTTCCAGTCAGCTTGTGTAAACTTGTCTAGAATATAAATGGTGCCAGTCATTCCTGGATAGAATTGACTTATGTAATATAGTGTGTCTGGTGCATCTTGTGGAACAGTAAATGTAATAGTTCCGCTGTCAGTTCCATTGCCTGTTACACCGTCAGTATATGCATTGTTAGTTCCTGTGGTTGCCGATGTTTTAATATAAAATGGGCTACCTGTTGTGCTTATGCTAAAGGTATAAGTTTGCCCTCTAGCTAGATATAATGTTGGATCAGATAAGTTAGTTGTTCCGCCACCGTTGAATACATAGTTGTTTGTACCGTCTGCTGTAACTGTAAAGTTAATAACGCCATCTACACTTGCTACGTCACCAGGTACAAAGTTTGTGCCGTCCCAAACTAGTGCTTGACCATTTGATGGTGCTGCACTTGTTGTATCTACATCTTGTAATGCATCAATACTTGTAGTTCCTAGTGACGGTGCTACTGCACCCGGAACCCACGCACTGCCATTCCAAACAAGTGCTTCACCGTTGCTCGGTGCTGCTGAAGTTGTGTCAACATCTGCTAATGCATCAATGCTTGTAGCACTAATATCTGCTGCTACTGAACCTGGAACAAAATCATTACCGTCCCATACAAGTGCTTGTCCATTTGTTGGAGCAACACTAGTAATGTCAACATCATTTAATGCACCAACACTAAATGATCCAATGCCTGTAATGTATCCTGAACTATTATTAAAACTAATAACACCAGTAACTTGGTTAAAGTCAATATCTCCAGTGCCACTAATATCAGTTAGTGCAATACCAACACCGCCTGTGCCTTCGCTGTCAGCAGCAGGTGCCCATACAGCACCGTCCCATTTTAGAACTTGTCCTGTTGTTGGTGCAGTTGCACTTACGTCTGTTAGATCTGCTAGGTTAGCAGGAATAGTTGGTGTGCCTGTTAGATCACTGTATAAACCGCTGGTTGCTACAGTTGCTAATGTAGGAGTACCTGTTAAGTCTGCGTATGCTCCGCTTGTTGCTACAGTTGCTAAACTTGCAGTTGTAGCATAGCTTGATAAGTCTGGTGGTGTAAATGAAAATAATCCTAATGTGTTATTGTATGCTAGTGATCCGCCGCCACTTGCTGCTAGGTTATTTGCTGATAAATCTGTTAATGCAATGCCGCCACTGCCGCCATCGTCTGTGCCAACTTCCCAAGTACTGTTTGTTGCATTGTATTTTAAAACACTTCCTGTAATAGCACCTGTAACATCAACATCTGTTAATGTTGCCATTGAACCACCTGTACTTGCTACAGTACCTGGAACAAAGTTTGTGCCATCCCATACAAGAGCCTGGCCGTTAGTAGGTGCTGATGAAACAGTATCAACATCGCTTAGTGCGTTAATACTTGTAGAGCCAATGTCTGCTGCTACTGCACCAGGAACCCATGCACTTCCGTTCCATACTAGTGCTTGGCCGTTGCTAGGTGTGGCTGCACTTACGTTTGTTAAATCATCTAATGCTTGTGCTACTGCTGTTGGTGTAGTTGCTGTCCATACAGCACCATCATAGGAAAGGACTTGACCGCTTGTTGCTGATCCTACGCTTGTATCGTTTAATGCTGCTAGGCTTGTAATAATAGTAGGTGTGTTAGCAAAATTATCATAATCTAAGTAGTAGCTAGGTGCTTGTCCTGCAAGTGTTGCTGCATCTGTACTTGAGGATGTTGCACTACCCCATTGTATTGATCCGTCAACGCCAACAATTAAAACTTGGCCTTGTAAACCAAGTTGCCATTCTGGAAAGCCGCCAACTTTGCTATAAAGTTCGGTAAAATTACTGTTAGTCTTTGTAAGTGCGGTACGTAGTGTATCGCCGTCTCCGGCGTCAGGGCTACTACCTGTGTTAATTATCTCTTGAGTCATAGTGTCCTATTCCTAGCATACATTTATTTAAAGTATTTATCTTATCAGTCCAATTCTAATAAATACTTGTACTATGCCAAGATTAAGTTTATACAAACCAGAAAAAGGTCTTGATTACAAGTTTTTAGACCGTCAAATTTACGAAATGTTTCAGATCGGTGGAACAGATGTAAATGTACACAAATACATCGGCACCGATGACGGTACCACTGTGAAAGATGAACGACAAATACAGGATTTATTGTTCTTAGAGAATAGAGATAGAAAGTATGATGCTGATATTTACACCCTTAGAGGCATCTATAATGTGCAAGACATTGACTTTGATTTAAGCCAGTTTGGACTATTTTTACAAAACGACACCTTGTTTATGACTATTCACATAAACAGTAGCGTTGATGCACTAGGTAGAAAGATAATGCCAGGGGATGTATTAGAACTACCGCATTTAAAAGACGAATTTGCAGCCAATGACTATGAAGTTGCACTAAAAAGATTTTATGTAGTTGAAGATATTAACCGTGCTGCTGAAGGATTTTCACCAACATGGTATCCACATTTATATAGAGTAAAACTAAAACAAATAGTAGA
>Ga0222715_10005444_pt1 | contig 10850 bp, 9 predicted proteins | sample C33_9DmetaG_FD_165056 | JGI IMG/M metagenome (GOLD analysis project Ga0222715, IMG submission 165056) | Estuarine water microbial communities from San Francisco Bay, California, United States - C33_9D | ecosystem: Environmental > Aquatic > Marine > Unclassified | place: USA: California... | reverse complement strand
CTATATAAAATATAAAGACTTACTTTTAAGTAATATTTTTTTTGATACTATAACATTTCCTTTAGCAGTTATTGATACTAAAAAATTCTCATATGATAATGAAAATGAATTAAAATTAGACGCAGAGCTAACTTTAAAAGGAAAAAGTAAAATAGTTCCTTTAGTTATTAAAGTAACAAGATTAGCAGAAGAGTTAGTGCAAATTCAGACCGAGATGACATTTTCAAGAACAGCCTTTAATATAGGTATTGAAAAATGGCAGAATACTTCAATTTTAAAAGATAAAGTTAAATTGCAAACTAATTTATTTTTATTTAAAGAGTAAGGAGTGTTACATTCTTTAGATAGGCAGAAAATTATTTTAGATAATTTAAAAAATGGCAGTGTAACTTCAATCAATCATTTAATTAAATCCACAAACTTTAATCAATCTACAATAAGAAGAGATATAAAAGTTTTAGAAAGGCATAAAAAAGTTATCGTTGTCCGAGGAGGGATAATTCTAGGTAAAAATATGGAAATCAATCCTATAAAAATTGAAAACCTAAATGAAAAACAAAAAATAGCTCAACAAGCCGCAAGTTTAATCAATGATCATGATAATATTATCATTAATGGTGGAACAACCTGTTCATTGATTCCAGATTATATTGCTAATAAAAATATAAAAGTTTTAACAAATTCTTTTAGTGTAGCAACAAAGCTTATAAATCAAAATATAAAAGATGTTGTAATACCTGGTGGAAAAATTTATGAGCATAATAGTTTGATACTAAGTCCTTTTAATTTTGATACAATTAAACATTTTCATGCTTCAAAACTTTTTTTAAGTTGCCGATCATTAAGTGAATTAGGGTTGCTAGAAGATGATGAAAATCTGGTAAAATTTGTCACGGGTTTAATAAGTATTTCAGATGAAATTATTTTGTTGGTAGATAATTCCAAATTTTATAAACAAGATGGTTCTTTTATTATTTGTCCACTCAATTCAATAGATACAATCATTACGGAAAAGCTTGATGAAAAAGTCAATCAATTGAAAAATAATTTCAAAGCAATTTTAACAACAAGTTAAACTATTCCAGAAGAAGAGCCTTTATTTGTAACTCTGATTTTTGATTTTTGTTGCTTATAATTTAATGAACGATAAACTTGAATAGGATTAATAGCATTTAAATTCTCTAACCGCGCCATTGCTGTAATTGAACTGACATCGGTATTAAAAGCATTTTTTAATAGTTGCATAGCCTTTATAGGATCAGCTTTATCCTGGCATTCCTCTAAAATATCGTAATTAACAAGAAGAGACTTTGCGTAACAATTAATTATTTCGTTTGAGCTGAGAATTAAGCTCTCAATAGGATCTGTAACATTATGAGATTGATCTATCATATAGGAGATTTGATTTAATTTACCTTTTTGACTTGCTGAACTAAGCTCATTAAAAATTAAAAATAATTCATAAGGATTAATTGAACCCGCATCTAAATCATCATCGCCAAATTTACTATCATTGAAGTGAAATCCACCCAGTTTATTTAAGTCAATTAATCTTGAAACTATCATTTCAATATTGGTATTTGGCAAATGATGTCCTAAATCAACAAGGCAAAGTGCTCGATCCCCTAATTCTTTTGCACATATATAACTTGTTCCCCAATCACTAATTACAGTCGAATAAAAAGCAGGCTCATAAGGTTTATGCTCCAAATAAATATTCCAGTCTTGAGGGAGTTTGGTATAAATTTTTTTCATTGAGTCAATGTATCGACTTAGAGAATTAGAAAAACTAATTTGACCTGGAAAATTACCTCCATCACCAACCCAAACAGTTAGTCCTTTTGACTCAAGAGTTATGCCTGCATTAATAGCGTCTAAGTTAACTTTGATTGCTAAATCACGAATAGATTGATTTGCATTGGTTAAGCTACCATATTTAAAACTTAGTTCGCTATCCGCACTATCTTGAAAGGTATTTGAATTTACTACATCAAAACCGATACTATATGAGTTTGCAAATTCTTTTAGTTCTTTAAAATCACTAACATTATCCCAAGGAAAATGTGGAGAGACTTTTTCTGTAATACCTACAAGGTCATTAATTACTGCACAATCTTCAATTTTTTCAAAAATATTATTTGGCTCACCAATACCTGGAAACCTTGCAAAGCGAGTCCCGCCAGTACCTACTCCCCAAGTTGGAACTGCAACTTGAAACCTTTTAATTTTTTCTTTAATTTCATGAATATCAATATTCTCTTTTCTTAATTTTTTTTCGAGATATTCATAATCAAAATTTAAATCGGATTCTATTTTCTTATTGTGTGTGTTGATAAGATCTTTTTCTACAGCTTTAAACATCAGTTCCCCATCCTAAAGAAGTCATAAATGCATTATATTGAGAAGTTGTATCAAGTCTAGATAATTGGGCAACAACTTTAATATCACTTTTGAGAATTATTGAATAAGGTTTTTCTCTTAATAATTTTTTTCCTTTAATTTCAATTTGATCTAACCTCAGATGTAGGCTTCTTTTAATTCCAATGGTAGTTATGTAATTCTCAATTGGATCTTCATCTTCATATAAAAAATCAATACTTAAATTAGCAATAGAGCTTGAAGAATTGACAATACATAGAGACTCATGACTATATTGATTTCCACTATTTGTAGTTTTGTAAGCCTCACCTTCAAGAGGAAGAAAGGCGTCAGGAAATACCCAAATTTTTTTTCCTAAATCATTCATTTTTACTTCTAAAATATTTAATAAATGAAGGAAAGCCAATACTTAATATTAGTAAAAGACCAGTAAATATAATTATCCCTACTCCTGGTACATTTATTAAACCTAATCCAAATGACAGCATTCCCAGAATAAAAATTGATATAACAACACCTAATATGGAACCTGATCCTCCATAAATATATACTCCACCAAGAACTACCATAGTGATGATTTCTAACTCCCAACCAAATGCAATATTTGGCCTAACACTTGATAATCTTCCAGAAAGAAATATTGCTGCTATTGCTGAAAAAAGACCATTTAAAGTAAATAAAACAAAGGTGTATTTATCAACTTGAATACCAGTGTATTGTGCAGACTCAGGGTTATTTCCAATAGAATATATTCGTTTGCCAATAATTGTTTTATGTAAAATAAAAGCAAAAATTATTGATAAAATAATAAAAGTTAAAAATGCATAAGGTATATAGCCAAACAAATAATCACTTCCTAAAGAAACAACAAATTTAGGAAACTTATTATAATACTGATCTTCTAAAAAAGAATAAGCTAAACCTCTAAATAGCGACATAGTTCCAATAGTTACAATAATTGAAGGAATTGCAAACCGAGTAATAATAAATCCATTAAAAGCACCACACATAATGCCACTTAACAACGTGAAAGAAATAACAAGATAAGTATCCATACCAACACTAGTTGTGTAACCTAAGACACAAGATGAGACAGCAATGATAGAAGCCACTGATAAATCAATTTGTCTTGCAATAATGACTAATGTCATACTTAAGGCAATAATCGCTTTTTCACTAAATAAAAAAGTACTGTCTATCAAATTATATAGATCAAGAAAGTATGGGGTAACATTAGAATTAATAAATATTATTGAGAGTAGTACCATCAATAAAATAAATTCTTTTTTATAAAGAATGTTTAATAATTTAAATGGTGGATTTTCAGGAATAATATTTTTCATCATTCTACCATTATTGTTTTATCTTTTCGTTGCTCGGTCTTTGTATTAATTATTATAGCAATTAAAATAATTGCTCCTGAAATTGCTAATTGCCAAAACTGAGAAATATCTACTGCCGGAAGTGCATTTCTTATTAGGCCAATAAGTAAAGCGCCAAGAGTGCATCCAACAACTGTACCCACTCCTCCCATAACACTTATTCCTCCAACAACACATGCTGAAATTACTGTTAACTCAAAACCGATAGCAATTTGAGTAGACGCTACAGAGTATCTAGCTACCCATAAATAGCCGCATAATCCTGCAAAAAAACCAGAAATTGCATAAGCTAAAATTATATATTTGTTCTCATTAATACCTATGTATTTGGCTGCATCAGGATTGCCTCCAAGTGAATAGAGATTTCTTCCAAAGCGAGTATGATTCAACAAAATATACATCGCAATGAATACAAGTATGGCTACCCAAAATAAAAATGACAAAGAGAGAAATTTATAATGAATTAAAGCTAGGAAGTTTTCAGAGAATTCGTGGGAATAAACTTGTTTTCCATCACTTACAAAATAAATTAACCCTCTATAAATACTTAATGTACCCAATGTTGTTACAATAAAAGGAACTTTAAGAATTGCTATAGAGACTCCGTTTAATACTCCTAAAAATGTCCCAATAACACAAGATAACAAAATAAAAAAAACAACTGGCAATTCAGGATAAACAGTTGAAAGTAAAGATATTAACATTCCTGATAAAGCAAGATTTGAAGCAACCGATAAATCTATTGCCCTTATAAGGATGACTATCATTTGGCTTAATGCAAGTATGATCAAGATAGATGTATCGGTAAGAACATCAGATAAGCTGGAGGGTTTTACAAAATATGGATTAGCAAATCCCACTACAATTACCCCAAAAATAATTATACTAAATAATATAAAGTCTCTATTTTTTATAAAGTTTTTCATATTTTACTCACCACTAGCTAGCCCAACTATTTCTTCAGACGAAGTCTTTGAAACATCCAAAATATTTTTTATTAAACCCTTATACATAACCACTACCCTGTCACACATTCCTAAAATCTCTGGGAGTTCAGATGAAATCATAATTATCGACATACCAGAATCTACTAATTCTCCCATAAATTCATGCACTGCAGATTTAGATCTAACATCAATTCCTTTTGTAGGCTCATCTAAAATAATTATTTCAGGTTTTGTTGAAAGCCATTTTGCTATAACAGTTTTTTGCTGATTACCTCCGGATAAACTTTGAGCTAATTGACTCCAATAAGACACTTTTATATTGAGCTTTTCTTGAAGTTCTGAAGCATTTTGTAAATCTTTTAATTTATCTAATATTAAGTATTTAGAATTTTTATCCATAACAGCCATGTTGATATTATCTTTAACAGACATCAAACCCGTCATACCTAAGTTTTGCCTCTCTTCGGATAAATATACAATTCCATTTTGAATTGCGTCTTTTGGTGATTTAATTTTTAATTTAATATTTTTAAAAGTTAGTTCACCTTCATCAAATTTACTTATTCCAAAAATAGTTTTCATAACTTCAGTTCTACCCGAGCCTACTAAACCATAAAAACCTAAAATTTCTTTTTTTCTTAAATTAAAATTAATATTTTTGAATTGAGTTTTTTTATATAAATTCTTTACATTTAAAATTTCCTTTTCAATAGTGACATGTTTTTTTGGAAAGATTTGACTAATTTCTCTTCCTGCCATGTTGGTTATTAATTGATCTTTATTAGTATTAGAAATTAAATCAGTATTAATAACCTCACCATCTCTTAAAACTGTAAACTCATCACATATCTCTAAAACCTCATCTAATTTATGAGAAATAAAAATAATAGATTTATTTTGTTTTTTAAGATTTCTTATAATTGAATACAGTTCTTCAATCTCTTTTTGTGATAATGCAGCAGTTGGCTCATCCATTATAACAATATCAGCGTCATGAACTAGCGATCTTGAAATTTGAACAATATGTCTTTGTGCAATACTGAGATCTTTAATTTTTTCATCAGGTCTAATGTCTGCTTCAAGATTACTAAGTAGTTCTTTAGTTTTCTTTTCCATTGAGAGCCAATCAACAAGTCTATTTTTTTTTACTATATGATTTCCAATAAAAATATTTTCCATTACACTTAATTCATCAAACATAACAGACTCTTGATGAATTGCAGAAATACCTAACTGTAGTGAAGATGTAGGATCAGATATAATATGTTTTTTTTTGTCTAAATAAATTGACCCTTCATCTGGCTGATAAACACCGCATAAAATTTTAACTAGTGTTGATTTTCCTGCACCATTTTCTCCAAGAAGAGCATGAATACTATTTTGTTTTAAATTGAAATCAACGTTTTGTAGCGCTTTTATACCTGGAAAAAACTTTGAAATTTTTTTGAGTTCTAATTTCATATTCAAACATACGACCATATTTATGGTCGTATGTCTCAGAGATTTAATTAAAATATTTCTGCAAATTTATCGATATTAGATGCATCAAATATAAATGGGTCTGCCATAGCAGCAGAATTACCTGCGCCTATACAAATTTCACCCATTCTACCTGTTGGAATACATTCACCCTCTTGGCCAGAATAAGCACCTGATGCAATCTGATGAGACAGATAAACAGCTGAATATCCAAGATCAATAGGGTTCCAAATACCAAACTGTTTAGCAGAACCGTTTTTAACGTGAGCTTTCATTTCACTTGGAAGACCTAAACCAGTTACATAAACTTTTCCAACTAATCCTTGATCTTCAACAGCTTTCGCTGCAGCAACAATTCCTACAGAAGTTGGCGCAATTATACCCTTAAGGTTTGGATATTTTTTGAAAAGACCAAGAGCTTCTTGATAACTTTTATCAAATAAATCATCACCATAGACTGTATCTACCCACTTCATTTTTGAATATTCAGGTTTTGCAAATTCTTTTTTCATTTCTTCAATCCAAGCGTTTTGGTTAGTAGCTTGACTTGTTGCACTTAAAATTGCAAATTCTCCCTCGTCACCCATAGAGTTTTTCATCCACTTAATATTAGATGAGCCAATTAGAGCAGTATTGGATGGATCTAAGTTCATAACTCTACCATCTTCACCAATACCAGAGTCCCAAGAAATTACAGTAATTCCTCTTTGCATTGCTTTTTTGCCTATTGGAACAAGAGCATCTCTATCATTTGCTGAGATAGCAATCGCATCAACTTTTTGTGCTATTAAAGAATTGATAACTTCTATTTGTGCTTCAGCTGTTGTTGTAGCTGGACCAGTATAGATTACTTCAATCCCACCAATTTCTTTTGCAGCTTCTTCTCCACCTTCAGCAGCAGCTTCAAAGAAGCCAATACCTAAACCTTTAACAACAAGTGCGATACGCATATCTGCTGCAGTTGCACTAAAAGTAAAAAGGATTGTGGAAATTAATACTAAAAATAATTTTTTCATTTTTCCTCCATTAATTTATAAAAATAGTATCTATAAAAAATAAATTTAATCAATCATTTTAAAATTATAATTCTATCAATTTGAAAATAAATGGAAAATAATGATAGTTTTTGAAAATAAAAAAAATTTTTTCTGTTGTAGCTATCAAATCTTTAAATTAGAAGTGAAATATGAGATTTCAAAAAACAATAAAAAATAATTGGCAAAAAAAATATAATAATAAAAATAATTTAGAACAATTAATAATTAGATCAAATTTATTAGGGCAAGATTTAAAAATCACAAATTTTGGTGGAGGTAATACATCTTCAAAAATTATTTCTAAAGATCCTATAAGCAAAAAAAATCAATTAGTGTTGTATGTTAAAGGATCAGGTGGTGACCTTGGATCTATAAAAAAAGAAGGATTTGCTAGTTTGTATATGGAAAAACTTGAAAGTCTTAAAAGTGTTTACCGAGGTTTTAATTATGAAGATGAGATAGTTGGGTATTATCCAATGTGTACTTTTAATAATAATCCAAGAGCAGCAAGTATAGATACACCTTTGCATGCTTATGTGCCTTTCCCAGAAGTTGATCACACACATCCTGACTCAATAATTGCTTTAGCCACAATGAAAAATGGTAAGGAGATTATTAAAAAAGTTTATAATAATAAAATAGGATGGCTTGATTGGCAAAGACCTGGTTTTGACTTAGGTTTAAAAATGGAAAAATTAATCAAAAAAAATAAAGATATTATCGGAATAGTTCTTGGACATCATGGCTTATTTACTTGGGGAGACACAAGTGAAGAATGTTATAAAAACTCAATTGATATAATTAAAAAAGCACAAGTTTATCTTAATAACTCAATAAAAAAATATTCTTTTGGAAAGCCTATTTTTAAAAAGAAAACGTATCCTGAATTTGAAAAAAAATTAATTTCTATCATAAGAGGTAATTTATCATTTGATAACTCCAAAATTTTACATTTAGATAAATCTGAAACTTGTCTTGAATTTGTAAATTCAGCAAATTTAAAAAAAGTTGCTTCGATTGGGACTTCTTGTCCTGACCATTTCTTAAGAACAAAAAGATTACCATTAGTGCTTCCATCATTAACCGGTCTAATTAAAGATGAAAGTAAATTAAATAATGTAATCAAAAATTATTTATCTAAATACAAAGAGGCTTATAGTAAATACTACCTGAGAAATAAAAATAAGAATTCACCAAATTTGAGAGATCCCTACCCTGTAATTATTTTAATCCCAGAATATGGCATGATGTCATTTGCGAAAAATAAGGCTACTGCTAGAATTGCAAGTGAATTTTTTTGCAACGCTATTAATGTCATGAAAGGGGCTGAGGGTATTAATAAGTATACTGGTTTGTCTGAAAAAGAAGCATTTAGAATTGAGTACTGGGAATTAGAAGAAGCAAAATTAAAAAGAATGCCCCCTGAAAAAGAACTTGCAGGCAAAGTAGCTTTAATTACTGGAGCAGCAGGCGGTATAGGTTCAGCAACAGCAAAGAAATTTCTTGAAGAAGGTTGCTGTGTAATCTTAACAGATATTGATAAAAAAGCTCTTCACAAAACACAGACTGAATTCGCCAGTACATTTGGTAATGATGTGGTTAAGTCACTATTAATGGATGTTACAAATGAAAGTGATGTCAAACTTGCAGTTAATAAAAGCATAGAATTATATGGTGGTATTGATATTTTGGTTGCAAATGCAGGTTTTGCATCTGCTGCACTGTTTGAAAAAACCTCATCTAAATTATGGGATAAAAATATGGATGTACTCTCCAAAGGATGTTTTTTAATTAGCAGAGAAGTGTATCAAAATATGATGACTCAAGATAAAGGGGGCTCTATCATTTTTATATCCAGTAAAAATAGTTTGAATGCTTCAAAAGGAGCGTCAGCCTATAGTGTTGCAAAGAGCTCTTTACTACATTTATCAAGATCAATTGCTTTGGAAGGTTCAACATATAAAATTAGATCAAATGTAGTTAATCCAGACGCTGTGATTCAAAATTCAAAAATATGGAGTGGTGATTGGAAACAACAAAGGGCTGATGGTAACAAAATATCGATTAATAAAGTTGAAGAGTTTTACAAAAATAGAAGTTTATTAAAAGTAAGTATTTTGCCTGAGGATATAGCCGAAGGTGTGTACTTCTTTGCGAGTTCAAAATCTAAAAAATCAACAGGGAATATTCTTAATGTTGATGGAGGAAATATCACTTCTTTCACCAGATAATGAAAGTATCTAAAAATAAATTAAATGTTGTTTTAGATATTGGAAAAACAAACGTTAAATTAATTTTTTTAAAAAATGATAAGATAGTAAAAGAATATAAAACTAAACAACAAAATGGAATTTATAAAAATTCAATTAAAACCTTAAAGTCAGGTAAGATTGTAATTTGGCTAATTGAAAAATTAAAAAAAGAATCCACAAAAAATATTTTAGAAAATTTTGTATGCACTACACATGGGTGTAGTTTAGCTTTTATAGGTTATGATAATAAAGAAATAATAGCCTGTACAGATTACGAATATAGCTTTGATAAATACAAGAAAGAATTTCTAAAAGTTGAACCTAAATTTTCAATATCTTTTACCCCTTTACTTGAGGGTGGATTAAATACTGGCCTACAAATATTTTATTTTTCTAAAAAATTTCCCACCGTTCTCAAAAAAACTAAATATATATTATCATACCCTCAATATATAGCCTGGAAATTATCTAAAACCTACTCCACTGAGATAACTTATATTGGTTGTCATAGCTATCTATGGGATTTTAAAAAAAATAAATATTCACAACTGACAAAAAAATTATCTGTTGAAAATAAATTTCCACCAATGAAAAAAGCATGGGATGTAATTGGTGGCTTTAAACTAAATAATAAAAAAATTAATATATTAAATGGCGTACATGATAGTAATGCATCTTACTTATATTTCTTAAAATCTAATCTAAAAAGTTTTACTTTAGTTTCCACAGGCACGTGGTACATAACGCTAAACCAACAAACCAATATTAAAAAATTAAAGCCTAATTATGATATGCTTTGTGGAATAAATGTTTTTGGCAAAAGTGTACCAACAATGAGATTCATGGGTGGTCGTGAGTATGAGTTATTATATAAAAAATTAAAAGTTTCATCATCACATTTCAAGATTTCAAAATCTATATTGCAAGAAAATTTAATATTGCCAAGCTATGCGCCAGGAGGTCCTTTTATAATTAAGAATTATAATTTAAAAAATATATTATCCTTAAAAAGTGATGAAAGATATTCTCTAATATGTATTTACATAAGTTTTGTTTTAAATTTCGTGTTAGATGAAATGAATTCTACAAATACTTTAATACTCGATGGTCCAATTACTAAAAATAGAGATATTATGAATATCATTGCATCAATTAGAAAACACCAGGAAACATTTAAAAATAGAAAAGAAATTGGAACTGGTTTAGGTGCAAGTATGTTATTTAATATAAAGAAAACTAATAAGCTATCTTTATCAAAAATAAGACCGACTAAAAAATATAATTTGATTGAAATTTATAAAATTTGGCTTTCTAGAATTAAAAAAAGAAAACTATTTAAACCAAGCATAAAGTTTTAAATATTTTTTTTATAAT
>Ga0222715_10005442_pt1 | contig 10853 bp, 14 predicted proteins | sample C33_9DmetaG_FD_165056 | JGI IMG/M metagenome (GOLD analysis project Ga0222715, IMG submission 165056) | Estuarine water microbial communities from San Francisco Bay, California, United States - C33_9D | ecosystem: Environmental > Aquatic > Marine > Unclassified | place: USA: California... | reverse complement strand
CCGGATCCTCATTAGATGCCGCCGATCGGTTTTCCTCATCGCCCCAATCGAGAAGATCCCGAAGTCGCTCCGTCTCGAGGGCCCCTTCGCGAAGACAGACCGCGCTGTAATCAAAACGCCCCGCGTCGATATGAGTAAGTACCTCGTCGACGGAAAACGGCCCGAGGGCTTCGTCATTTTCCAGAACGACGATCCGCTCTTTTACCGGGAAGTCTTCGCTCATCGTTATTTACCGGTCGCACTATCCCCTAATTTGGGAACGGGAACTTCCGGAATCAAATCATCCTGCTCCAGGAGAGTCTCAATACTCAACTCTGCCAAATCTGGACCCTCGGTTCGGTGAAGAATCGCGACGAGAGGTGCCATCCGATCCATTTCCCCCACCGTGTTGTGAACCATCCCCTGAATAATTTCTGCGTTTCCCTGCGGATCGGGAAACAGATTTGTGCAACGAAAACACATCCGTCCGTCGTCCCAGTTGAGTTCAAAATTCCCGACCGTCAGCGTTTGATTTACCCGCATCGCCAATTCAGCAAGTCGCTCGCGCTTCGTTGGATCTTCTGTCATCTCAGACGATTCCGCGACCACAGAAACCGTCGCCAACTGCTCGAAGGCCTGGACGTGCAATTCCACTCTCGCATGGTGAGCCTCAAACCCGGCCCGAATCACTTCGCGTCCTTCCACTTCGGAATAGTTCCAACCCGCAGCGCGAAAAGCGGCGAGTATCGTTGAGAAAAGTTCGGAGTGGGGCATAGCAATGTCCGCAAAAACTGCACCTTCACAGCGAGATCGCAAGTCAGGGCTGAAAGCCTTTCCCCTCAAAGTATCGCCCCGGTCCGCGATCAATCATCAGAACGAGCCAGAAAAGAAGCCCGAGAACGACGCAGGATCCGATCCCTCCTCCAATGGCATAAGCAATCCCGTTGGCAATCGGAACAAGAAACCCCACCGCAAACACACCAGCCGATGACGGTGGATCGAGGGGGTCTTCAAACAGCTTGATTCGGGATCGCCCTAATTGAAGCATCAGCACTACGAGCAGGGCACTCGCAAGAACGTATGCGACATAGGCGAATATCATCGACGCTCCAAAAAATCCCCCGCCAGTTAGTCCCCTAAGCCCGCCCAACATGGTGAAAGAATAGATCAGGTAGAAATACACGATCACCGCAACACGGCCTACTGGATTGCGATAACCCGAAGCACCAATCACAATTGCATTCATCACCAGATTCCCGAGATAGGTCGTAGCCACTAATCCTGCGATCGAAGTCAGTTCTACGTTGCCAAGGAAATATCGCAGCAACAGATACGGCAGCAGCGAAACGAGAAGCAATCCACTTAAGGATGCGGCGACGAGAAACTTTCCCCATACGATCTGCCATCGAGTCAGCGTCGATGCGAGAAGCAGCTCAATATTTCGTCCCGCGCCCACTTCCGACTGAAGCGCAGCAAACTGAGTGAGAGGGAGGATCAGTCCAAACCCAAATCCAAAGGCCACCTGGAGCAACATCGAGAATGGCACTCCACCCGCCGAAGCATCAAAGAAGCTCTTGAACGAGACTTCCAGCAGAGTCGCGAGCAATCCAACGACCTGGAAAAGAATGAACGCCCACACCAGATAGTGAGCGCGCAAGCCCTGGCGGAGATCCCGGACAAAGACTGGGCTGAGACGATCAGGAAACTGCTTCAGCGTTTCCGGAACCGTTCCAGCGATCTCCATTTTCCACCCTGCCGAAAATTACGAAGCCGGAGTCAGAACAATTTTCTGAATGTCCATCACCGCCTTCTTTGCTTTCGACTGCGGTATGATTGCGATCTTATTCTTCCCTTCGACGTCGAGCTTCACCTTCTCCAACTTGATCTCTTTCCAGGACTGAAAACCACCAGTGTCTGCGACCGTAAATTTGCGAGTCTGGTCATTGGCGAAAATAGCGACTTCACTGCCTTCGTTTCCGTTTCCGCACCCATAGGTCACCGTGACATCAAACTCCCCGGGAGTGCTCACATCAAAAACCCACTCGGCCCAGTCTTCCTGGTGAATCCAATACCCGAGACAATTTTTCTCCGGCTTGGGCTCATAGCGCATCATTTCCGAATAGGTCGTCGCTGTCTTCGCTTCGAGAACGATCTCACCATCGATCGATTGCCCGAGCAGCTCATTTTCCGGCGCTGGAATGAATTTGAGTCCTTTTACTTGAAAGGCAGGCACATTGGACTGATCACCGGTTAGCATCATCACAGGGTAGTCGCCCGGTTTTGGAATGTAGGCAGTTCCGAGAATCAACGGCTCGTGCATGCTGCGCTTGCTGGTTCTTGAAGCGTAACTCTTGAGAACCTCTTCTCCAATTTTCACCTGAATGCCGAGCTTGGGCCGAGACGACTCGTAAAGCAGACCTACGAAGTAATTTCCCCATCGCTCCGCCTTCATTGTCCAGAACCAGTTTGCAAAGTGACTTCCTGGTTGATACTTGCCCTCCTCGGCATCGATCACAAACGATCCGCGAGTGCGGTCTACTTCAACCGGATAATCCGGGGCAGATGCAATATCTCCCAACTCACTAAATGGATCAGGAGGGAGATTGGATTTGCCGCTCTCCTCCGCGAAAGCGAGAGAGGAAAACAAAACAGCAAGGAGGCAGGAGAAAAATTTCATGGCGCGCAGTCTATCGAACTTGGTGATCCGCCGCAACCTTTGAAAATCCGCACCTATCAGAGTGGCGCGATTGTTTTCGTGTCTCGAACGAATCGTCGAGGTAGGATACCGGCATGTCCCGCTTTTGTGTCATCTTCTTTTCCGTTCTTGCTCTATCACTGCTGTCATTGGGCGCTGAAGATCCAGCCCCAAAGCCAAATATCATCCTCATTATGGCTGATGATATGGGCTGGTCGGACATAGGATGTTTTGGTGGAGAAATCCCGACTCCCAACATTGATCGCATCGCGAACGAGGGCATGCGCTTCACCCAGTTTTACAACAATGGGAAATGCACCACGACCCGTGCCAGCCTTCTGACCGGACTCTATCCTCGCAAGGGCGGGAGAGGACAGGAACTCCTCACACCTAACATGCAAACGCTCGCCGAAGTCCTTGCTGCTTCGGGATACCAGACTGGACTCAGCGGAAAATGGCACAACGGAAACAAGGCTCCGCATCGCCCCATTGATCGCGGCTTTCAGAGCAGCTACGGGCTCTGGGACGGCTGTTGCAATTTCTTCAGCCCAGCCATAGCTGACCCGAAGTTCAAAGGCGGACGCACGCGATTCTTCGGCCAGGACGACGAACGTATTACCGAATTTCCCGATGATTATTTTACGACCGTTGCTTTCACCGATCATGCTATCGCAACGATCAAAAAACACGCTGCGAAAAAAGAGCCGTTTTTTCATTACATTGCCCACACCGCTCCCCACTATCCGCTCCACGCCACTCCCGAGGACATTGCTCGGCACGAAGGCCTTTACGATGAAGGTTGGGAATCTCTTCGCAAAGCACGCTACCAGCGACTAGTCGAAATGGGCCTGATCGATCCCGCGAATCACCCGAAACCTGGAATGAATCGCGGAAATCTATCGTGGAAGGAGATTCCAAAAGAGCGGCTCGATTATGAAACGCTCCGCATGGAGGTTTACGCAGCCATGGTTGATCGCATGGATCGCGAGATCGGACGCGTTCTCGATACACTTGAGGAAGAAGAAGTCGCCGACAATACCCTCGTAATCTTTCTTTCCGACAACGGAGGCTGCGCTGAACAGCCCGGCGGTAGAACGCCCGAGCAGGTTCCCGGGCCGAAAGAATTCTACAGCCACTGCGGACCCGATTGGGCCTGGGCACAAAACACGCCCTTCCGTCGCTACAAATCGACTACCTACGAAGGAGGCATCGCTACCCCGATGGTAGCGCGCTGGCCGAAGGGAATCGAGGCCGGACAAACGACCGATCAGGTCGGGCACATCATCGACTTTTTACCCACCTTTCTTGAATTGGCCGGAGGTGAGTATCCCAACTCCGTGGATGGTAATCAGATCATCCCCTCCGAAGGCATCTCCCTCACACCAGTTTTCAATGGGAAAACCGTCAAACGAACCGCCCCGCTATTCTGGCACTGGTCCGGCAACCGCGCCGTGCGGAACGGAGATTGGAAAATCGTCTGGGAGAAAGGAAAAGAGGCAGAGTGGCAAATCTACAACCTTGCAAATGATCGGACTGAGACAAAAGATCTTGCGGAGAAGCACGCCACCCAAGTCCAATCGCTTTCGCAGAAATGGGAAGCGTGGGCAAAGCAAACCGGCGTGAAGTTCTGAGACTTGAGCACGCAGACTTCCGGTGTAGCTTTCCGCCGTTCCAAGTCCCCGTAGTTCAATGGATAGAACAAGGGTTTCCTAAACCTTAGATGTAGGTTCGATTCCTACCGGGGATACCATATAAAATAGGGGTTTCAGAGATTTGTCGCAAATCTGGTTACCCAATACTTACCAAATAAATCTCGCTTTTCGTCTAAATACGCGGTATTTCTCCCCTATGCACCGGGAAACGAAACCGATTGAAATAGCCGCCCTGAGTTTCAGGAGCACCTTTTCTTCCGCAGTGGGGGATGAGCTTGATTGAGCTTGGCCGACAGCCTCGTTGTCATCGTCAACCGAAGCGAAAGTGCCTGAGGAGTCGGGAAGACCATGTGAGACGATGCGGACGCGTATCACGATCTCCTGGTCGCGGCTGTGCATGAACCGGACCTTGATGGCCGGTTGTGCTGAGCTGGCCACTCCGGGTTTCATTCCCGACAAGTCGTGCTCGGACAATTCGACCACTGTCTTTCTTCCGGGCCTTACCGGCCAGGTTCCCAGATCCTCTCCGCAGATTGAAATTTCGGCATCAACAGGCTCCGCCCCCGAATTGCCGAGTTCGAGGGAGAACTCTCGTCGTGTTCCGATGTCGATTTCTCCCGACTCCAGTTCCCGACCCTCGGGTATCCTGACGCTGTAGTTGCTGAGTTCCATTTGATCACATCGCTTTCGATCTTTTTCGATCATATGGCTAAATCTCCCTATGTCGATGGCGCACATTCCCAAAAATAGTGGATTACCTTGAGCCCGTCTTCCTTCGATCTGCGCGGTAGCGCAACAGGTTGGCATTCAGGCGTGCCTATGCCGAAGCCGGAGGGGGCCTCCAGCGAGGGCAAACTCTCTCTTTTTTGGGCTGGCCAGGACTGCTGATACCCGAATCTGCCGACGAAGCATTCCGTGATGTTATCTACTTGATTCATAGCGGTTGAAGGAAGGCCTGAAGGAGGACATTATCGCTCGCCGGCTCGCCGTCTTGACCTGAGCTTCGATTTAATGCAAACTGATGGGGTAATCGACGCTTCCACGGTTGGACGTTTGATCAATCAAAAACCTACTTCACCGAAACCCAAGATGCCCAATCAGGAAACATCTCAAGACTCTTCCTCGACCGAGGAACAATCCGCAGTGAGCTTATCCCGTTACCCGATGGACAACAGTCAGGATCACAGCGATCGGGAGGAAATGGACCGGGAAATAGAGGCCGTGGATCAGGAGATCTTGGCCCGGATAGCCGCGAAGGAGAACTAGGCGCGGCCCCGCGTGACGTTCCCGAACCTAGCGCACGAGAAACCGAATCAGCCCAACAGGATGGCTTCACGGTAGGCCCGGTCTACCACGGCACAAATGCCTCCTACGATCAGTTCGATTCACTGTCGTCCGATTTCGGGTCACACTCTGGATAACATAATGGATAACATAATGGATACGGTTTGGACAACACTGGGCATCCTGTACTGCCTGGGTTTTGCACTTCTCTTTCCATACTTTTCCTACAGCGTCACCTACAGATCGGAAGCTTCCCGATGGGTTTGCTATCGTAATGTCGCGATTGCCGGGTTGATTCTTGCTGGATATAGCTGGACTCGAATGGAACTGAATGGTGGCTACCAGCCAACGACTGTAGTCGGTGGCGACCCATTATTTGGTGGGGGCGAAGTATTACCCGATGGAGACTTCGAGCCTATGACCGCAAGTGAAAGAATTGCATCCGCTGTCAGAATGTTCTTCTATTTCTCGTTGCCTTGTTTTTTCGGGGTAGAAATTGGTCTTTGGCGCTTCACGAGAGATGCAAGAAAGAGAGAAGTTTTGAAGGCGCTCTTGGAGAATGATTAGGACTATTCGGTGGAAACTCTGAAGATCAGGTTTGTAGGGTTCTTCTGATGATGGCACAAAAGTGTTTCGGCAAAATGGGCTTGAGGTAGCAAGGGTTTCCCGACAACTGGTCAGCGCCTCCCCCCGCTTGGTCAGGAATGAGAAGTAGATCTCGGTATTCTCCCCGCCGTCAGCACCCAAGTCGAGTAGAGCCGTTTTCTCCGAGGCGCATCCTCCAGCAGCCCCTCGAATCCACCCGGAACCATGAAGACTGCGAGACCTTCCGCCGCCGCTGCGAGAACGGATCGATACACGGCGTGACGCTCCGACTCGTTGGAAAGCCTTCCAGACTGTCCCGGATAATCCTCCATCAGAACCCTCCGGTATTCCTCCGAAAAGAACTCGGCGAGCTCTGCAAATTCTGCGGAGCTGGATTCCTCTTCCCCCTTGTCAACGAGCCAGACTGCCGCATCAAGAATCAGGGCTGGATGCAGGTTGGTATGAGCGGTTCCGAGGATGCCCTGGAACTTCGGGCACTGCCAGAAGGTATCGAAATGCGAATGCTCATCGCGACCGCCCGTGTGAACCGCCTGGTCCAGCAGGACGCAAAAGAAGTAGCAGAAGAGGAAGGGTCGCTTCTCGTCGAGCGACTGGAATGCCTGAGATGATTCCTCGCGATACCCTCCGGGCTCCCTTCCCTTGAGGGAAACGACCGAGATGCTGTCGAATCCGGCGGCCACAACCTCGAGATCGTGGCGGAACTGTTCGCGGTAGTAGTCGATCGGGCTCATAGTGATGTTCCCTTGTCGCTTTCACAATCCAAGAGGATGGTTCACATTCAAACATGCTCCCCACAGAACTCAAGAACACAGCCGAGGAGTGGCTACGTGAACACGAAGGGGCGATCGAGTTTTTTGACAAGTTTCTTCCCGTCGAATGCATACCGGAAGACGTTGAGGATCCAAAGGAGTGGGCGGAAAACCACGGCGACGAGCATGATGGCACCGTTGGATTCCGTATCCAGGCAATGGAAACGGGGACGGGAGAAAAAGGGCTCGCCCTGATCCTCGTGAAGGGCCATTCGTGGGAGGGCATCAGAATCTGGGTGGAAGGGATTTTCGATTCCGAGGGGGATGTCCTCGCGCGGATCGAAGAAATGGGATTCCAAGTCTGAAGGCGAAACGCCTCAGCCACGTTTCGTGGGGCGAAAAAAAGGCAGGAATCGATTGCCTGCCGGAGTCGAATTCGAGATGATGGGGAGATGACCAGAGAGATGCAGCGAATAAAGGATCTCGAACGAAAGATTTCCCGGGCTCGAGATGCGGTCCACTTCCTCGAAGACCATTCCTCCCTCCCGGAAGAATACCTGGCTTTCCTCGATGCGCGGGGATATTTCGCCGCCCTTCGAAACCTCAGGGCGCGAGATAGAAAGAACTACTCCAGGATAATTCGGAGCTTGGATATGTTCTGCTGCGTGAACCGGAATCTCCGTAGGCACCGGAAGAACCTCCTTGGCTCCTGTGGGTAGGCTCATGAAAGTTGGGGCCTGCTCTCGGACAGGTGGAATTTCCTACTTCAAGAGGCGGAGTCCATGAAGGAGGGCAGGATAGCACTCCTGAAGTGCATGGAAGAGGTTCGGTCGGGCGCCGAATCACTTCCTGAAAACATCTCCGGTCCGGTCAAAGAACTGGTGAGATCGATTGAGAGTGAAGAAATTAAGATTGAAGATGACTCAAAAGAAGTGCACGAGCCTTTCCCCGCCATCAATAAACTGTCCCGTGAACTCCAGCGCGAGATATCGGAATGGGAGGATAAGCGCGAAAAACTCGTTTCGAAACTGCAACAAGGAATACAGGTTGAAAGCTGAACACGGGAAAAGTTTTGAAATCAGATGACCGAGCCGAAAAACAGCGATAAAGCGCCCGAAATTTCGGTAATTATCGCCGGCGGTCGCGACTACGAGCTCACTCCCGATGATCTCGACCGGTTGGGTGAACTGCCGATCCGCGAAGTCGTCAGTGGAGGTGCCAGCGGCGTGGATCTCAGTGGTGAGAAGTGGGCCGAGAGTCGGGGGATTCCGGTAAAGAAGTTTCCGGCTGATTGGAAACGTCACGGCAGTGGAGCTGGCCCGAGACGAAACCGCGCCATGGCCGAGTATGCCGATGCCGTTGCCCTCTTTCCCGGTGGTCGTGGAACCGCTTCGATGCGAAAGGAAGCCGAAAGAGCGGGGATCGGGATCTACGACTTCTCCTCTTGATCGGTCTTACCGGATCTCCCGCATGCTCGTGCAGTTCCTGGTTGGAACAGGCGGGAATTTGCTCGTTTTGAAATTGTAGAAGGAGCAGACATCGTCGAGAATAAACCATGCACGAACGGACAGCAATTTCTCAGGACGACGACGGGATTTCAATCGACCCGGTTAGGCAGGCCGAAAAGCGACGGATGGTAGCGGAGGCGAAGCGACTGATCAGGGAGCGGCTTGGGGAGCCGAAATGGGCTTCCTCAAATTGTGACGCTCCCAGCCAGAAGACTACAAAGGCTGAAAAAGACAAAAATTGAATGGCATGGTGAGATTCGAGGCTGGACATCGAACGGCGATAAATTGTCCCAGACAGAGCAGCGCTTATCGCTTGTCGCTTTGTCACCCGAAGTTTTTTGATTTGCTTACGTTGGTCGCTCCACCCCGCAGTGTGGACGTAAAGGTCCTACTACTTACGGTCCGAAGATAGCACGATGCGTAGGACATTGGTAGGGAGAAGGCTGGACGTTTGTGAGTGTGAATTCCCTCATGCCCCGCATGAGGGAAAGTGAAGATAAAACACCGTTGCGGTCAAAGTTGCAGCGGATGGGTTCTGGACGAGCGATGGTCTTTAAAGGGGCTAACTTTCGGCAGATTGAATCACAATTTGTTGATTCGCAGAAAATGGAGACGAGATGATGAATATCCAAGAGGTGCGACTCTGAGGCTATGGGCTTCCATTTGTTCGCGTATGATCGGGTTTTGCCTTAGGTGGAATATAAGGAGTGACCAAATAATGACCAAATTAAAAACACGAATGAGCACGAACAGCCACCTAGCTCCTCGAAACCCAATTAGAATATACCTGGATAGCCCGACTCTTCAGGTTTGGGCTAAGGTTTCCTAAACCTTAGATGCAGGTTCGATTCCTGCCGGGGATGTGACGCGCCTGCGGCGCCAACGTTTAACGTCGAACTTCCAACGTTTGCAGCAGGCGTCACCGCGCTTCAAACGCCAATGCGCAATCCAACAACTCGGACGGGTCGTCGATACAGTAGTCCGGGCCTTCTGTTTCCATCGCTTCGCGCCCATTAGTCCCCCAACAGACCGCAATTCCGACTACATGACTCTTTCTCGCAGCTTCAATGTCGCGCGTTTCATCCCCGACATAGATTGCGGCATCGGGTTTCACCTTCTCCTTTTTCAGGACATTGGAAATTCGATGTGACTTGCCGAAAAGGCTCACTCCAGCCTCGATGAAACTGAAGGCGTCGGCCAATCCGAAACGATCGAGAAAAATCCGCACGTTGTCTACCGAATTGGAAGTCAGAATCCCGAGCCGATAGCCTTGCTTCGACAAATCTTTCAGCGCACTTTCCACACCGGAAATCATCTCCACCTCCTCCATCCGCTCATGAAGAACTTTTCTCATACGAGCTCCGAGCTTCACCGCAAGCATTCGTGAAATCCCGAGATGATCAAGCAGCGCACGCGTGTTGAGTTTCCGCAGCTCTTTGACCTCCTCCATGGTTACGGTCGGGAGTTTGTAGTCCCCCGCCATGTCGTTGTAGATCTTCACACCGGTCTCCAGCGTGTTCGCGAGAGTTCCGTCGAAGTCGAAGATCAATAAAGGCTTGGAAGATCCGGGCATTGTGGGCACACTTTCCTGCCGTGCCTCCTTTTGGCAAGCGATACATCTGCGCTTATCCGCAGTTTTTATGCCGGAGCGGGACGCCAAGGCGCGATGCAGCCAGCGTGTTTGCTTGTCAGAGGCCCTGAGCCACATGACCTTCCAAAAACCATATCTGACTGACATTTTCCATGAATCGACGCACCCTGACTTTCCTTGCTGCCACGACTCTCTCGTGGGCGACCCTGGCCAGCGCTGCCGACACCTATCCCGAAGCCAAGCCACAGAAAGTTTCCAGCGACCTGTTCGTCGTACCCGATGGATTGGAAGTCACGGTCTGGGCCACCTCGCCTCAGCTTTTCAATCCAACAAACATCGACGTCGATAAGGACGGACGCATCTGGGCCGCCGAGGGCGTGCGCTACCGCCGGAATCACGAACGCCAGCCCGAAGGCGATCGCATCGTCGTCCTCGAAGACACCGACGGAGACGGGACTGCAGACTCCAGCCATACCTTTGTGCAGGAACCCCTGCTCGTTGCACCGCTCGGCGTTGCCGTAATCGACAATAAGATCGTCGTCTCTCAGCCTCCTCACCTCCTCGTCTACACCGACGTCGATCGTGACTTGAAGTTCGATGCTGCAAAAGACAAACGCGAAATTCTCCTCACGGGATTCAACGGACAAAACCACGACCACTCACTCCACTCCGTTACCGTCGGCCCTGACGGAAAATGGTATTTCAACTCGGGAAACTGCGGAGGAAAATTCACCGACAAGTCTGGGAAAACATTTGCCATTTTCGGTTCCTATCGCCCCAAGCCGATCG
>Ga0222715_10005440_pt1 | contig 10854 bp, 6 predicted proteins | sample C33_9DmetaG_FD_165056 | JGI IMG/M metagenome (GOLD analysis project Ga0222715, IMG submission 165056) | Estuarine water microbial communities from San Francisco Bay, California, United States - C33_9D | ecosystem: Environmental > Aquatic > Marine > Unclassified | place: USA: California... | reverse complement strand
AAGTTCATCAACAGGATAACTTTTTATAAATTCATCATAAGAAATACTATCAGGTCTTTCCATTAAATTTTGGCCAAATAACACAGATACTTTTTCTACTGGTAATTCACCAATTACATTTTTATCTAAATTTTTAAATGCTTTTACTTGATTATCATATCCAATCATAGTTGATTTAATATCATCTACTAATTTTTTAGGTGTGTTATCTTCAGCCATTGTTACCTTCATTAGGTGATGGTATGTTAGCTATACTAGATGAGTCATAATCAAATAAGTCTTTAAACTCTTGTGATTTAATTTGCATATAAGAATTAACATAAGCACCTATTGCATCAGTAACGCTTTCTAAGTCTCTATCTATTTTTTGACCTTTAGTAAGTGGAACTACATGGTCTTTATAGGCGTTCCATTTGTTTAATGGGTCACCTTTTGTTTTAAAAGATACTGGATTATCAATTAATCTTTCTATATAATGAGCAACAAATTGTGAAGCAAATTTTTCATTATTGTTTAAATTTTTTTCAAATTCGCTTTTTTTATATTTTTTACCTGTTTTTTTAAAAAAAGTTTTAATAGTATCATCTGGTTTGTTTTCATCTCTATCTGTATAAAAACTATCTACATTAATTTGATAAACACCATAATCTTTAGTTCCATTTTTATTTACACCTATAACATCATTACTCAATCCAGACTCAAAAGATGCTGTCATTATAAGTAATGGTATTAACGCATCACTAACACCAAAGTTTTGTAAGTATTCTACTAAATCACTTATTTTTACAGGAACAGCCATTATCCACCTAATGATTTAAGTCTCATTATGGACTGACTAATATTACCTACATTGTTTCTTGCTCTACCAACATCTTGTTGTCTAGCAAGTACACCTTCAAAATCTCCTGTTATTCTTTCTTGTAATCTTGATACTGCATCTACTTCTTCTGGTATAGGCTCTATAATTTGTTCTGTTTCTACTGTCTCTATTGGTCTTTCAGACAAGGGTTCAACAGTTTTTTTTCTAGTTTCTATTGTTGTAACTTCAGGTCCTTCAACAGACATTCTTGCAACAGCTTCATCACTATAAAATTGTTTTTGTTCCAATTCTTTTAATACTAATTCGTAATAGTTTCTTTCTTTTTTTGTAGCTTTTTTGCCTATAGAATTAAATATTGCATCTACTGTTTGTAGTCTTGTAGCTTTATCACTTTCTCTATATTGTTTTGGTATATAAATTTCTTCACCAGGATTTAATAATTCTAAATCTATTGCTGTGTCATAACCAACACCTGTAGAAAAATTAGATGCTGTCATAGCTTTTATTAAAGCATTTCTTGTCTCTCTACCTGCTCTTCCATATTCCTGAGTATAATTTTCCATAGACAACCATTGTGTTCTAACTAATCTATCTTGTAATGTTGTTAACAATTTAGGAGTTTGAATTAATTTATCCAATACTACATCTTCATCTCCTGGATAATACCAATTACCTTGTGGATTTAAACCTTGTAGATAAACATTAACATCTTGAAATTTTGGTGTACCATCTTCGTTTTTTTGTCCTGTATTTATTAATGAAGGATAACCAAAAGGAGAAGTAGATGTGTAATTTATTCCACCACCTAATACAATATCTTGACCTGCTTTGCCTTCCTCTTCAATTGCACCTGTTATGTCTATTGGCTCTTCTTCTTGCCAACCATCATTTAGATATGTTTGTAATTTTGATTTTTCAATTTGTATATTAACTACACTTCCATCTTCTTTTATTTTATAAATTGTTATCATACTTTCCTCATTATGGCGTATATTGATATTCTACTGTGGATAAGAACTTTGTTCTATATATTCCTGCAAAGTCTGGGTATTCTTCTACAACTTGTGCTCCCCAGTTAAATAAGTAATCACGCATAGCTTGTGCTGATTCTTGTTTTCCTAAATATTCTATTGCTTCGTTTTCTGGTTTTAATACTTCTACACCTCTTGGTGTAACTTTTTTCTTTTCATTTTGTATTTTTTCTATCATATACATAAAACCAACATTTTTATCATCACCATATAAAAACTTTTGCAATCCTTTTCCTGCTTCAGTAGTAAGTATAAGCTCATCATTAGCTGCTTTCTTTAATTCTTCAAATACAACATATCTACTTACTGGTTCTTTTTTAGGTAAATCTCTTGCATCTGTACCAAGTGGTACTACTTCTAATAGATTTGCTTTTATTAATGATAGTTCAGCTTGTGCATCTTTTTCTGATATTCTGTTTTCTGCTCTAGCTTCTCTAATAGGTTTAGATTGATAGTTAAACATTATTCTAAAAAATGTTTCTTGTGCTCTTTCTATTTTTTCATCTAATGATAATGTTATTCTTTGTCCTTCATCTACTTGATTATAAAAAGAGTTAACATCTAATAAATCATACTCATAAACATTTGGTGCAAATAATGAAAATGTATATTCAAACTCTTTTGCTTTTTCAGGATGTGCATTAAACCATTCAACTTCTTCTTCTGTTGATGGCAAACTAATACCTAATGTTGTTGTGTTTCCTTGCACTAAATATACAGCAGTATATACAGCATCCATATCTTCTGGTGTGCCACCAATTAATGATGCAATTGTTTGATACGCTAAATACTCTTCCCCTGGTTCTACTTGATTAATAACTTGTCTAAACAATGCAGTTATAACTGTGTTGGTAAAGTAATCATCATCATATTTACCAAACTCGTAATCAGCAGGCATTAAGGCTTCTAATACTTCTATAAGGTTTTCTTTATCTAAAAAATCTGCTTGTTTTTCAAGTCTATCACTAAGTTGTAATTTATATGCTGCTTCTAATCTAGGAGAAGAAGGAGCTATACCTTTAGCCATACTTTCAAATACATTCATTCTTGAAGCTAAATCTATAACATCTTTTTCAAATAAAACTCTACCTTCATCTGTTCTTGGGTCATAAGGCAAATATCCTTCAAACCATGCTTTAGTCATAATTTTAGATGCGTTAGCAACATCATTAGCCCAACCCATTTCATCTAAACTACCTTTAGTTCCTGTGTTGTATGCTTGTTGCATATAGACAGGTAACTGTCCTATAGTTGCACCTTCTGTTCCTGGGTCACCAAGACCATAAGGAAATATCCAATCTTCTATTTCTTGTGTCCATTTAGATTCAGGCATAAATCTTTTTAATATTTTGTAACTATATTTCATTACTGGACCTAAACCTGGAATTGGAGATTGTGTAAATAAGTTAGCACCTTGTACTGGTGAACTAAGTCTTAACTGTACATCTTCTTCAAAACCTGACAAATCTCTATCTTCTATTCCATAAACATATTCTGTTAAATCAGTAGGTGCTGTTACATAAAATTTTTCTCCTGATACTGGGTCTGTATAAAAGAAACCATTATTCGTTCCTCTGTCTGTAGCTAACTGTATCTTTCTTATACCTGTTTTATTTTTCCATAATAATCGTGGATAGTTTAATATAATTTCTTTCCATGGTTCTAAGAAAGGAAATACTAATCGTAATGCTTCAGCAACATATCCTTTTTGGTTTAAGTTATATAACAATCTATTGTGCATTTCTAATGAATACATTTTTGCAGAATCATTAATTTCATCTATAGATAATCTCATATTTTCTGGTATTTTTTTAATTGCTTTTTCTATAGAACCATGTTTTTTTATAGCTGCATTTTTGCCAGCAATATACAATTGAGCAACTTCTTCAGGAACTTTTGATTGTTTTATCAAATCATCAAAATGTTTTACAGATTTTAAATCTCCAAATGGTAATTGTGATGCAACATTTTGCCAATAGTATTGAGTAAATGTTGGTATTCTTTGTAGTTCTGCATCAGGCAACTCTCCAAGGGTGTACCATAAATACTGAGAAACTTTATTTAAACCTTCAAATGTTTTACTTTTTATTTGTGGATTAGTTATCCAATCAGGTGCTGATAAAACATCTGGTGCTATATCGTATTTGTCAGATAAAAATTTCTTTATTAAATTTTGGTTAGCTGGTGTCCATCTGTCAAAATCATTAAATGTAATAACCTTTCCTTGGTAATTTAATTGTCTATTTGCTATTAAAGAAAGTAATTCTTCATCACCTTTTGTTAAGTCCATAATCCATTGAACATAATCATCTACATATTTTTCTGCATCATCAAGTTTTACATAAGGATTCATTGGGTTACCATCAAAATCATATCTTGTATCATTCAATTGATTTCTAATTTTTGCAAGTGAACCATTCCAAAAACTTTGTTTTGTTTTTACTAAATCAGAACCATCTAATAACTCTTTAGCTATTGATTGAGCTAAATCGCTTTCCATTGGCCATCTTAAATTAAGTTGCCATGATGAAACATAATTTTCTTTTTTAGTTCCACCCTTTATAACTCTTTTCCAACTTTGTTGTGCAAATTGTTTTTGTGCTTGTTTACCAAATACATTTGTAGGTCTATCAGCAACTATACCTCTAACTATTTCATCATAAGCTCTTTTACTAGGTCTAATACCTTTTCTAAAATCTTGACCTAATATATCATTGTAATAATTAGAAAAAGCCCAAGTAGAAATAGGATTTTCTATCCAGTTATCTAACCCATCTAATCCCATTCTAAATTGACCTTCACCAAATAATCTAAGTGGCCAAGCTATTCTTGTAATTAGCTGTGCTCCTGTCCATATTTTTTGAGCTGGCCACAATACATCATCAATAAAGTTTCTTGATGTTTCAGGTACAAAACTTACTAACATATCTACTTTTGGAACTACATTTTTTAATAAACTTTCTACAGGTAGTTTTATTTTTGATGTTTCAGGCAAATCATCTATGTAATTTTTTGCAAGATTTACTAATTTAGTTTTACCAACATCAATGTTTGTGTATTTTTCAACTGTTGATAATGCTCTTCTTATATCTAATGGTTTTCCTAATGACCATAATTCATCAAAGTGTTGTCCAATATCAAATGGAGTAGGCATATCTATTGGCTTGCCATCTGGTCCAGGAATACTTCTCATACCTTTAAAAACTTTTTCTATTGGTTGTAAACCACCACCTTCTGTTTTTCCTAAACTTGCCCAATAAGAACGAACATCATACTTATTAGTTCCTGATATTTTTATTTTTCCTTGTAACTCATCAAAGTAGTCATCTATTTTAGATATTGTTTTACTAGAAAAACCTTCTGACTTCATTAATATTTTTACTTGTTCTGGTAATTTTTCAAATAATATTCTTGACATTTCTGGTCTATTACCTATTACAGATTTTTCTGCAAACTCTATAGATAATTGATTAGCAATATTTTTTGGTATTTTAAATTCTACTAACCATTGGTTAAATACTTTTACAGAATCTGTTGCATTATCATAAGCAGCTCCTGAATCAGGTGTCCATTCACCAAACTTAGAGTAAGGAGCTTTATCTCCTTTTCTTGCTGTCATTAAAGCATCTACTAAATTTTTGTTGTAACCTAAACTATTCTTTGACCTTATAAGTGCAGGTATTCCAAGTCCTTGATTTTGTATTACAAAACCTTGCATAAGATTTTTTACTTCATCTACATTTTTAGTTTTAACTAAATTAAGTGCTAGCTCTGGGTCTTTAACTGCATCAAATATTCTTTTAAAATCATTTGATTCTGCAAACGCTGTTAAAAATCCTTCTGATTTAGGACTATTTAAAAAATTATCAACTATGCCAGGTATCTTTTCAAACTCTCCTGCTCTGTATGCTTTTTGTATTTTACCTTGTGTACTGTTAGCAAACTTTATACCTTTTGATATTTTAGAACCAACTAAAAATGGGTCAGTTACTAAAACTTTATAAAAATCAAAAGTTCCTGAAACTCCATTAAACAATAAAGTGTTTTGTTCTATGCCTGCAAGTTCTGCAATATACCTACCAGCAGTTATATTTTGACCTCTATATTTATAGGCTTCTTGTTCTTCTAATGCTTTAGCAACTATTCTTCCTTGTGGAAAATATCCTTCACCAAAACTTTTCCAAACTGCACCAGGGTCTTGTCCTTCTCTTATTTTTTGTGCTGCTATACCAGCAGTAGATGCTCCTGCATTTTTGTAGTTGTCAGCAAATGTTTTACCAATAACTTTTCTTAAACCTGTAGGTCCTTTACCTGTTAAAGCAGATAGTGTCAAACCAAAACCAGCAATTTGACCTATTCGTTCTGCTTTGTTTGCTTCATCTCTAGCAACAGCAACATCATACATAGTGACATTTGGGTCACCTGCTAATCCTCTAGCAGATAAATCTTCTGCTTTTTGTCTTTTTATCTGACCTAATTCTAAAAAAGGTTCTTCTATGGTTTCTTCTGCTGTTTTCACAAATGCTCTAACAGGTTTACCTACAGTTGCATTTGCTCCTGCACCACCAATTAATGCTAATGCTCTAAATAATCCTTTGAGTGTTCCATATACAGGTTCACTTTGATATGTTGATTTATTCCAAAATTTCATACCTTCAGGTAATTTAAATTGTTCCCCTATTGTGTTAAATACTTTTCCAAAAGAAGAATTAAACATAGCTGAATTTACTACATCATTACCCATAGTATTTGGAAATGATGGTTGTGATTTAGGTACAGCTTTGTATTGCAGTTTTAAAAGTTCTTCAAATTGTTTATTATCAAGTCCTTTTAAAACAGCAGATGAAACTAAACCAGATTGAGCTGTAGGATATAATTTAGCTAACTCTTTAGTTCTTTCTACTTGGTCTTGTGTAAATTGATTTTTCTTTTTGTTATATGATAATTCTAATGCTCTACTTTTTTCTTTTATTTGATTGTACTCTTCACCAAATGTGTATGGTCCAATAGGTTGATTTACCATAGTTAGATATTAAAAGTTTGTCTTATTGCATTTACATCACTATTTTCTGCTAAATCAGCTAAAACAAGAAAATCTAAATCTCCAAGTTGTTCTTGCGTTATGGATGGAGGTACTGCCCCAGAAATTAAAGGTTCATTTATATTTTCAGTATCTCTTAATATATCTAATACATTATTCATTGGCATAGCTGGTACTACTGGTTGTCCACTTTCATTCATAGCAACTGATACTTCTTCAGCAATAGGTTCTACATTTCTTGTTTGGTCTGTAGTATTTGTTGCTGCTGGAGGTATGGCATTATTTCTAGCATCTACTGTAGGTAAACCAAATTTGTCTATTTGTTCACCAAGTACTTTACCTTTACCATAAGTCATACCTTTGGTTATGTTTTTGTTACTAGAACTCCTCGTTGCCATTTTCATCCTCATCATCTTCGTAAAACATAAATGTAGAACTAATAATCATATAACCAAAAGGAAAAGCAAGTGGTGGCATTTGGTCAGTAAACATTCTTGGTTGTAAAACTTCTTCTTCTAATAATATATCATCACCAAGTTCATCTACTTCTCCAAGTGAATTATGTACTATATCTGCAAATTCTTTATTAAATTTCATTATCCACCTAATCCTTGTAATAATTGTGCTATGCCTGGTGGAGGACCTTGTGGTGGTAAGGCTCCTCCTCCAAGCAATTCTTGTTCTGCACTTGGTATTTCTGGCTCCTCTGCTGTAAAGAATTTATCTAAGATATTTTGCATATCATCTGGATTTTTTCTTATCTGCACAACAGCCATAGTTGCTTTAGGGTCACCCTGTTGGGCTTGTGCTAGTAATGTATCAAACAATACACTATCTGCTTTTTCTTTTGTAATTCTATCGTTTACTCTAACTAAGTTATCTAAACCATCTAAATTTTCTTGTAGTGTTTGTCTGTCAATAATTCCAGCTTGAAGTAATTGCAGCCCTGTTACAATCTTCTGTGGTTCATCATATCCAGCCATAGCACCATACACTCTTCTTGTCTTAAAACTATTTGCTATATCTTTTGTTGGTTCGTAAGTTTCAGAGTAAAAAGTATTATCCATATAACCTGATAATGATTTAGTTTGTCCACCATACATTTTTTGGTCCCACTCTAATCTCTTAGCATCAATCATTTCTATAGCATCAGACATAACTGTGTGATACTCTCTAATCATAAGTGACATAGATGCACCTAGTTCTTCTAATCCTCTACCTGTTGCAAAACTAAGTGGTGATTGTGAATCATCAGATACAGGATAAGAACCACCAACACGAAGTTGTCGTTCTATTCTGTCTATCTGTTGAAAAATCTGATAAGGAACATTTGATGCAGGTTTAGATACTTGTGTACCTGGTGCTAAATAGTTTACAGCAAATCTACCTTTACGATATTGTCCTGATTCTATTTCACCAGAAATGTTTGTTTCTGTAAATACTGCATCTTCCATAGCTATTATTGACATCACATTAATTTTTGCCATTGAAGCCATAAGACCTATAATTTGGTCATACTGTCCTTGTAATCTGTCAAAAGCAAATTTCTTTGCAACAACAAACGCAGGACCACTTTCAAGTGGGTTAGGTATGAAGTCAAGAATAGTTCCTGATGTCATGTGGTAAATGTATGTACCATCTAAGTTGTAATACTCTGCAATTAAATCACCATCACCATTGGAGTTAGCCCAAGAACCATTGTATGAATCTGTATAAGCAGAAGCATAAGCATTACCTACACCAAGCATATTTGTTTGATATGCCTTATCTTTAGACATAATTTTATCTTTAGAGTTTGGATATGTTCTAACAAGAGATTCTTTAGGAACTCTTCTAATGATTGCCATTTCTTTTGGTTGTTGGTCTGCACCAAAGTAACCAGGAAAACAGTTGTAAGGGTCCCTTAATTCTGCAATAGGATAAGGTGTTCCATTAGCATCTTTTTTTTCTCTAATTACCCAAACAGCAAAACCATAACCAGGTAGCCATCTACCTACTTGTGGCATTTGTAAATCTAATTTTTGTACTTCATCATACGCATTGACTATACGAGAAATCTTTTCAGCTTTTTGTCTTGCTCTATCAGAGTCTTTACCATTAGGTACATCAACTTTTAAGTTAGGAATACGACCAATCTTTTGTGATAAGTGTTCTAAACCTGACATCATTAAGTTTGGTACAGGTACTTGCCAATCTTGAAAACCTTTTAGTTGGTCACCAAGTAATGCAGTAATACCATCAGGTCCACCATTCATAATTGCACGAATACGCCCACGAGTTGTGTAAGCACTTTGATTATCAAAATGTAATTGTGTTATAGCGTATTGTATTTCTTCAGGTGTCATCTTATCCCCAAGGGCTTTCATTCATATCGCTTATATTCCATTCTCTAAAACTAGGTGTATAATCTAATCCTACCTCAGCTAATCGTTCTTTTCCTAATCTTCTAATAACTTTTAATGGAAACCAACTAGCCATTACGACATCTGATTTATAATTTTTTGCCTTACTAGCTCTACTAGCAGCACTTGAAAAATAAATTAGTTGCCTACGATATATATTACTCTTAGTTTCGCTTTCTGTGTCACCATAAGGCAAATTTATTAGCTTTTGCTCAAACATTCTTTGCATACTTCCAACACCATAAATTGGGTCATATTTGTTTTTCTGTGTCTGATGACCTTCTAAATAAATACCAAATCTACTACAGTAATCTTTTATTGTTACATCTTGTCTAATAGCTTTTTGAAAACCATTTTCTTCTATAACCCAATGTGCTAAGTTATATTTTTCATACCATTTTTGTATAGATTTCTTAGCTTGTATTACTCCACCACCTTCTTCATTTTCTATATCTACTAAATATAATTCACCTGTTTCTGGATTAGCTGCCCATAATACACAAGCCTGAAACCCTGTAGATGCTGGGTCTAATCCTGCAATCAAATGTGTACCTGCTGGTATCTGTCCTATTCTTCTATTTACATCTCTACATTGGTCTATATCTTCAGAGTTGAACATTGTAATTCCTTCTACAAATGCTTTGTTAAGATAAACCATTTCAAATATTGCTCTACCACCTGTAGTGTCTGCATTATTTTTCTGTGACATTAGCCATTTGTAAGTTCTTTTACTAGCCCATAACATACAGTCTTGATGTTCTTGTATTTCTGTTTCAGGTAATATGCACTCTGAACTATGTGCTTCTTCTACGATTGTTTCAAACTCTGGGTTTTCCAAAAGAAAGTTATATAAATCCTCTGGGTGCTGTCTTGACCCAATCACAACTACAGCAGTATGTTCCTCTTTACGAGATGACAAAGTAGTTGTCCACCATTGTCTAGTTTGTTCTCTAGCAGAAGGTTGTACTGTTGTTCCATGGTCCTCAATGTCATCTGCAATAATTAAGTCACAGTCTCTTGACAGTATCTTTCCACCTTTACCTACAGCTACCATAGTTGGTGATTTAATACCTGTAACTGTTCTAGTGCCAATAGTAAACTGTCCTGATGACCAAGATTTACCAGACCTTACTTTAGGTTGAAACTTAACACCTGGTCCATTTATTTCTTCATTCAACTGTTCATTATTTTCTAAATGGTCCATCACAGAACCTACAGCATTTTTTGCAATATCTTCATTACCACCTACCCACATAATTCTTATGTTGGGATTTTTACATATCTGCCATACAGCAAAGTGTGTAAGTAAATCTGTTTTACCATGCCTAGGTGGACTAAGTATCATTTGTTGTTTACCATTTTCTATAGCATCAACAATATGATTAATCCAGTTCTCGTGAAAACCTGCTGTTTCGTATAGGTCACCTGTTTCAGTTTTAAAATACCTATCTCTAAACTCTTTAAAATCTTTTAATGATTCAACTGTATCTTCTGATATAGCCCAATCTTGTTGTGCTTCAAAGTTTTCTTTATCTTCTAAATAAGCAGCATACATTCTTG
>Ga0222715_10005439_pt1 | contig 10855 bp, 13 predicted proteins | sample C33_9DmetaG_FD_165056 | JGI IMG/M metagenome (GOLD analysis project Ga0222715, IMG submission 165056) | Estuarine water microbial communities from San Francisco Bay, California, United States - C33_9D | ecosystem: Environmental > Aquatic > Marine > Unclassified | place: USA: California... | reverse complement strand
ACTCATAGAACTCGCAGTCTTCGAAAGACATTATACGGATCTAGAGTGTAAGTATCAAAAGCAAGATACTCTTTATAACGATGAATCGGTAATTATCAACTATTTCAAAAATCGCATAAACGACCTCAAAGAAAGGTCAAAGGATAACTGAATGCTTAAACTTCAATATGAAGAGTTTGTGGCTCATATACACAAGATTGCTCGTCGGCCAGACTGTAACTATATGGAAGCAGTACTCGATTATGCTGTAAAAAATGATATCGAAATAGAAGCTCTTGCTGATATCATTCGTAAAAATCCTAATCTCAAATCCCGTATACAAGACGAAGCAGAAGACCTTTTCATGATGGAAAGGACTGCAAAGCTACCTGTATGAGTGTATACTCAACAAGAGACGCATACGATGCGTATATTACGTATCTAGCGTTGCAGAGACACTTTACGTCGTCGTACGATTATTTCAAGTACAACGGTAAAGTCAATGCAACTCCACAATCATTTGAGATAAGAAAAGATAAGTTTCAGTTCTATAAGTTATCAAAACATAATGATTATAAGAATTATATCATTGCTAATCTCGTCAACACCGACAAAAAAATTTGGGTTGGGGATCTGTTGACTAATGAAAGTGATGATATATATAAGCAGTGGTTGAAGAAAATTCAATCGCTATCCTATCACTTTAAACAGGAGGTATCAAAACTGAATACAGACTTTGATTCTAACTTTAAAGTAGTAGACGGTCAGCACCCACCATTGTTAAACGAAGTTATTGCTAAACGTTTCTCATTGGAGGCGTTGATTATACTTGATGATGTCCTAGATATTTTTAACCATTGGAATAACAAAATAGGTTTACAAATCATCTGGGAGCGTGTATACTCTAAGAGTATCAAATATAAACCGTTTTTACATTATGATAGAAAAGTAATGAAACAAACATTACTTGACTGTTTTGGATAAATTGCAAATACAAAGGAAAATACAAATGAATACATTCGCACAACTTAAATCTCAAAAGAATTCTTTCGATAAACTCAATGCCCAGCTACAGAAGCTGAGTGGCAATCAACAACAGCAGCAATCATACGGTGACGATCGTCTGTGGAAACCAGAGGTAGACAAAGCAGGTAATGGTTATGCTGTATTACGGTTTCTTCCAGCACCACAAGGCGAAGATATGCCTTTTGTACGTCTTTGGGACCATGGGTTCCAAGGCCCTGGTGGTTGGTACATTGAGAACTCTCTGACGACTATCAATCAACAGGATCCAGTATCTGAGTATAATTCTACTCTGTGGAACTCTGGTGTTGAATCTGATAAAGCTCTTGCTCGTAAGCAGAAGCGTCGTCTCAAGTACTATTCAAATGTTTATGTTGTTAAAGACTCTGCTAACCCTTCCAACGAAGGCAACGTGTTTCTTTTCCAGTACGGTAAAAAGATTTTTGATAAGCTAAACGAAGCTATGAATCCTCAGTTCGAAGATGAAGATGCTGTTAATCCTTTTGACTTCTGGAAAGGAGCAAACTTCAATCTAAAGATTCGTAACGTAGAAGGATATCGTAACTACGACCGTTCTGACTTCTCTTCTCCTGGTCCTCTATCAGAAGACGATGAAGAGTTAGAGCGTATTTGGAAATCTCAGCATTCGTTACAAGAACTCGTCGATCCTAAGAACTTCAAGTCCTATGATGAGCTAAAGACTAAACTTTATCGAGTCCTAGCGCTTGATGGCGGTGTACACGCGCCCACAATGACCGCCGAGGATGACGAGCCAGCGGTGATGGACTTCACACCTAAGTTCAAAGAAGCATCTGCTCCAGAACTGCAACGTGAAGATTCATCACCGCCATGGTCAAATGACGATGATGAAGACGATGACAGTTTGTCGTTCTTTAAGAAGTTAGCTGAAGATTAACGAAAAGGGGACCAAAAGGTCCCCTTTTTTATGTGAAGAATCCGCTTGGTGCTAGGTCGCGATTGTAGTAGTGGTATGTTGAGTTATCATTATTAACAACAGTTGATCTATTATCGTTGTTATTAACTGTCTTGGCGTCAGTAACATTGTTAACGTTTGTTCCACTACCTGTTCGAGATTGACCTGATAGATCGGGCGTGGGCGCAGGTGGTTTAACATTGAAATCGAGGTTTTTCAAATTATACATTTCATCATCATTTGAGAATCTAGCTGTAGCTTTTCTTTGTAGCTCCTCTAAATACCCTTCACGAATATTAAATTCTTCCCCTCTTCCAAAACCACGTTCGGCAAAGTATCCTCTCACATCGCGCTTCATGCCACTTCGTTCAATTGTATCAAACAATTGTCCTAAGAAAGTCTTAATTGCAGTTTCATCAGCGCCTGTGGCTTTAACCTCTTCAAGTTTATCCGCAATATAACCTTCAAGCGCTGTTATTTGTTCTTTGTCTGTTTTTCCTACAGATAAAGCCTGTATTTCCCTGTTAAGTCCTTGAGTTATTAATTGAACCAAGTCTTTATCGTAGGAGCCATCTTCTTTTTTAAGTTTACCGCCAGCTTCTTGAAGTTTCTTTAGCCCAGCTTCTATTTTGCGACGACCAGCTTCGGCGAGAAGATCAAGAGATTTTTGAATTTCTTCTTTAACCGCTCCAACTTTATCCAATGTTGTATTTTGAAGTCTTTTTAATTCTTGAGATAGAATGCTTGATGTTTCATCAATTGTTTTTTGATCCCCAGACGCTAGCGCCTTTTGAAGGTTAGCTTGTTTCTTTTTCAAATCTTCGACTGTGGACTCAATATTGATTTCACGTAAATAATCAAGAGCTTCTTTAGCTGCATATAAAGATGCTGCAACAGCACCCATTACCAACAATCCAGGACCAAATGCAACCATTGCTGCACCTAATCTAGCAATAGCATTTTTACCTTTTTCAGCTCCAGTAGCAAGAGCTTCTTTTGTTTTTGTAAACATATCTTTAATTGAATCACCAATTCTACGAAACAATCCTCTTTTCTTACCATCTTTGCCATCACTAGCAACATCTGCACCCGCAGCAGCAGCATCAGCACCAATTCCCACCGCTTCAGCTGCTATTTTTGCCTTTGCTCTTGGCCCATAACCAGCTAAACCACGAACAAAGTCAAGAATGTCCCCAAGGAAGTTGAAAGACGCTTTTGTTAAATTTAACGCAGCCATTCCAATCATAAACGTCCTAAGGGGCATGAGAAGAGCAAGACCAGCTGCTATTGCAGTTAAATCTGCTGTGTCTTTACCAAAAGTTTCTTTAATCCAATCGTAAACGCTCTTTATTGTTTCCAAAACTTTACCTAATCTCGTTTTAGCTTCTTCTCCACTAGCAACGTTAAAAACATCTGCTATAGGTTTTATAATATTTTCTTTAACCCAATCTGGGAAAAATGCTAGAGCTCCAGCTAAACCACCAAACAACAATGCAAACATCCCAGGACTCTTTTTAGGAATTAATCCTTTGATTGAATCTAGAAGACCTTTCATGTTTATTTTAGAATCTTTTTTATCGTCCTTGTCTTCTTTTGGTGTTAACGCGTCTCTTGCTCGTTGTTGATCAGCAGTTTCCGCACCCTCCTCTATTGTTTTTCGCTGAGATTCTATTAAATCATTAAATGCTAATTGAAAATTTTCACTGAGAGTTTGTACGGCCGACTTAACACCTCTTAACTCAGTGATGGCTACACTGAGAGATCCATGAGAACCCATCCGAGTGAAATCCCCTTGGGCTCTTATTTCTTCAATAACGTCTTTTAATGTAGCTTCAGCCATTTTTACAATTTCCTATTGACTTTTTTTATAATCACAGTATAATGACTTTACGTCCATTGAGGTCTATTACTTACTTGGTGTTGCTGGTGCTGAAGGCTTAGGCTTATCGCCACCCTTTTTATCACTGTAAGCATTTGCACCAAAGTATGCAGCAACAAGACCAGCGATAGCAACGAAGTATGTTGGAGCAATATCACCAATAATATTTGCTGCTTTCTCTAGACCGATAGCAGAAGTAAATGTAATACTAAACGGATACAGAAGCATACCAAACAAAGCAAACCAAGTCATCTTTCTCATGGCGTCTCTACGAGCATCAGCGTCTTCTAACTCTTTCCGCTTAAACTCAAGATACATTTCCATTTCTTGATTATCAATGTGACCATCACCATTGAGGTCAGCGCCTTTCATTGCGTCGGCATTAACTGTAACCGTCTTTTGTACTTCTTCTTCGGCCATTTGAGCTTATCCTTGTTGTCGTTCTCTTTGTTCCTCAATATGTTCTATAAGCATTTCGACATACAAATCGCGTTCAAATGGTATTAAATTTTCAATTTCACTAATAGAATATTTATGGTGTTGTACTAGTGCAAAGATGACCTTATAATAATTAGAAATATTATTATGGATCATCATTAGGTAAAAAAACTTTGCATTCCTTCAATTACTTTTTCAACTTGTGTACCATCAGCTCTCGTATATTTAATATTATGCGACAGCTTTGGTAGTGTGTTTAAGAATACTTCAAGTTCACGCATACTTTTAGATGATAATGAATTGATAAAATCTTCTTGTTCTTTCTTCGTGTGATCCTTCAATAAAACAACTTCATCGTCCCCAATGAGAATTTCAACAATTGAAGATGTGATCATTTCCATCATTCCATCCTCATCGTTGTCATGACTTGCAATCTTTTGTACCATATTATAACTAGGATCTCTCAAGACAATTGAAATATCATCCGTAACTTTGATCGCATATTTGTGATCTGGATTAAATTCCACTTGTATATCATCTAAGTTTACTTCAACATTGTATTCTTGTTCATCAACATCGTCTTTGACAGTCAATTCGATAACATTGTTAACCGATCTTGCTCTAAGATGCAAGAAAATATACTCAATATCATATGTTGGTAGATCATCTATATCAAGTTTCGTTAAAAGACAATTGTTGATAATTTGTTTAATTGCTTCAACAACATCATCCTGCTCCTGTGATTGAGCAGCCATCAATAAGATTTTCTCTTCTTTGACGGTAAATGGTCGATATTTGATACTCTTTTTACCTTGCGACGAAGGTAGTTTCAAAGTAAATGTAGGCGAATCAATTATAGGTAAAGCCATAGTTTAGTTCACTCCATTATAATCCTAATCCCCTTGATGTTGTTCTGACAGTTGTTCCAAGGTTAATTAGGTCTTGTAAATTACGAGGTCTTCGTACACTATTTATTACTCCAGCAATAGAAGCAATCTGAGCGAGTCTGCTGAAGAACCCAACAGACGATTTGAAGTGCACGGGTGTTGTTGCTCCAGCAATATCCAATGTGTGATAATCATAACGTATTTGAACTGGAACACGAATTACTTCATTGTTGTTTTCCCAACCAACAGCAACGTCTCCAAGAGTTACTGGAAATGCATTATAAAATTTATATGTCATCGTTTGTGTACCAGCCATATTGAATCCTAACAACTCAATTGTTGTTTGATAATCTTCTTTGTATGCAATCTCTCTCCACGCGCGACCAGTTGTTGTCTTATCGGGGGCTTGGGTGTTGCCACCTTCAACAATAAAGTCCAACCACTGTTGGAAGAAATTGACAATTTGGTAATTAGAATCACCATAGAATGTTAACGATAATGGGCCAAATGTTGTACCTGTTGGCATTACTGACACTTCACCGTACGAGTGTCTTTTATAGTCGAAAGATGTTAAAGATCGGTCTGGTAAGTTAGCACCATAGCAAAACATTGAAAGCTCTTGAGATGTTGGACTAGTTCCATTGAACCCAAACGATGGTGGAGTAATTCTAACTGCAAATCTTGAACTAGATCCTATACCATCAAATTTTCTTGATGATATTTGTGATCTAAACTCGGATACGTTAAATGTCATTGTTATCTTCCTCTAACCATTGCTCTTGAGTCTCTATACACTTGATTTTTACGGACACGTTTTCCATTTTCGTAGAATCTTTCAAGTGGAAGAAACAACGCTATATCCCATTCAGAGGGATGAATGTAAATCAGTCTTGACTCAACTTTATTAACTAAATAACGATGTACTGTTGGTTTAAACCAACGAAATCTTGCAGCACCGTTAAGAATATCATAATTCATACGGAGCCTTGTTTGTTCATCATACCTCTGGTTTGTTGTTAATGAATATAAAGCATCCATTAACTGTGCGCGATATTGCAAAGGCAAATAGTGCATATTGATACCTAGCCAACCCTTGTCAACTCTTTTAAATGGAAAGACGAGAGGAAATCTATCATAATAAGGAAGGGTCTCTTTGTGCTTTGGATCATAGTGATATAAGTACATATCACCAATGCGAATCTGAGACCGATTACGATCTGGGTCAGACCTTAAAAGTTTTCCGGGCTGTAGTGTTGTAATCTTAGACGCTGCATCGCGATACCACTCGCGTGCTTCTTGTGTACGAGATGGAATTTGTCCAGCACGAACACCTTGCGTTAAGATTCTGTCAAATACTGTCGCCAACTGTTTGCTTCTCCTTTTTCGGTCAGAACGATAAATGTCCAACCTCTATCATCACAATACTCTTGTGCAGCCCGCCACTTTGATAAGTTAGTGCCCCAAGTTTTCACTTCTTCAATGTACCTCTTTGTTAGCTTTGACGCTTTCTGAGGAGGTACAGATTGCACTGCGGGTTTAATCTCTACAAGAGTCACATCATTATTTATTTTCTTTATCCAGAAGTCTGGGAAATATCTATGTCGTTTACCATCTATCAGACTACGATAAGTTATGACAACTTCCTCTGATGCCCATTGAGCAATCTCTGGATGTGTATCACATCTTCTCATAAACTTCAACTCCCACAAACTCCTATAAATAATATTTGTGGGATCGCCTTTGTATTTTTTAGGGTTAGATGGTCTAAATCTTCCTTTGTAAGCCATAGAGTTTTCACTATAAATAGTCTAAATAAGTATTTATAAGGGTTCAAGTATGCTACCTCCTCCTCAATCGCGAATGAGAACACCAGAAGAAAAGCGTCTTGCTAGTAAAAACGATAAATCAATGGCGCAACAACAGTTTCCAAGTGATATTGGTACGCACTCAATGGTTTTATTATTCAAAGAATATGATTATGCAAAAGCAACAAAATCTAACGCAGAACAAACTATAACAGATTCAATTATGCTCCCTCTTCCAGAGCAATTGTTAGAAACATCTTCGTTTAAAGGGGGTCCGACAGAACTTGGAATAGGCGGTAATGCAGCTCGAATTGGTACTTCAAAAATAGCAAATGCCATTAGTCAGGCTAAGAGCGCTGCTGAGTTATCAGAATTAGTTGCTTTCGAGCTAGAGGCGGTGGACACCAATGACCTCAAAAAACTTGGAACTATGGCGTTTGCAGAAGCTGCTAAAGCTGCCGCTCAAGCGTTAGGGGCAGGAGGCCTTGTAACAGGGGCTCAAATTGGGGCTGGTTATGTTACTAACCCATACGCTGCTGTTTCTTTTGAGGGTGTTAATCTTCGGACATATGCTTTTGACTGGACTCTTGCTCCAAGAACGAGAGCAGAAACTAGTACAATTAAATCGATTATTAATACAATTAAAATGGCAATACATCCAGAGTACAAAGGATTTGGACAAGGGGACAAAACGTTTTTAAAATTTCCAAACGTCCTCCATATTAAAATTAATGGACAACCAGACCCAATAACATTTAAACCTTGCATGGTCAATCAATTTACAGCCAACTATGTTGGTGCGGGAGAGCATGCGTTTATGGAAGGTGGTGATCCTGCTGTATGGAAACTCAATATGTCCGTAACGGAGATGGAAATCTGGACTAGAGAAGATTATAAAGAATCAAAATATACAGAACCATTTGGACGTAACAATGGACAAATAGGATAAACGATGTCTGATTATTTTAAATACTACCCACAAACACCATACAAATTTGCTAATAGTTCTTTCTCTATTGCAAAGTCTGTTAGTAACATTTCAATTAAAACTGCTATTACAACATTCTTACCCCAAGATGATCCTTATTTGTTTTTAAAATATACGGTAAAAGAAAATGAAAAAGCTGAAGAGATAGCTGATTTCTACTATGATGATCCTGGATTTGTTTGGTTAATATATTTTGCTAATAATATTATTGATCCGTATACACAATGGCCAAAATCGTATGAAGACTTTTCTGCTTATTTTAGAAAGAAGTATCAGAGCCAAGCCCAACCAGTAGGAACAGATCCAGTGATATGGGGACAGAATACATTACGTACTGATAATATTGTTCATTGGAAAAATACTGATGACGAAACAATGTTAATTAGTCCAGATTCGTATGTTAGAGCACAAACGTTTAATAACGATTTTGTTGCTGGCGATTGGACTGCAGTTCGTTATTTTGATTATGAAATGGAAGAAAATGAAGAAATGCGAACGATATGGCTAATTAATGAGATTTATGCTCAAACAGCCAAAGAAAATTTGATAAGGCTGGTCAATGGCTAAAACTGAATATGACGTAGGTCACTATAAAATACACAAAGCTGTAATTAGAAGGATTGGTACAGATCAAGAAATCAATATAGCTAATTTTATAGCTGCGTTGAGTTTTTCTGAATCAATTAATTCACCTATGCTCATTGGTAAAGTGTTAATAGCTGACACGTTTGATTTTATTCATAAAATACCTCTACTTGGTGAAGAAATACTATATTTAGAATACACAGATTTTTTTGACAACAGAGTACGTCAAACGTTTTATATTAATAGTGTTGATAGTTTAAGTCCTCCCGATCAAAGTCAAGGTATGGGATTGGGATATTATTTAAACATTTCATCTATTCAATTTCTTCTTAGTGTAACAAATCTTATTCAAAAAAGCTACACTGGGACTGTAAGTGAAATAGCTGAGAGAATATTTAACGAATATCTTAATAACGATGAATATCCAGCAACACTTGATATAGAAGATACTACAGGAACACAAGTACTTGTTATACCAGCGTTGTCACCATTTGATGCTATAGATTTTTGTAGAAGACGAGCATTTAGTTCTGATAATAAATCTTCCGACTTCCGGTTTTTTACAACAAAAGAAAACGCTTATAAATTTATTACAATAGAACAACTATTAACAGACACAAAGTCATTAGCGTTTGAATATTTTTATGATCCAGCCCTAAATGCAAACGGCGGATTTCAAAACCGTAGCCAAGCAATGCGAAGTATCCAATCAATAGTTTTCCCACAAAGGTTTAATTTTGCTCGCGAGCTAGCCAGGGGTGGAATAAAAAATGATATTGTTGAGATTGATCTATTAACTAAACAGTATATTCATAATGAATACGATCACCAAGAAAATTTAGATCAATTCAAACACCAAGACGACACAATACAAAGCAGGATTCATACACCAAGATTTATTGAAAAATATATGAGCGAGGTTGTTACATCAAATCTTGTATTCAAAGACTTTACACGAGACACACAAAATTACAAAAACATTCTTGGACCAAGAATATCAACTCAATATTATTCAGACATGATAACGTGTGAAATTGAAATATATGGACGAAATGATTTGAGTGTAGGCGACACAATGCATTTGAAAATACCTCAGTTTCGAAACCTCGAACAACGGGCAGAGAATGAAACAATGGGCGGGTATTGGACGGTTCACACAATAAATCACAATTTCACAGATAAAGATTATAAATCTAGTGTAACATTATTCAAGTCAGTGTATAAGAAAAATACTGTCGAAACTCTTGCAGAAATTTCAACGTAGGATATATCATGGCACAAAACGGATTTAAAAATTTACTTTGGTTTATGGGAGTTGTAGAAGATAGATACGACCCTCAAAAACTTGGTCGTGTTAAAGTTCGATGCTTTGACATACACCCCGATAGTAAAGAACAAGTTCCCACTGCCGATCTCCCATGGGCTATTCCTGTCTTAGGAACATATAACATTGATTACAAACCACCATTAGAAGGATCGTGGGTTTTTGGTTTCTTTTTGGATGGTGCTGATGCTCAACACCCAATGTTGCTTGGTGTTATGCCTGGTATGCCTACAACACCAGTTGATAAAACAAAAGGATTTAATGCAGAGCACGATAATAATCCAGCGGCAAAAGATATCTATCAGCCAGACATACCAAGAACTGCTAGGGCTGAGAGTGTTTTAGATACTCATGTTGCCGAACGACTAACAACACGAGAATCATATAGTCGGGTTGATGACAATGGCGAACCATTTACTTTGTGGGAAGAATCGATAACATCATATAATACACAATATCCATATAATAAAGTATATTCAACTGAAGGCGGTCATAGTATCGAGATGGATGACACACCAGGTTCTGAAAGAATTCTTGTTCATCATAAGTCTGGGTCGTTTATTGAGATTAAACCTAATGGCGAAATACAGATGAGAAGTCAAGGCGATACTGAGACTGTTGTGTTAAAAAATAATACACTATTTGTTAGAGGTAACAATACAGTATTTGTTGAAGGTTCAAATGAAGTATATGTTGATGGTCATTCTAAGATAACAGTTGATGGCGACTTACAAACAGAAGTTCATGGTGACTATCGATTGAATGTTGCTGGTGGTATCTATCTTAACTCTGGCGATATTTTCTCTCAGAAGTCGTCTAGCATTCGACAAGAAGCAGCCCTAGAAAGTATTAATCTATACGGTAATAAAAATATACAGTTACAAACAAATGAAGGAAATATGTTCCTTAACTCAGGTAACAATATGTTCTCATATGCAAGTAATAACTATACACTTGAGATTGGTGCTAACACATATATTCATTCTAACGGGCAATACAATGTGTTTTCAAAT
>Ga0222715_10005437_pt1 | contig 10857 bp, 6 predicted proteins | sample C33_9DmetaG_FD_165056 | JGI IMG/M metagenome (GOLD analysis project Ga0222715, IMG submission 165056) | Estuarine water microbial communities from San Francisco Bay, California, United States - C33_9D | ecosystem: Environmental > Aquatic > Marine > Unclassified | place: USA: California... | reverse complement strand
GGTGGTGATGAAGCGCGACAACGCCACGGCGCCCGTGGAAGTCATCGTGACCGCGCGCGTCGGTATCAGCGAAGGTGTGACCGAAAGCGCGTCTTTCCGAAGCGCCGACGAAGCGCGCGTGGCGTCACTGCCGCTGTGTTCCACCGTCGCCGCGAAAGCCATGACGGCGTACGGCTCGGATGCGCGCCTGCAAGACATGATGGGGAACGGGCCTTTGAGTCGACTTCCGGGCATGGACGATCTCGAGTTCGAACATTGGACGCGTGTCATGCAAGCGCGCATGGATAGCGAAATGCGGACGGCCATCGTGCGTTGCGGTGCCGCACTTGAAGTCAAGCTCCGCGAGAGTAAACGCGGTGGCACGGAGAAGAGCAAGGCGACGATTCGCTTCAAGCGCCGATGTCTCCCGGCGGAGGACGAAGAGAACATCGTGCACAGAATGGAGTCCGCGGTGGACGCGGTGGCGGGTGAAATCATAGAAGAGATCGAAGGTCCGAGCGGTGGATGCGACGCCGCGTCGGACATTCTCGCCGCCGTCGAGTTTTACGAGCTCGGACAACTGCACGGCTTGCATCCCTCCGTCGTGTTCCCGGCAGAGCATCCGAAGACGGGGCTCTCTGGTGCGCTTATGGCGTCTATATTGACGCTGTCTCACTTCATCAAACGCGCTGAACGTGCGTACGCTGACGATCTCCGCGTAGGCGAACGCGCGAGACAGCTCGCAGCCACGCTGGTCGGCCGCTCCGCGAGCAAGCAAGGATCTTGGCGAGCGATGTATTTGGACGGTTTCACTGGCGACGCGTTGACGTCAGCAGCGGCTATGGCGGACACCGTGCTTCCAGAAGACGACGCCATTCGTATGTTTCTCAACGGTGCCGTCGAAGAACAGCGCCGAAGACTCGCGGGCGAAGAGCGCGCGTTCGAAGAAGAGTGGCCCGACGAAGACGAAGTTCGGAAGAAGCGGCTGAGGGAAATGCGAGAGAGTCAGCCCATCACGGAGCGTTTATACGCGTTGCGCAACTCAGCCCTACAAATCGCACAGTCTGGTTCGAAAGACCAAGCGCGAATGATGCTCGAGGAAGCGTACGCGTTGCGCAAAAAGGACGTAGCAAAGAACAACAAGGATCCAGAGAATACGGCGGAGACACTTCCCGAACTCATTGCGCTCGTGCATTTGTTCGAAACGCGACAGGATTGGGCCGATGATTTACGAGCTATTCGAAGAGAGGTTTTGAAAAGTGTTCGCGTCGCGACTGATGAAATCTCAGCCGATGGCGACGCGATCGCGGCTGTTGCGTTGCTTGAATCCGCTGTAGATGAATACGCCCCGTTTCTCGGCGAAGATGACGAATGTGTCGTCGCGTATCGAGCAGACGTCGATGCGATGTGGACTAAAGCGGGTATCGATCCGGTCGAGCGCGACGAATGTGGGGACGAGTGTATCGCGAACATCGTCGGAAGCGCCGGGGCCATCTCGATGCTTACGGAAAAGTACACGAAAGAAATCGAAGTTCGTCGACGTTAGGTGCGAGCGATGTTTCAATGAGTATCCTTCTATAGTACAACTTCCTAAATGCTAACCCTCTTTCGACGAGCGCGAAAACATTCGCGAAAGACTTCTATTGATTTCTGAGAACGCGTTCTGCGTCGCCTCGCCTACGGCCACCGCGGCTCGTTTTGTCGACTCTCCCGCCGCTACTAATGTCTTCTTCGCGGACTCATCCCAAGTCTCCGGCGCTTGTTCTACGGTTTCTTGATCCTCCGATTCTGCTTCGCGAGCGATTTGCTCGGCGGCGGCCACAGATTCCGGCAACATGCACGTCATCGCCGTCGTCGCGGCGCGAATGGTGAGATACGACGACACCGCAGGGACTAATTCAGCGACGAGAATTGGTAAGTTGTCCGCCGTAAAGACGCCCTCCGACATGCGCTCGTAGAGCGACACAGGGAGCGCTTTAGCAAACGCTTCTTCGGCGGCTCGATTCGCCTCCCCAGGGCTTCCTCCTTGCGCCTTTACGAAGACCCGAATCCTCTCCGACGCGCCCGCGGCATCCCTTTGAGCGCTTCGTTCGGCGCGAGAACCAGACTCGAGAACGGTGCGAATGGCCTCGTTCGTTCGCTCCTTGGCGTCATCCCCCAGTCGTGTCAACTTTTCATTGAGAATCTCGCCCAGACTTTTGACCGGCTTGTCGTCGTCGTCCAAGAGATCCTCTGCTTCAGCGCCGCGAAACGCGTCAGCCGTTTCCAAATCGTTCATCAAATCTTCCAATTCAAACTGCTCTACCGTCGGTCGCGAAGACATGACATCCACAGCGTTTGATCCGAAGAAGCACAGGAGCGCCGCGGCGATGAGGGACGGACGTAATACGGCGATGTCGTCGTCTTCTCGGCCCATGATGGCTATCGCCATGCATAGTCGCATGCGAATCGTAAAGTACATCACCAACTGCGGCAACATCGTGAGAGGCGCCGTTAACGGACCTCCAATCGACAAAACCGTACCCGCGGCGAACGATTTGGACGCGTCGGCGTAAATCAACGATTTCTTCAGTTTTGACACCTCGAGCTCGGGATTGACTTCCCTGTGATGCGCGGCGAGCGCGGCGGCGCCTAATATCCCAACGTTCGGCACACCAACGCACGCGCCGCAGATTATTTTTCCAAGCATGTGATTCGCCGCGACGCTCGCACCCGATCGCTCAAACTCTGAAGATTCGCCCATGACGACGTTCCAGAACGTCACAATGTCTCGCAGCGGTTGGTACGTTTCGAGCACAGCCTCAAATCTCGATTTGACGATATCTTGCGCGAAGCGCGCGAAGTTTTGGACCCATCGACGCTCACTCATCGATGCCTCCGCCCACGCTAACGTCGAAAACTCCTCCGCGGTGGCGGTGGATCCGTCGGCGACGCGTTCAAACAGCGCCGTCGACTCCAACGATTCCACCGCAGTCGACGCCATCCCCACTCGCGACGCCGCATCCATTAATGATTTCGACACCTCACACCCATCGACGACCACGAAAACACTCGCCACGCCGACGCACGCGCACGCGCGCTTCAACGTTTCCTCGAGACGTTCTTCGCTCGCGGTCTCGACCGTCGTCACGACGACGACCGCGTCCGCCGTCGTCGACCGCGCGTCCTCTCGCAGTCCGCCCTCGACGCGCCGCACCGCCACACCGCTCGGTAAACCATCCACCAACGCGCACGAAGCTCTCGCGTCGTCGACCGCGTCGCGTTCGCGTCGATGATCGACGACCAGCACCGTCGTCGCGCGCTCCGCGTCCCGCGCGCACGTCTCCGCGAGCGTCTTCACCACCGTCGCCGACGCCTCGCCCACGTCGCGAGGCAGCACGCGCCGCGCGAGGGCGATGTTCGCGCGTATATCGATCGCGAGCGCGCCGAGGGCGTCCTGATTATGAGCGAACGCGATGGGAGCGTCAGTCTTCAATCGCGATTCGCCGCATCGGGACGGATGCGTGACGGTTTGGAAGTTTTCGGCGCACCTTTTTGACGCGATCGCGCGCGACGTCGTGCCAAGCGCCGAGCGCGCGATGCGCGCGCGGATCGTCGGGCGCGGCGGCGGACATGGGATCGAACGGCGAGCGCGCGCGACGATTTCTGCGGGCGACTGGCGAGTGTTAAAATATCTTTTCAGACGCAACTGACGAGACGACGACTGAGAGTCGGCTACGCCATCTCGAACGCGTTGGCGAGATTGCGCTCTCGACCTTTGGCCTTGGGAGGCGTGGGAAGAATGAACTCCTCCGCGGAGGGGTTTAAGTTGGAGGCGACGCCGAAGTCGCGAAGACGCTCGGGGGTGTCGATTTCCGCCGCCATGGCTCTCATGGATTGGGAAATTTCGGGAAGGTTGGAGAGATCTTGCTCAGCGAAGGCGTCGATGGAAACGTCTTCTGGCGCGGAGAATTCATCGTCTTGTATTTGGCCATCGATGAGATTCGCGATTTCTTGCTCTTCGTCCGCCTCGAACTCGGCGATGATGGCGTCAATGTCGGCGCCGGTTTCCGCGAGCATCTCGCGAAGCTTCTCCACGCGGCGTCCTTCCTGGCCGAGGCACACCAAGAGATCAGCGAGCTCTTCCTGCGCTTCCGCACTACCGGCGGCGTAACCTTCTGAATATCCCTCTTCTTTACCTCGCTCGAACCCTCGCTCGAACGCCGCGCTTAAGCTCTCTTCCGACGCGTCGACGGCGGAATCGAGCGACGTCGAACGCTCAGCGAGTTTGGCTTCCAAATCTTGCACCTTTGTGGAAAGTTCGTTCGTCGTCGCGTGCGCGAGCGCTAGCTCTTCGGTGAGAGCATCTCGATTCAGTTTGATGTCTTCTAATTCCGACGCCCTCGCGTCGATCGCCGCTTGGAGTTCTGCTATCGCGGCGTCGTGCGTCGCGCGTTCGACCCAGTTTTCGTCGTCGCCACCGTCCCAGTACCACTCACCGGTGTTTTCGTCGTACTTCCATCGAGGGTCGTAATCGTAATCTTCGTGGCCTTCGTAACCCTCCCAGTCGCCTTGCTCATCACCCTGCTGCGCTTCGTAAGTCTCCGAAGCGACGATTTCTGCTTCAGTCCACTCATTCGTCGAAGTCGCGTTCGCGTTCCACTGCAGCGCCTCGCCCGCGCCCATCGACGCGTCTTCGTGCTGCAACCACTCCTGCGTCTGCGTTTCCCATTGCGTGTGTTGTTGATCACTCTCGACGGGCGGTACATCGGCTTCATCCCAGCGCGGAGACCCATCCGCGGCTTCGGCCCAGTCGCTCGCGGCGCCGCCGAAATCCGCGCCTTCAGCCTGGCCGTCTCCCGCGTCGACCACCGGCGCGGGAGCCTCGCTCGCCGACGTCCCGCCGACGTCGCCAGCGTGCAATATTGGTGCTTTCTCTTCCTCCACCGCGCTCACATCGCTCACCGTCGGCTGCATCAACGCCAAAGGCTCGCGTAAACTCTCGCTCTCGTCGTCGCCGCCTTCATCCGCCGCCCGAGGCGCCGGCACGAAAAAGTGCATCCCCCCGTTCGGTTTGGGCGCCCCTATCCCCCCAATCGGCGCCACGCTCGGCACGAACGCGCTCACGTTCGCCATCGGCGCCGCGACCGGCGCCGAAGTCATCCCTTCCCTCGCGAAGACGTCGACGTATCGCGCGCGCGTCCCCGCGTGAGTCAGTCCCGCGCCTCCCCCCATCGGCGGCCCTTCCCTCGATGCGCTCGCGCTCGGCGCGTCGCCATCACGCGGTGCGCCGGCCATCGTCGCGTTCGGCGGCTGCATCACCGGCGGCGCGCCGATCCCCGCGGCGCCGCTCGGCGTCCCGCTCGCCGGCGCGCTCCCGTCCACCCACGACTGCGTCTTCTCGTCAAAGTAAAACGCCGACTCCAGCCCGAGCTTGGCCTTGGTCACTTTTTTCCCTCCGCCCTGCGCCGCGCGAAAACGAGCGATTCGCGGTCAGTACGCGTCGTCGCGAGCCGATCTTTGGTTTCAACACGAATCTGCAGTTGATGGATTCGTGAGAGATTAGTCGCCTCGCGCGCCGCCGCGCCGCGAATTGTACGTACGAAACCGAGACGAGCGAACATGCCCTTCGGGGCGTCGTCGTTTTGCGCCATCGCGGTGCGCGCGCGCGCGGCGGTGTGCCGAGCGCGGCGCGCTCGGGCCGCGGCGAGCGAGCGAGGCCGCGGCGCGCCCAACAGGAGACGCTCGAGAAGGAGAGGTTGTCATGTTATCGTCAGAAGTTGTTGTGTTATCGTCACTATTGCATTTAAACATGAGCTACTAGATCATATGTTGCGGTGAGAAAGAATGGTTACGTGGGTGGCGCGAACGGTTTCGAGACGCGCAGAGCGACTCGGAGCCGACGCGGCTATCTAAGGACGCAGAGCTTGACTTGATCGCCTAGTCGGTGCCTTCGTACTCACGCATGCGCGCGAGGCGCTCATCTTCTTCCGCCATGGCTTCGGCTTCGGCGCACATGCGCTCGATCTCTTCCGCAGTCAAACGGCCGCGGTCGTGTTGCAAGGACACGTTGGCCTCGACGCCGGTGACGCGATCCTTGGCGGTGACGGTCAACAAACCGTTGGTGTTGACCTCGAAAGTGACATCAATCTTCGGTTCGCCCGCGGCCGCGCGCTCGATGCCAGAAATTTGGAACTCGCCGAGCAAGTGGTTGCCGTCGGTGTTGGAGCGTTCGCCTTCGAAAATGCGCACATCAATCTCGTCTTGGTTATCATAGACAGTGGTGAACTCGCTCTTCTTTTTGCACGGAATCGCAGTGTTGCGTTGCACAACCTTGGCGAATTGGCGACCTTCGCACTCGACACCGAGGGAAAGCGGAACGACATCCATGAGGAGAACGCGAGAAGTCTGCTTGTCGCGGACGCCCGCGAGAATCGCACCTTGCACCGCCGCACCGTATGCAACCGCCTCATCGGGGTGGACAGACTTGTTGAGGTTCTTGCCATCGAAGTATTCGGTGAGGATACCTTGCACGCGGGGAACACGGGTGGAACCACCGACGAGGACGATTTCGTCGACTTCTTCCTTCTTTTTGCCGGCGTCGCTGAGCACGCGCTTGACAGAGTCAAGGCAGCGTTGGAACGTCGGTTCGCAACACTTCTCGAATTGTTCACGGGTAATCTTCATGTTGATCTCGATTTCACCGATGAAGCATTCGATGCTGGCGTGGTTGGCCACGGACAACTCACGCTTGGCCTTTTCGCACGCCGTGCGCAACTTGCGAAGAGCCTTTTCATCGCCGGCAAAGATGTCCGAGCCGCGCTCCTTTTCAATCTCCTTTTGCGCGAATTGCGCGAGGGACGTGTCGAAATCTTCACCACCCAAGTGCGTGTCACCGGCGGTGGAGAGCACTTCGAAGACGCCGTCTTGCAGGTTCAACAAGGAAACATCGAAGGTACCACCACCGAGATCGAAGACCAAGATGCATTGGTTCTTGATGACTTCGCCGTTTTCGCCTTCGCGGCGATCGAGGCCGTACGCGAGCGCCGCCGCAGTCGGCTCGTTGATGATACGCAAGACGTCGAGACCCGCGATGGCACCGGCATCCTTTGTTTGGCGACGCTGGGCATCGTTGAAATACGCCGGCACGGTGACGACAGCCTTGGTGATCGGGACACCGAGCTGCGCCTCGGCAGTCGCCTTCATCTTTTGCAAAACCATGGCGGAAATTTGCTCCGGGGCAAAGTCCTTCTTTTCGCCGTTCACGTTAACGGAGACGATCGGCTTGCCGCCTTCGCCTTCTCTGACATCGAACGGCATCAATTTGAGCTCCTCAGCACACTCGCTGTATTGACGACCGATGATACGCTTGATGTTGAACAGCGTGTTCTTCGGGTTGATGGCGGCTTGGCGCTTGGCGGCGTCGCCGACGAGGCGGCCTTGCTCGGTGAACGAAACCCAAGACGGGGTGGTGCGGTCGCCTTCGGCGTTCGTCAGCACGTGCGCTTCACCGTTTCTCCACACGGACACGCAAGAGTACGTCGTACCGAGATCGATACCGATGACGTGCTCGTCGAGCGTGACGTTATCCATTTGCGCGCTCAACTTGGCCGCTTCAATCTTAGCCTTTTGCGCCAACTTGGCTTCACCCAAACCTTCAATCAAGTTGTTGTTCTTCGGGTCCACGGTCAAACCGCGCTCGTACGCATTCATGGCGTCGTGCAAGAAACCAGCCTTGAAGAGCGCGAAACCGAGACGAGAGTACCCCTTGGCGAAATCCGGGCGCAACTCGATGCATCGGCGCGCATCCGCGCACGCCTTGGAGTGTTGGTCCAAGTTGGCGTAGCACGCGGAGCGGTTGGAGTAGAAAATGTGATCGTACGGATCGCACTCAATCGCCTTGGTGAACTCAGCCGTGGCGGCGTAGTATCGACCGGCGGAGAACGCGTTGTTCCCGGCCGCCTTAAACTTCGCCGCTTGCTGCTTCATCGCCGGCGTGACCTGCGCGTTCGTCGTCGTCGTTCGCCTCGTCAGTCTCCCGCACCGCGCGTCTCTCGCCGTCGACCGTCTCCGCGTCGCGCGCCTCTCGCGTCTCTCGCGTCTCTCTCGCGCCTCATCGCGTTTCGACCCTCGCGCGCGTCGCCCCGACGCGCGTCGCGCGCGTCCCCGCGCGGCGCCTTTTTTGGCCCTATCCGAAATCTCCCATCATCGCGCCGTCCCTCTTCCTCGCGCGTCCCGCGCTCGCGCCGTCGCGCGACGCGCCTCGCGTCGTCCTCGACCCTCTCGCGCGCCTCTCGCGCGCGTCGCGCGCCGTCCCGATCGCCGCGCGCGCGCGCGCGCGTCCGATCGCGTCGCGCGCCGCCATCCATCATCCGTCGCGCCTCTTCGCGCGATCGCGTCGCGCGTCGCGACGCGCCTGAATCAGATCGTCCTCGTCGTGCGCGGCGACGACCGCGCCGGCGGGCTTGCCTCCTTTCTTGCTGGGCGCCATCGGTGCGAGGGCGTGCGGCGCGTCGAGCGCGTCGGTGTGCGGCGGCGCCGCCGCCGGCGGCCAAAACCTTCGGCGGTCGAGGCGCGCGCGCGCGTCTGTATGGGCAAACAGTGCGTCGTTCGGACATTCGGAGCACGCGAACGACGACCGCGCGCCGCGCGTCGAAACGCGACGCGAGGTTCGATCGCCGCGCGCGAAGCTCGACGCGAGGTTCGATCGTCGCGCGCGCGATCGATCGGCGTCGAGGCGCGCGCGCGCGGCGCGCGAAAGCGCGCGCGGACGGCGCCGCACAGCGCGAACGTCATGCGCGCGGCGGCGACGCGCACGTTCGACGTGCGCGAGGACGCGCGCGCGTCGACGTCGACGACGACGAAGCGCGTGACGTTCGTGCGACACGCGGAGGGATTTCACAACCTGAAGGCGGCGCTGACGTTCGACACGACGTACAACTCGAGCCTGAACTTTGACGCGCGATTGACGCCGCGGGGCGAGGCGCAGTGTCGCGAGCTCGCGGGCGTGCGCGAGGTGTACGACGACTGCGATCTGGTGGTGACGAGCTCGATGACGCGGTGCGTGCAGACGTCGCTGCTGGCGTTTCCGACGCTGCGCGCGGTGCCGTTCGTGGCGAACGAGGACCTGAGGGAGACGGCGAATTATTGGTGCGATAGACGGCGGACGACGGAGGAGCTCGAGCGAGAGTTCGGCGATCGGGTGGATTTTTCGGCGTGCCCGATGAGGGATGAGCTGTGGGAGCGGTACGAACGAATCGCGGGGGCGCCGGACGCGTGGACGAAGCATCGAGAGTCGTGCGACTTGTTTTACGTCGCCAATCGGTGTCGAGCGTTTTTCGAGTGGCTCGAACGCAGACCGGAGCGGAAAATCGTAGTGAGCACGCACTCGGCGCTGCTCCGTTGCATGTTTTCGTACGGTCACCCCGGAGGGGTGCGCGCGGCGCCCGAGCAGATTTTCGATTCCGGCGGCGTCAAGGACACGTCCAAGGGCGTTCCCGTGGTGAGCTACGGCGACGACGTCGACTTCGCGGCGCGCATGCGCGAAGATTTCGACAACTGCGAGTATCGCACGTGCTTCGTTGATTTCGCTCCGCGTGCGGTGTGAGGTGTAAGCCGCGCGTTGTATTTGTATTAAAATCAATTCATATTTCGCTACTCAAACCTCGCTACTCAAACCTCTTCGGGTTGAGGTTGACGAACGGCTCGCACGTTTCATCCGTGGACGCATCGCCAAAATCGCCTTCCATTTCGTCTAAAGAATCGTACGTGTTCCCCTTGGCGTCCCAATACGCCCAGCTCTGATCGAGCACGTGCGACATCCGACGCTCCTTCGCCGCCAAGTATCCCTCGTTGAATAAATTCGCCTTGACCACGCACGCGATGCGACCGGTTATTTTTATTCCCCCACACTCTAATTCTCTGATTTTTCTCGGATTGTTCGTCATCAGTTGCACACTGCGCACGTCCAGCTCTCGTAACATGTTCTCCACCGCCGTGTACTCGCGCGTGTCGTCCGGCAACCCGAGCCTTCGGTTGGCGTCCACGGTGTCCACCCCCTCCTCTTGCACCGCGTACGCCGCGATCTTATTCGCCAACCCGATCCCTCGTCCCTCTTGCTGCAAGTAACACACGATTCCGGGTCCGTTTTCTTTAATGTAATCCATCGCCATCTCCAGCTGTTGCTTGCAGTCGCACTTCATCGACCCTAACACCTCCGACGTGAAGCACGCGTCGTGCACGCGCACCGGCACGTTCTCGCGCCCCTCCACGTCGCCGTATATCACGCACACCGGTTCGGTGACGTCCCCCGTCGACGGATTCGTGTGTCGATACGCCCTGACCCTGTAGAACCCCTTGTCCGTCGGCAGCTTGGTCTCCGCGACGAAGCGCGTGAGCCCGAGCGCCGCGTCCTCCGACATCTCGCGCATCTTCGCGCGCGATTCCGTCTCTTCGGGCGTCGATCGCGCGCGACGCGATTCGCGCGCGACGCGATTCGCGCGCGACGCGGTCCGCGCGGCGCGCGCGCGCGGCGCCGTCGACGCGCGCGGCGCCATCGACGCGCTCGACGACGCGCGAACGACGGCAGCGGACGCGCGCATGTTGACTGCGCCGCCGAATCGGGCGACGACGACGACGACGGCGCGGGTCGACGCGCGTCGGTGTCGCGTCGCGACGCGCTTCGACGCGGCGGTCTATCCAACGCCGCGGTCGGACCATCGGGTGTGAAGTACAGTGTGACAAAATAAATAAAAATATGTATAATGATACGCTAAAAATGCTGATTCAGGGGGTCGAACCCTGGATCTTCTGCTTACAAGGCAGACGCCTTACCACTTGGCCAAACCAGCGACGCGCGTACATTAGCACAGATTACGCTATCAAAGGACGACAAATAAT
>Ga0222715_10005436_pt1 | contig 10857 bp, 9 predicted proteins | sample C33_9DmetaG_FD_165056 | JGI IMG/M metagenome (GOLD analysis project Ga0222715, IMG submission 165056) | Estuarine water microbial communities from San Francisco Bay, California, United States - C33_9D | ecosystem: Environmental > Aquatic > Marine > Unclassified | place: USA: California... | reverse complement strand
AAGTAATCAAACACAATTAGCTTTATGGACAGTACCTGCTGGATATACTTTTTATATGGATAAATTAATATTTAGTGTAGCCTTATCTTCTGCTAATACTTACGCAACAGTAAAATTAAATGTTAGATCAGATGCTGATTTAACAACTTCACTATTTAGAACAACAGTTATTCAAACAGTTCAATCAAATCAATTAACTTTAGATTTTGATTATCCAATTGTGTTTACAGAAAAAACAGATTTACAATGTAGAGCAATTACATCTTCTGCATCAGCAACAGCAGGGGTATCTGCATCATTTGAAGGATTATATATATTAAATGGCTAATATTTATAAAAACGCATTCTATGATCCAGCAACTACATCAGCTGAAACTGTTTATACAGTGCCTTCAAACGCTAGAGCCATTGTTCAAAACATACAATTAACTAATGAATCTGGGTCTAAAGTAGCAAAAGTATCTATTACAGACTCATCAGCTACTACAGATTATCAAATTGCATATGCAGATATTACCGGTCCAACTATTTGCAATGTTGCAAAAGGGCCTGTAGTTCTTGAAGAAAATGATGTACTAAAGATTGAATCTTCTGTAACATCTGGTATAAGTGGTATAATATCTATACTCGAAATTAACCGAGAATAAGGAGTCTTATGGCGTTTAAAGAAGAAGGATCAGTAAATTACACAATCATAAACGGTAAAAAAGTTCCAGTTGTAAAATGTGAAACTGAAGTAGTGTTAAGAAACACTAGAACTAATCAAGAATATAATTCAGATCAAGAAGCAGAAAATGATATTGCAGATTCAACAACTCCAACTATTAGAGAAGAAATAACTAGATCATTAAAAATTAAAGTAGCAGCAATGCCACCACTAGGAGCAGCATCAGAATAATGCCAATTTCAAGAATGCAACAACCAAGACAAATGTACGGACTAGGTAGCTTTGTAAAGAAAGCTGTCAAAGGTGTTACAGGCGCTGTTAAAAAAATAGCAGGATCTGATGTAGGAAAACTAGCTCTTACTGCGGGTGCATTATATGGTTTAGGCGGCGCTAAATTTTTAGGTGGGCAAGGTATATTTGCAGGTGGACAAGGTTTATCTCGTTTTTCAAATTTAGCTAACTTACCTGCAGCATTAGGAATTGGAAAATCAGAAGGAATAACATCAATTGCTGAAAACTTTCCTGGAGGAGGAATGGGTCTAGCTACAACAGTTGCAGGTCTTACAGGTTTCCTATCAGCTCAAGGAAAAACTGAAGAAGAAATAGCAGAGATTAAACAAGATCCTAAAGTATTGGGTGGGTACTTAGAACAGTATTATAGAAACTTAAATCCACCAACAGCAGATACTAATTCTCAAGAATATGAAGCTCAAGTATCTGATTTTGTACAAAGAAATTTAAAAGCAGATGGTGGTAGAATGGGATTTGCAGGTGGTAAAAGTGGTCAGTTTTTAACAATGGAAGAAGCTGCAAAAAGAGATCCTGCTATGTTTGTAGACACTACAACTTCTGCTTATGGAGACGCAGGAAAAGGAAGACCTGTTCCAGATTTTTTAAAACCTCAAAAAACTTTAAAGGAAAATTTACAATTTTTAAATGAAATAAAAGGTGGTATGTCTCCTAAAAGCACAACATACATGCTTAAAGAATATTTAGATAACGCTCTTAAAAATAAACAGATTACAAAAGAAAAATACAATAAGATGTTAATGCCATTTTTTGGTAAAACAGGTGAAGGTGTTACTAAACAAATAGAAGCATATGAAAACTTTGCTAATGGGGGTAGAATAGGTTTTGAAGATGGAACTTATTTTGATGAACAAACTACAAATGTAACAGGTAAAGAAACAACAGGACCTATGCCTGGTGGTAAGACCCCACAAATACCTGAAGAAGAATTTTTAAAATATCAACAATTTAAAGAAAATAAAATTGTACCTGTATCATCAGATTCTAAACCAGAATACGGAACAAAAGAATATTTTAAACAAAACTTAGATAATTTAGATTTAGAACAATATGTAGAAAAACCATTTCTATTAAATCCATTTAGTATTGGTTTAATTGAAGATCGTTTAAACAGTTTTGAAAAAGCAGGTGGAGATAGCTCTAGATACAGAAATCTTTATGAAAAGATAAAACAAGAGAATACAAAATATTTCCAAAGTTTGTCTGAAGCAGAACAAAAAGCTTATATAGATAGACATAGAAACTCATTAGAAAAAGATGTAGGATTAGGTATTTTACCAGGACAAGAAGAACTAGGTATATTAGATATACAAAAAGAAGAAGGTATTCCACAACCTAAAAAAGATCCTTTTGATATTGAGGGATTTAAAAAATATAGAATGGATGCTGCAACAGGAGGCAGAATTGGCTATGCTTTTGGTAACCAGCCTGAACAAAACGCGATGCAGGCATCAGGGATTGGTGGTCTACCTTTAAATCAAAACCCAGCAGGAATAACAGAATTAGACCTTAGAGATAATGGTGGATTTATTCCTCCAGTTGGTGTAAAAGAAAAGGCAGATGACATTCCTGCAATGTTATCAAATAATGAATTTGTATTTACAGCAGATGCTGTAAGAGGAATGGGTGACGGTGATGTCAACAAAGGTGCACAACGTATGTATGACATGATGAAAAAACTTGAAAACGGAGGAAGAGTTTAATGGCTGAAGTATCACAATCTAGAATACTACCACCAGAGTTTATAGAAGCTGCTGGTAAAACATATTTAGAAGATTTATCTAGTGCCGTTGGTGGATTTAAAGCAGCCGATCTTTCTCAAGTATATGGTCCACAATTTGTTGCAGGACAAGATCCTTTAACACAACAAGCTCAAGGTTTAGCTCAAGCAGGTATTGGTGCATATCAACCTTATTTACAATCAGCTGCAGCTGCAGCAGGTCCAACTGCTTATCAACAATTTATGTCTCCATATCAAAAAGATGTAATTGATACAACGTTAGCAGAATATGATGTTCAAGCACAAAAAGGTTTTGGTGGTATATCTGATTTAGCTTATACAAGTGGTGCATTTGGTGGAGCAAGACAAGGTGTTGCAGAAGCAGAATATGCGTCAGCATCTGATAGAAATAGAGCGGCATTACAAGCACAATTATTACAACAAGGTTATGGACAAGCTCAACAATTAGCTCAACAAAATTTAGCAAACCAATTAAATTTAGGTCAAGCACAACAAGCATTCTTAGGTCAAGACGTTGGAGCATTACAAGCATTTGGTGCAGTCAATCAACAACAAAGACAAGCTGAATTACAAGCACAACAACAAATGTTACAACAACAATTACAACAACCATTAACTGCGGCGCAAGCTTATGGTAGTGGTGTAACAAGTTTAATTGCAGGATACCCTGGTCAAACACAACAAGTTGTACAACCTTCTCCTAGTGCATTAGCTACAGGTTTAGGAGCAGCTTCTACGATAGCCGGTATATACAGAGCATTTAATCCTGTACAACAAGCACCAACTAGTATTACCATAGGACAGATGCCAAAAGCATAATTATGAGTATATTTAGAAGACCAATGTTTAGAGGAGGCCCAACAAATATGAATGGGATTATGTCTGGTATTAAAGACAGACAAAACTATGCATATGGTGAAAGAGTAAAAGAAACTTACGAAGGAATACAACCTGTTGTATCTGAGATATTAGGTGGTTATAGCAAACCAGTTGGTATTGAAGATCCTGTTAATCAATTTTTAATTTCAGGTGGTTTAGATTTAATGACAAGACCTAGCTCTGGAAATATTTTAAGAGATTTAGCAGCTAGTGGAAAAGAAGTTACACCTGAATTATTTAAACGTTTAGCTCAACAAAGAGCATTAAAAGAAGAAAGAGAGTTTGGAACTAAGTCAGCTGCATTAGGTATGGCAGGTGATATAATTGGTAAAGAAATTTCTGCATCAGGTAAACAAAATCCATTAGATATAGCAAGATTCTCTTCTTTATATGACAAATATACAAGCCAAATAGGTTTACCAGATTTTGCTGCACAAAATGCAACTAACTTTGAGCTTAATAACTTTTCTAAACTATCACAAAAAGTAGGTTCTAATAGAGCAGGTGGAGTTTTTGAATTTAATGTGAACGATAAAACAGTTGCTGATCAACAAAAACAATTCTTTAAAAATAATGTAGGTAAAGTTTTTTATGATCCTTATGAAGATAATTATAAACAAATTGTAGTTATTAATGATCAATATAATTTTAAAGAGTTTAACACAATAGATGAGATAGATCTTATAACTAACAATGCGGATAAAGACACAGAAGTGGATGTTGAAGATACAGAACAATATAAATATGATCCACTAAATCCCATAGATAATCCAATGGCGTAGGAAGCTAAATGTCTTTAGAGCCAATTTTTTCAGCAGAAGAAAACAACGAAAGATCATGGTACACAGCAGGTCTTGCTGGTATTGCATCAGGAGCGATTAAAAGTGTTGAAGGTGTTTTTTCACTAGGTGCAGAGTTAATTGATTTAGGTTTTGATACAAACACTGCAGCAGATATTGAAATATTTTTTGATAAATTAAATCCTTTTGAAGAAGTAGCTGAAGAAAGAGGTATTGGTAAACTTACAGAAGCTTTAGTTTCTATAGGTATTCCCGGTACACAAGGTTTTAAAGTTGGTAGTGCATTAGCTAATAAATACTTTCAAGCAAAGAAAGCGGGTAAAGCAATTAGTTCTGGCTCTAAAAATTTAGTAAAATCTAAAATGATGGCAGATAAACTAAACGAAGGTTTAGGTAAAAAGAGATTTGCAGCTGGAGTTATTGGTGGTGCAGCAGGAGAAGCATTTGTTGCAGACGTAGAAGAAATAGGAACGTTTGGAGATTTGTTTGATAGAGGACCCACACAATTAGATACTTTTTCTTTAGAAGGTGGTAGAGAAGATGCAGCTAGAAAACTTATGAATAGAGTTAAGTTTGGTAGTGAGTCTTTATTTATAACACCATTTATTGCAGGTGCGGGTAAAGGAGCCAAGGCATTAGCTACAAAAGGAAAAGATTTAGCATATAGTAATTCAAGATTAGAAAGATATTTAAATAAATTTGCAGAAATGTTTACTCCTGAAGGAGCTTTGACTAGAGCTGTATTTGGTTCACAAAGAGTTATGGAAGGTTTTAGAGCAGCCGATGTGAATAGAGCTACTGAATTAGTAAAAAATTTAGATAGACAAGTTGGTAAAGCATTTCCACAAATGCAAAAAGTATTAGATAGATCTTTGAATGTAAAAGAAAAAGAAGAATTTTATGATGAAATAAATAATTTAATATTAGATGGAGATCTTACTAAAAAAACAAGTGGTGAGGTTGCAGATAAATTTATAGATGGTGTTGCTAAGAAAGGTGTTGATAAAAAAACTGCTAGAGAAATTATTGATGTTGTTGATGAAGCAAGAGGAACATTTTCTAATCTATTAGATACAACAGGTAAGTTTAATGCACCTGAACTTAAAAGTATTTTACAAGAAAGAATTAAATCTTCTGTAAAAAATACATATAAAATTTTTGAAATAAATCCTGTATTAGGAATGTTTGGTAGATATAGACCTACCGATGAAGCAATGGAAAATGCTATTAATTTTTTTAGAAAACAAATAGCAGAAAACAATAAGGACACACCTTTTAATCCTGATAGTTTACAATACTATGAAGACGCAAAATATATTGTAGAAAGAATATTAGAAGATGGTATCAAAGCTAAAAAAAGAACAAGAGGTTTACCTGATATTACTTATGTTAATAAAACTTTAGAAGAGTTACCAGGTGGTAAATTTATAGCAGAGACAATAGAAAAAACAGGAGCACCTCCAGCAGTTATTAAAAAATTATTAGGTGAAATGTCTGACCCAAGATATTCTATATTTAATGCAATTACTGAATTATCAGGTATGGCGAGAACAAGTGCCATGTTTAAAGAAATGTTTGACACTAATGAAGCTGCACAAAAATTAGGTGAAAGAGGTAGTTTTTGGAAAAGTAAAGATGAAGCAAAAAGAGCAACTAATAACACAGCTGAAATTGTAAAAGTTAGTGATGAACTAAGTGGTATGTCTCAATTTAAAGCGGGTAATATAGAAAATCCATTAGGTAATATGTATACCACAAAAGATATTATGCAGGCTTTACAAAAAGCAAATGGTTTAACAGAAGGTTATTTCACTGCTGCAGTTAGAGGTAGAGAAGGAGCAACAGCTGCAGAAAAAGGTGCAAGTTTTTTATATAGAAATTTATTATTATTTCCAAAAGCAACAGCACAGTTAGCCAAAACAGTTTTATCTATACCTACACATTTACGTAACTTAATAAGTGCCGGTGCATTTGCATCTGCAAATGGAATATTATTTGAAGGTTTCTTTGATCCAAAATTACTTGGTAACTCTTTTAGAAAAGGTTGGCAAATATCTGGTGTAGGCAATATTAAAAATACTAGATTTGATGATGCTGCTTTTGAAAAAGCATACAGAGAATTATTAGAACTAGGTATTGTAAATTCACAAACACAAATTGGAGATTTAAAAAATCTATTAAGAGATGTTAATTTTGGAGACAAATTAACTGATCTAGATTCTATGATAAGTCCAATGATGTCAAGATTAAAAAAGATACCAGAATATTTACAAGGAAAGTATGTTGCAGAAGATGATTTTTGGAAAATTACAAATTACTTTGTTGAATTAGAAAGAAGAGACAAAGCATATAAAGCTAAAGGTATAACTAAAACTGCAGATGAATTGAAAAAAGAAGCAGCAGATATAGTTAAAAATACTGTTCCTAACTATTCATACGTTGGAGATTTTGTCAGAACAGCTAGATTATTACCGGTTGGTAACTTCATGTCTTTCCCATCAGAAATGATTAGAACTACAACTAATATAGCTGAACAAGCTATTAAAGAAATGAAACATTCTAAACCAACAATTGGAAGTAATGTAACTCCATGGGTTCTTGAAAGAGAAACAGGTAGAATGGTAAAGAATGATAATCCTTTATACAGAATAGGTGCTACAAGAGCTACAGGAATGGCCTTTACATTAGGTACGGTGCCTACAGCAATGGTAGAAGGAGCAAAAGCTTTATATGATGTAACAGAAGATGAATTAAAAGCATTAAGACAATTCGTTCCTGAATGGTCTAGAAATTCTACATTAATTCCAATACGAGATACAAGCACGGGTCAATTAAAATACATAGATTTTAGTCACTCTAATGCATATGATTTACTTGCAAGACCTTTCAGAACTTTATCAAATGAAATTATAGCTGGAACTAAAGATGGTGATACTATTTTAAATGGTTTTATAGCAGGTGCTGATGAAGCTGTAATAGAAATGGTTTCACCTTTTATAGATGAATCTATTTGGACAGAAGCTGTAAGAGATATTACAACAAGAGGTGGTAGAACAAGAGATGGTAGAGTTTTATATACTGATCAAACTCCAATAGGTGATAAAACTTATATTAGAATAGCACATCTATTAAAAACTATTGATCCATCATTACAAAAATATCAAAGAATTTTAAAAGCAGCTGCAGAACAACCTACTAAAACAGGTGATGTATTAGAATTAGGTGATGAGATGGCAGGTCTAGTTGGTTTTAGACCTATTGCAGTTGACCCACAAAAAGCTATGGGATTTAAAATTGCTGAATATCAAAGAGGTATTAGGGAAGCTAGAAGAGAATTTACTGGTGGTTTCTTTGGATTATTAAGAGGAGGACCTATTGCTCCTAATGACATTATTACAAGATTCTATGAATCAAATAAAGCAAGATTTAATGTAATGAAGGAGATGAATAGAAATATTAATGCAGCTCAAATATTAGGAGAATCAGGAGCTAATTTAAGAAGAGAATTTACAGATAGACAATTATCAGCAAATACATTTGCTAATTTACAAAGAGGAAGATTTGATCCTTATACACCATCAGAAGATATTAGAGCTAGATTTAGAGAGATTGCTAGAAATTTAGGTACTGCTGATGTTTTCCAATTAGTATTTCCATCATTAAGAAGAATGGTAAATGACATGAGAAGAATACCTTTAAATGGTAATTTTCAAAAAACAATTGAGCCACCGGCATTTGCTACAGGAGGCCTGGTTTATGAACCAACATTAGAAGAAGAAGATGGAACAGGAATTGATTTACAAGATTATTTAATTGATACAAATCCATTAGGATCAGCAGCATTACCACAAACACCTATGCCTAATCCACAAGTAGTACAACCACCAATACAGCAGGCTACAGGCAACATGAATCAGGGATTGACGCCAACAGAAAATGCTTTATTATCTGAAGAAGAAAAACAAATTCGTTTAAGACAAAGAGGTTTAGTATAATGATTTATTTGGGCGGTCAGATAGTATCTAACTATTGGGGTCTTTATGTGGCGGGGGTCACATTCTAATGGCTAACGGTAAACATCCAGAAGATACAGGTGAACATTTAATGGCATTATATGGACATATAGAAGGTGTGAAAAAAGACATCAATCATTTACATAGAGATATTGAAAAAATAAATACCAAGATAGACGAAGTTGAAAAGAAAACGGATCGTCTTTTATATTGGATTATTGGCGGCGCATTTACAACAATCCTAACCCTAACTGGATTGTTCAATCTTTTCTTGAATTAATTAAAATAATTATTATATTTACAGTAGGTCGCTTTAGGAGGGCCTATACATAAACTGTCTAACATGGAGGTTAATATGACAAATCTAAGTACATTCCTAAATAACGCAATCGGTTTTGAAGATATGTTTGATAGATTCGACTATCTTACATCAATCAATTCTGGTTTTCCACACTACAATATAAGAAAGGCTTCTGAAGGTAAGTATGTTATTGAACTTGCTTTAGCAGGATACAAAAAAGATGAAGTATCTGTTGAAGTAAAAGATGGCGTATTAATTATAGAAGGTAAATCTAAAGAAGATCTTTCTAATTATGTTCATCAAGGTATTGCTAAGAGATCGTTTAAAAGACAATTTCAATTAGCAGACTACGTTGAATGTAAAGGTGGCAAGCTACAGGATGGTATGCTTAATGTTGAATTAGAGTATAATCCACCAGAGTCTAAAAAACCAAAACAAATAAAGATTGATTAAATCCACTCTCTAAAGTTTTCGTCCATAATTGCATTTGCAATATTGACTTTACTACGTAGAGCTTTAACAATTCTTTCGTCAATAGTATCTTGAGCCATGATGTCAATATAAGTCATCTTTTTTGTTTGACCTATACGATCAATCCTTGCTTCAGATTGTTGACGCTTCTCTAAATCATAACCATTAGAGAAATAAATCATATTACTACCGGCGGTAAGTGTAATACCATAGCCGCCGGTATGTGTAGTACCAACGAAGAATCTACATTTATCATCTGTTTGAAATTTTTTAATATTCTTTGATCTAGCATCTGTATCTGTTGCACCATAATAATCTACAACAGAATCATCTCCATATACTTTTTTAATTTCTTTAATTATTCTTTTTACATCATGAGTATAATGTGACCATATAATAGTTTTACCTTCTATTTTTTCTAAAATATCCATAAGTTCAGTTAGTCTTTGGCAAGGTAAATCTTTTATCGTACCATCATCTGCAGTAAAATGTCCACAAGTAATTTGATGTAGTCTCATTAGTTGAGTCATAACAGTTGCTGATGATTGCATTTTACCATCTAAAAAAGCTATTGCTTCTGCTTTCATTTGTTTATATAATTTTTTTTGCTCATCTGTAAGTTCAACATAATGCTTGACATAAGATTTTGCAGGTAAGTCTAAGCAATCTTCTTTTAATATTCTTTTAGAAAAACCTTTTATTTTTTCTGATAACTCACCAAGATTTCTATAGCCAACAACTATTTCAACTTGACGACCATTGACTTGTATTTTTTTACACACAGAATATCTTGCTTTGAATGTATAATAAGATTGATGGTCTAATAACCATGGATCTAAAAATTGACATTGTGAATATAAATCTAAAGGTGATTTAGTTACAGGGGATCCTGTAAGTATTCTTCTATACTTACAATGTTTAGAAAGAGTTAAAATATTTTTTGTTCTATTTGATGTAGGTGTTTTAATTGTAGTAGCTTCATCAATCGCAACCATTGATTTAGGATGTGCTGCTAAAAATTTATATGCAAAATCAGAGCCATTACCTGAACTAAAAGACTCTACATTCATAATTAAAATACGAAGATCAGAACCTTTTTCAAATAAAGTATTTAATATTTTTTTCTGTTTAATACTTTTGTCAGATGTTTTCCAAAGCACGATTTTTTTATCAATATGATCTGGTAAATGTGTAGGTATCTCAGAGTCATACCAATTTTTATATACACCTTTTGGTGCTATTAAAAGCAGTGCATTTATCTCACCTTTATCGTACAAAACAGCTGCATTATCTAATAATACTTTAGATTTTCCAGTACCCATTTCCATAAAGTATGCAAATACTTCTTTATTCCATGATGCTTCTAATGCATCTAATTGATGCCCATAAGGCTTAGTTTTAAATTTATAGTTCATAATTTGCTTTTTCTTTCTAAAAGTGTATATAGTTTATAAAAGTAAAAAAGTCAATGAGTAAAGTATATTTAGTACAAGACATTCCTGTCGATAGAGAAACTGGTCAACCCAAATATAATGTTATGGGTGCACAAAAATATGGCGAAATTACGGTCATGCTACCAGCAAAAGCTCAAATGATTTTTTCTCCTGGTCCATTAATTTTTCAAATAAGAGATAAGTTAAAAAATTTTACAACTGATGATTATTTATTATTGTCAG
>Ga0222715_10005433_pt1 | contig 10862 bp, 9 predicted proteins | sample C33_9DmetaG_FD_165056 | JGI IMG/M metagenome (GOLD analysis project Ga0222715, IMG submission 165056) | Estuarine water microbial communities from San Francisco Bay, California, United States - C33_9D | ecosystem: Environmental > Aquatic > Marine > Unclassified | place: USA: California... | reverse complement strand
CCCCACTGGCGTCATCAACCACCACCACTATGGTGTTTGAGAAGCTCAACTCTCAATACCGAATAGGTACTGCGCGCTCGACCCAGATCGGTCGAGGTATGACGAACCGCTTTGTTCACGCTTCTGAAGCTGCGTTCTACCCAAACAGCGGCGAGATTGTGTCGGGTCTTCTCCAGTCTGTGCCAGCAGAGGGGTCCGAGGTTATCGTTGAGTCTACAGCCAATGGCGCTGGTGGCTGGTTCTACGAGCAGGTCATGAAGGCCCTTAATGGCGAATCTGACTGGATGGTGGTGTTTATCCCGTGGTTCTGGCTGCCCGAATATGCAAAGAAAACCGATCCTTTCTTTACACGTTCTCCTGACGAGCAAAGATTAGCGGCTTTATTTGACTTATCAGACGAGCAGCTAAACTGGCGACGCTCAAAAATCGACGAGCTTGGGTCAGCAGACTTGTTCAAGCAGGAGTATCCCTGCACCCCGCATGAAGCCTTCCTGTTTTCTGGCCGGAGCTTCGTGGAGGAAGACTGCCTCATGGATGCGGAACGAGACTGCTACAAGCCCTGCATTGAAGGCAGCTTTAAAGACGGCGTGGTCGAAGAGCATGAAAACGGAAGCTACAAGCAGTGGATCAAGAACATCGACCCAGAAGAGCGCTACTGTATTGGCGTTGACGTGGCAGAAGGGCTTGCTCACGGCGACTACACAGTTGCACAGGTAATAGACTCTCTAGGACGTCAGGTTGCCGCGTGGAGATTGCACATAGACCCCTATGAGCTGGGGGATCAACTGGCTTATTTAGGAAAGAAGTTCAACAGGGCCTACATCATTCCTGAGCGAAACAACCACGGCCTTACAACTATCCGAAGGATGCAGGACTTAGGATATCCTAACCTCTACATCGAGCACACCGTAGACAACGCTTACGCCGACAGAATGACTAAACGAGCTGGATTTTACACGTCTAGTAAAACAAAACCGCTAATCATTGATAATCTTGCTGCATTGCTACGGAAGCGAGACAGTGGTATTGCTGATGTAGAGTTAGTAAAAGAGCTGCGCAATTACGTAGTAAATGATAAAGGTATCACTAACGCAAAGTTAGGTTGCTATGATGACCGTGTAATGTCATACGCAATTGCTCTGTTTGGACTTAATTCTATGCCGCGTAACAGAAGAAACCTGTCTGGCGGCTCAGGTTCTAAATATGAACCATTTGACAATGTCGTGGGGTATTGATGATCGAAGAAGAGTACGAAGACGATCTCCCCGAGGTCGGTCTGGTTCGCACAGACGAAGACCTTGAAGAATACCAAGGGCTTGGGCCGCGCCTGCAATCTCTTTTCCGCGAATACAAAGACGCGCGAAATGAGGTTGAGCTAGAGTGGCTCGACAACTTCCGTCAGTTTCTCGGACAGTACGATCCGGAAACCATGTCAAAGCTGGCCGGTCAGCGCTCCAAGGTATTTGTTGGCCTTACGCGAACAAAAGTCATGGCGGCCTTTTCACGGCTTGTAGACCTCTTGTTCCAATCCGGTCAAGATTTCTTCGACATCGAAGAGACCCCCATTCCTGATCTAGACCCAATAGAAATGGCTGAGGTGGTAAAAACCGCCACAGCAGAGGTAATGCAGACTTCAGGGGCTTATGCGCCCACGCAGGTGATGGACATCATCAACGAGCGCCGTGATGAGCTGGTTGACGAGGTTCGTGAAGAGGTCCGCCGCAGAGCCAAACTTGCAGCGCAAGAAATGAAGCTCTTGATTCGGGACCAGCTTTCAGAATCAAACGCCGAACAGAAAATCAAAGAAGCAATCATGGAGGCCGTGATCTTTGGGACCGGCTGCGTAAAGGGCGGCACCATGCGAATCGAGCGCAACAAGCGCTGGAAGCGTATGATTGAAAAGGGTGTGCAGGCTCACGCCCTCATGGTCATGGAAACAATCAAGCCAGACATTGAGTCTGTGTCGGTTTTCGATATTTACCCAGACCCCTACGCAACCAGCAACCACGATCTTCACGGTTTGTTCCGCCGCCACGTTCTTACCCGACGCCAGTTTCGTGAGCTACGAGAGCGCGACGGCTTCGACGGCGACGCCGTTCTGGAAATTCTTGGGCACTCGCCTCGCGGAAATTACATCGAAGAAGACCACGAGCGTATTCGCCGCGAGGTGGCGAACATTCGCTTGGTAAGCGGTCCCAACAATCGCTTTGAAGTTCTTGAATACTGGGGCTCAATCAACGGCCAAGACCTTCTTGATTCGGGTGTAGAGCTGCCAGACGACTCGGATGAAACGGACGAGTTTGACGCCAACGTGTGGCTTTGCGACGGTCAAGTTATACGGGTGACGTTAAACCCTATCCCCGACGGTCGTATCCCATACAACTGCTTCCCTTACGAAAGGAACCCGCACCAGTTCTGGGGCACCGGAGTTCCAAAGATGATGCGCGACTCGCAGGCAACAATGAATGCCGCGACTCGTATCTTTATCGACAACATGGCGATTGCCTCTGGCCCAATGGTTGAAGTTAACACCGACTTCTTAGAGGCTGGCGAAGACCCCCGCGATCTCCATCCGTGGAAGGTGTTTTTACGCAGTGGCGGTGACCCCAACGCACCAGCCGTCCGGTTTAACCAGCCGATTGCAAACGCCAACGGTTTGACTAGTATCATTGAATTGTTCCGCCGATTTGCCGACGAAACAACGTCGTTGCCATCATACACTCACGGCGAGACGGCGCAGTCCCTAAACAAGACGGCAACTGGCATGTCGATCCTCATGGGGAACGCGAACGTAGCGTTAAAGTCGACACTCAAAAATATAGACGACTTCTTAATTGTCCCGCTAGTTCAGTCACTTTACCACTGGAACATGGAGTGGAGTGACAACGAAAAAGCAAAAGGCGATTTAAAAACAGTAGCAAGAGGAAGTACATCACTTATTCAGCGTGAAGTTCGTTCTCAGCGTTTACTCCAGTTCCTTTCATTAATTAGTAATGAGATGGATATGGCAATTGTAAAACGTAAAGAGTTGCTTACTGAAATTGCAAAGAGTATGGACATTAATCCTGATGAAGTATTAAAGACGGATCGAGAGCTAGAAATTGAAGCGCAAGCACAACAGCAGCAGATGCTCGCCGCAAGCGGCGCAGGCGGTGGTTTACTTGGCGGCCCAGCCCCAATGGAAGGAATTGATGACCTTTCTAATGGAGCGGCTGGAGGCCTGTCGGGACAGATTGGAGACCGTTCCGGACCACAAATCTGAGCAAGGGCGCGCGGCGGAGCTGCGGTTCATGCTTGAGCTAGAAGATACCGCGCAAGCGGTTTTGAGCGGACGACCAACCTCGTAAGAGAAACTTGGCGTTCAAATGGAAACAGCGGACACTCCGTGCAGCGGACCCGCAAACACTGGTGAAGTATGAAGGTAAATCCTGAGAAGCTTGAACAAGAAGCCGATGAACTTTTGAAGCAAATGATTGAGCAGAATGCGGACCCCGCTCCGGAAGTCACTGAAGAGGTGGCAGAAAGTCCGGAAGAAGAGGACACCCCGCAGGCTGAAGAGTTTGAAGAAAACCCACCCGAAGAGTCAGCGGAGACTGGGGAAGACGGCGAAGAGGCTCCGGAGGAAGAGGATCGCGGCGATCCAAATCCTGACGACAGCGACACGGCGAAAAAGCTCCATGTTGCTGAGGAACGTGTCAAGAACGCTCAGGCTCGTATGACCAAGGCCACACAGGAGGCTGCGGAACTCCGCCGTAATATGGCGGAACTGCAAGCGACTGTGCAGAACCTTCAGTCTCAGCTAGCTGAGGCAGCCCACAACAGGGACGGTATCGATGACGAATTAAAGGTGCTCGCAGAAGAGTACCCCGACATCGCTGCCCCGCTCCTGAAAAAGCTGTCTAGTCTTGAGGAGACGGTCAGTGAGTATCGTAGTCGAATTGATACGGAGAAAAGTCAAAACACGCTTCAGGCGCACTTTGACACCATTCGTAAGTCGCACCCCGACATGGACGAAGTAGTCTCGTCGGATGACTTTGGAGGGTGGTTAGAACGCCAAACGGCTGTCTGGCAGCGCGTAGCGCAAGATGGCAGTGCAGATGAAGTAGTTGAGCTTTTGAACCGCTACAAGGAGACGTTCGATACACCGCCGCAACAGCAGGTTTCCAAAGTGGAAAGGGCGCGTCGTGTTGCAGAACCATCGCTCCCCAAAGCAAGGAAGCCTGATCCGAACTCGGGCAAACGCATTTGGACGCGCGAAGAAATTACAAGAATGCCGCTTGACGAATTTGAAAAGCGGCAAAACGAAATTGACCAAGCGTATTTAGATGGGCGAGTCCGTTAACTCAACTGTTGTAGAGGTTAATTAACATGCCTGCATTTCCTACCGCTGGTGCTAACTCCGCTGCGAACTTCATTCCAGAGATTTTCTCTAAGAAGCTTCAGGCGAAGTTTTATGCATCGTCCGTCCTCCCTCAGATTTCAAACACCGACTATGAAGGTGAAATCTCGGGTCAGGGTAACAAAGTAAACATCCGTACCGTTCCGAACGTGACGGTTGGTGACTACACCGGCTCCGTTTCGTATGCTGACGTGACCACTCAGGTGGTCGAGCTCAACATCGACAAGGCGAAGTCGTATGCCTTCAAGGTGGATGACATCCTGAAGGTACAGGCTGACATCGACTTCCAGAACGAAGCAGCTAAAGATGCCGCAGAGCAAATGCGCATCTCGGTTGAAACCGACGTGATGGCAAACATCCCGACGGCAGCAACTTCGATTCTGGACAAGGCGTCAGTATCAGAGTCGACCCTTCTGGGTCACATTCTCGAAGCAGGGCGTACACTGGACGAACTGAACATTCCGGACTCGGATCGTTTCATCGTTCTTTCACCGCTCTACATCGAGATGCTGAAGAAGTCTGAACTGCGTCAGGCATACCTGACCGGTGACGGCACCTCGCCGCTTCGCAACGGCAAGGTCGGCATGATCGACCGCTTCAGCGTGTACCAGAGCAACCTGCTTGCTCAGGGCACCGGCGACGACGCTGGTAAGACTTTCTGTCTTGCTGGCCACCCGAAGGCGACCTGCTTTGCGTCGCAGTTCGTGAAGACGGAAACTGTCCGTCTGACCGACACCTTCGGCGACGGCGTTCGCGGTCTGAAGGTCTATGGCTACAAGGTCGTCGTTCCAGACGCTCTTGTTACCCTCAAGATGAAGACCACTGCCTGATCTGGCTGAGGGGGCGGGGAAACTCGCCCCCTCTTCTCGTCATAGGTGAGGGCATGTTTTGTGCCCTCTGCTCTGTAGAGAGGGAAACAAATGGCAAAAGATATTGAAGACATGAACAAGGATGAACTCGAAGAGTTTGCCCTTGAAAACCTGTCATACAGCATAGACAAACGCCGTCGCCTCGATGACCTCATCGAGCAGGTCAAGTCTATGGCTCAAGCGCGCAGCAAGCCCAAGGTTGAAGAAAAACCAAAAGGCGAGCGCACCCCAAAGCGTGTAAGGAACATTCACACAGGTGTGGAGTGGAACTGGAATCCGTTGTATAGGGGTAATCCAGACCTCGAAGTTATCGAGTGGGGATAATTAAATGGCGACGACTAAAGCTGTTGATCTGATTAATCGGGTAAGCGTTACGCTTCAGGACCCGACCTTTGTCCGCTGGACACAGGAAGAGCTCCTGAACTATCTTAACGACGCGCAGCGGCAGATCGTCCTGTTTCGTCCGGACGCAAAGTCTGTATACCTTTCCTTCACATGTGTGAACGACCCAAAGCAGGCTCTTCCTGCAGACGGACTTCGGCTCATAAACATTCTAAGGAATACAGGCGGTCGGGCTATCACCAAGGTTGATCGCATGATCCTCGATGTGCAGCTTCCTGACTGGTATGAAACTGCAGCGGTTGCCGATGGCGTCAAGCACTACGTATACGACGCGCTTGATCCAAAGAACTTCTACCTCTTTCCGGTTCCCGCTGCGGACCATGAGGTAGACATTGTCTATGCAATTTCTCCGGTAGACATTGAAATCGCCAACTTCTCAACCGACACTCAGGTTATTGGAATTGATGACATCTACGCAAACGCCATCATGGATTACATGATGTATCGCGCGTATCAGAAAGACAGCGAGTTTGCTAACCTCAATCGCGCTGGAGTTTACTTCCAGTCATTCACCACGTCGCTTGGGATCAAGTCTCAGGCGGACGGAGGTCTGGTCCAGAGCATGATGTCACAACAGCCAAGGGGTGGTGGTCAGTGAAGTATAGCGACCTCTTCGTCTACGTCCTGCCGGAGGTACTGGGCTGCCCAGAATTTACGGCGGAACGGGCGATCAGAGATACATGCATTGACTTTTGTTCGCGCACGAACTTGTACAGGGCGGATGTGCTCACAATCGTCGCTGTGCCCAACGTCACCGACTATGAGCTGGACGCGCCGACAGGCACGGAGCCCAACCACGTCACGGCAATTTTGCGGAACGGCAAGCCGCTTACCGCCGTACCGTATGAAGATGCCTTTATGCGAATTGAGGTTTCAGACCGCTCGCCGCCACAGTACTACGCGCAGTATGACAACAACAACCTTCTGATTGGGCCTAAGCCAGCCGAAAGGGAAAGCCTTAAGGCAATCTACACCCTGAAGCCTACTCAGAGATCAACTTCGATTCCAGACACTATTGGCCTTGAGTGGCGCGAAGCTATAGTTTCTGGAGCTCTTTTTCGTTTGCAAATGATGTCTGGCCAGCCTTGGCTTGATGGAGCCTCGGCCAGCGCAAACGCGCAGATTTATGAGCGGGCTATTGGGGCCGCTATTCGTCAATCCAAGTACGGTCACGGCGGAGCATCTCTTACCGTAACTCCACGGGAGTTTATCTGATGGCATATTCGGAAACCATCTATCTTGTGCAGGGCGACACTCTCCCTCAGCTCAAGCTGACAATCCGCGACCAAAACACGGCAGCGGCTGGCGTGATCCTTGACCCTGAGGACGAGACAACATGGGCAAAGATTGACCTAACCTCGTCGACCGTTCGCATGAAGGTGCGCGAAATTGGCGGAACTTCTGTAAAAGACACGCTGGTTGGAAATTTGACGGACCCAACAAACGGGGAAGTCGTATTTATTTTTGACAGCGACACACTCGACACCTCTGGTACCTTTGAGGCGGAGGTCGAGTATGAGGCCTCCAACGGCTCGATTCAAACAGTTTACGACCTGATTAAGCTTCAGGTTCGAGAACAGTTCTAATGGATGCTGGCAGTGCCTTCCAGAAACTCAAAGCTGCCGCCTCCTACACAACCCTAGCAGCGAAGAGCGCCTACGCTCGCCTCGCCTCTTCTGCCCAGTACCAAACTCTTGCTGCTGCAGTTCGATACACGAGCCTTTCCGCAAGCGCCTCTTATGTTCAAATGCGCGCTGCTGCGCAGTATGCGGCCTTGCGTCTTGCTGTTGAGGTTGGCGACTTCCTTGTTCTTTTGCGTTTTACAGAGTTGGCCAACGCTCTTGACGACTTGATATTTGAGCTAAACAAGGGCTTATCTGAATCGGCCTCAGCGTCAGACACTGCCTTAAAGTCCTTTTCTCGCTCGCGTTCGGATGCAACGGTCGTAACCGAAGCTTCAACACGCGCGCTAACGAAACCAAAGTCGGACGCTGTAACAGCGCAAGAGACCAAAACGAAGGCTTTCAGCAAGGTTCGTTCAGATCAGGCCCGAGCAACCGAAGGGCTTGCCAAACAATTTACTACGTCAAGGTCAGACACCACACAAGCGTCGGATGTTTTCTCGCGAGTGTTTAGTGCCTTTAGGACTTTTTCGGATGCTGGTGCAGCACAAGACTCTTCAGCAAAAAGCGTAGGTAAGGTTCACTCCGACACGGCCTCTGCAAATGACGCTAAAGCCGTGAACTTTGGCAGGTCGCTCGAGGACACCGGATCAGCCGACGACGAAAACACAAAAAGTGTACAGAAGCCCCGTGTGGACATTGGTGTGCTCCGCGACATTCTTTTTCGCAATACGGGTAAGTTTTTTTCAGACAGCGGCCTTGCGGCAGACAACAAAGAGTTGACGTTTAGTCGCGGCCTGACTGACGATTCGTCGGCCTCAGACGTAGACGAGATTGCCTTCACAAAAAGCGTGGCTGACTCGATCTTTGCGACAGATGATGTTAATGGTGCAGCAGCGGATGACGACCAAGTAATACAGTTTGTTACTGCCCGTAGTGATTTGGCAAGGGCAACAGAATTAATCTTAATTGAGTCTCTGTTCAATAGAGCGTATAGCGATACAGCATCTGCTCAAGACGTTGCCAATATTTTAGCGGCTAAAGTTAATGCCGATGCAGCAGTGACAGCAGATTCTGGTTTTGTTACAAATCAGGGCTATGTTTCGGCAGATTACTTTGCGGAAGACTATGTGGGGACCACTCGAACATTTTGAGGTAGATGATGAATACGAACGAACTTCTTAAGGCCAAAGGCCGACTAAATATCCAGATTACTGGCCCAGACGGCAAGGTGAAGGACGAGCGCACGGTAGACAACCTCGTTGTAACATCTGGACTTGGCTACATTGCCAGCCGCATGAAAGATGCCACGGCATCCGTCATGTCTCACATGGCAATTGGTTCTGGCACCGCAACTGCTGCAGCCGGAAACACGGCCCTTGGTACTGAGCTTGGCCGCGTTGCCCTTACCTCAACAACTGTGAGTGGAAACGGCGTTTCTTATGTTGCGACGTTTGGTCCGGCTGTTGGAACTGGGGCTGTCACGGAAGCGGGCTTGTTTAACGGCGCTACTTCTGGGACCATGCTGTGCCGCACGGTATTTAGCGTGGTAAACAAGGATGCTGGAGACACGATGTCGATTACATGGACCGTCACTATCGGCGCTGCTTAATAATTTTTGAGGCAAGTATTCAATGGCGACTATTGTTACGCGGGGTGGCAAAGGATCGCCGCTTACCAACAATGAGGTTGACAACAACTTCATTAATTTGAACACTGAGCTAGCGGGGAAGGCAACACTTTCCTCGCTGGCTACAGTCGCCACCACTGGCTCTTACAGCGACCTTGTTGGCTCACCTACCAACATAAGCTCGTTTACCAACGACGCTGGCTACATCACATCCTCCGGCTCGATTACTGGAAATGCGGACACCGCAACACAGTTAGCAACGGCTCGCACGATTAGCTTGGCTGGGGACGTAACCGGCTCCGCAACCTTTGACGGGTCTGCGAACATCACAATTACTGCCGCTGTTGCGGACGACAGTCACGCTCACATTATTGGCAACATTGACGGGCTGCAGTCAGCTCTTGACGGCAAGGCGGCGCTGGGAGCCAACTCCGACATCACGTCAATGACGGGGATCACGGGCGGCGTGTCCACCCCCGACTACATAGACTTTGACACGGCTGCTACACCTACCCGCGCCACCGGACGCATGTGGTGGGATAACAACGACAATGCTCAAACGCTGAGCTTAGGCTTGGCGGGAAGCGACGTCACGCTTCGTTTGGGGAAAGAGCTATATTTCCGAGTAAAGGCCACCTCTGCGATCACAAAGGGTCAGGTGGTCATGTTCACGGGGACGGTGGGGTCCTCTGGAGGACTAACTGCTGCGCCAGCGTCTGGGATCACAGAGACAACCGGCTCCTACATAATGGGCGTAGCAGCCGAGAGCATCGCTCTCAATGGCTGGGGATACGTAACCCAGTTCGGTCTGGTCCGAGGTTTAGACACAACTGGCGGGACAGAGGCGTGGACTGACGGTCAAATTCTCTACTACGACCCAAGCGTTTCTGGCGGCTTGACTAAGACTGTTCCAAGCGCGCCTAACGCTAAGGTCGAGCTTGCTGCAGTCGTGTCTGCCCACGCTTCCAATGGGTCTCTTTTTGTCCGTGTATCCGCCAACCCCAGCCTTGAGCAACTTTCAGACGTAGAGACGTCTTCTGCAAGCGACACCGACCTTTTACAGTATAATGGCACCGCCGGTGTGTGGCAGCACTCCCCCGCGTCGGGTATTACGGTTGGGAATGTTTCTGGCACAGTGGCTATCGCTAACGGCGGCACAGGCGCAACCAGCCTGACATCGGGCTATGTGCTGAAGGGCAACGGCACGTCACCTGTCTCGGCTTCTGTTATTTATGACAACGGCACGAACGTAGGCATCGGCACGACTTCGCCAGATAGTGCCGCTCTTCTCGATGTTGTGTCATCTAATGGCAAGTATGTCCGCACTAAGGTTACAGCGGCAAATAGCACTACAGGCTATATCCTAGCAAATGATGCGAGAACGTGGGTCATCAGGGCAAATGGCTCTAATTCTGATGCGTTGGAGTTTAGAAACGCTACGTCTGATCGTCAGGAAATGGTCATCGACAGCAGCGGTCGGGTTGGAATCGGCACGAGTTCGCCTTCTGGTTTGCTCGAAATAAATGGCGGCACTGGAGCAGCAACAACAGGCGGCACACTTATCGTCAGGCAAGACGGAGACACGAATGCTGATGGTATTGCTCTAACGAGTAGCAACGCGACATCCCACCGCATCTGGAAAGATGCCTCTGGCATACTTAACATCGGGCCGTCTAATCTACCTAGCGCGTTTGTGCAGAACCTTAGCGGCTCCGTAGGTATCGGCACGAGTTCGCCTAGCCAAACCCTGCAAGTTCAAGGGACAGGCTACGCAACTAGCGACTTCCGCGCTCCTCGTTTTTACGACAGCAATAACACTGCTTACTATATCAATCCAAATAGCACTTCAATTATCGGTGTGGCTGCCGATAATACATGGCTAGATATGATAAATCATAGCGAAACTAATTTTAAGTTACGCTTCTATAATGATGGCACAA
>Ga0222715_10005430_pt1 | contig 10863 bp, 11 predicted proteins | sample C33_9DmetaG_FD_165056 | JGI IMG/M metagenome (GOLD analysis project Ga0222715, IMG submission 165056) | Estuarine water microbial communities from San Francisco Bay, California, United States - C33_9D | ecosystem: Environmental > Aquatic > Marine > Unclassified | place: USA: California... | reverse complement strand
AATCTATTGGTCGCGTGCTCAGGAAAGGAAATAACAAGACAAAGGCAACTCTCTATGACATTGCTGACGACATTTCCTACAAGACCAGGAGAAACTACACACTTAATCATCTGATCGAAAGAATTAAAGTATACAATGAAGAGAATTTTAATTACGATATTGTAAACATTCCGCTTAAAAACTAATGGGAGATGAATTTTACGCAGTAATAAAACTAGTCACAGGAGAAGAAATATTTTCACTGGTATGTGTGGATGAGAATGATGGTGATCCTATACTTCTACTGATGAACCCAGTGATTATGAAAATGATGAGAAATCATGTTGGGGAATATGTAAAGGTCAGACCTTGGATGGAAATCCCTACCGATGATTTCTATGTGATTAAATACGATAAAATTATTACTATGACAGAAGTTAGAGAAGGTAAGATGATTGACTTCTATAACAGATACTTAAACGAAGAAGACTTTGACTGGGAAGAAGATGGTAGAACTAAGATATCTGATAAAATGGGATATATCTCTTCGGTAGAGGATGCTAGGAAAATCCTAGAGAATCTCTATAATAATATAGAAGATACTAAAGAAAGCTAAGCCCCTCTCTTTAACCCGGACAAAGGTATTCTACTCATAATATTGCATGTTGTCAAGTCCTAATAATATGGTATAATATACATAACAAAAAGTTATTGACTAAAACAATGTTATGTCCAAGAAAAAATCAGAGCACTATGTTAACAACAAGGAACTTCTAGAAGCCCTAATCGTTTATAGGACAAAGGTAGAAGCATCATACAAAAAGAATTTCGATAAAGATCTCACTGAGCAACCAAAGCAAGAGAGAGCAAAGCATTGGGCAGGTAAACCGCCAATCTCAAACTACCTTGGTGAGTGCTTCTTAAAGATTGCCACTCACTTGTCATATAAACCAAACTTTGTTAATTACATGTTTCGTGATGACATGATCTCTGATGGTATTGAGAACTGTGTTCAATATATTCATAACTTTGATCCTGAGAAGTCAAAAAATCCTTTTGCATACTTTACCCAAATCATTCACTACGCTTTCCTTCGCCGTATTCAGAAGGAGAAGAAGCAACTGGAAATCAAGACCAAGATCATCGAACGCACTGGTTTTGATGAGGTTATGATGGTTGATGACAGCTTGCTTTCTGGTAGTAGTTCAGACTATAATACTATTAAGGATAACATTGCTTACAAAACCAATCGTCAATGAAGATTGCTATTATCACTGATCAGCACTTCGGTGCTCGCAAGGGATCCAAGTTTCTCCACGAATACTTTAAAAAGTTTTACGATACAGTCTTCTTTCCATATCTAGAGGAGAACAACATCAAAACTGTTGTGGATATGGGAGATACTTTTGATAACCGCAGAAGTATTGACTTGTGGTCCCTTGAATGGGCAAAGGAAAATTATTATGATCGCCTAGAAAAGTTGGGTGTGACTGTCCACACTATTGTTGGTAATCACACTGCCTATTATAAAGACACCAATTCTATCAATTCTGTCGGTCTTCTCCTTGGGCAATATAAAAATGTGATTGTCTATCCAGAAGTCACAGAAGTTAAACTAGATAAACTTAAAGTTCTTTTTATTCCTTGGATTAACAATGAAAATTATCAAAGTACTGTCTCATCTATTAAAGCTTCACGTAGCGTATGTGCGATGGGGCACCTTGAACTCAACGGATTCAGAGCTCATCGCGGGCACGTCATGGAAGACGGTATGGACTGCGAATTATTTGAGAAGTTCAGTCATGTCTTCTCGGGACACTATCACACTCGATCGGATAACGGGAAAATCTTCTACCTAGGTAATCCTTATGAGATGTTCTGGAATGATGTGAATGACACCAGAGGTTTCCACATCTTTGATACTGAAACCTTAGAGCATACTCCGGTAAATAATCCTTATAAAATGTTCTACAACATTTATTATGAGGATACTCCACATCAAACTTTTGATACTCGGGATTATGTTGGGAAGATTGTAAAAGTTATCGTAAAGAAGAAAACCGAACCTAAGAAGTTTGAAAAATTTATAGATAAATTATATTCCTGTGGAATTCAAGATCTGAAAATCGTAGAAAACTTCGTCATTCAAGAGAATGAAGATTTTGAAGTTGAAGAGACTGAAAATACCATTTCAATTCTAAATCGTTATATTGATGAAGCAGAATTTGAATGTGATAAAACCATCGTTAAGGGAATCCTTCAAAAGATTTACTCACAAGCTTGCGAGGTAGAATAAATGTTCCTTCTTACTCTTAGAGATAACAAAGAGGATGGTGCATATGCAGTTCAAAACCGTTATGGTGAGAAAGTCCTCTTTCTCTTTGAAGAAGAAGATGATGCAGAGCGTTACGCGATGCAATTGGAAGACAATGAAGACGCAGAAATGGACGTTGTAGAAGTTGATGATGCACTTGCAATTATGACCTGCAAGAGGTATAATTATAAGTATGCCGTAGTGACGGCCAATGATATCGTTATTCCCCCTAGATTGAATGATAACCTTCCAGAAGATTAGATATAAAAATTTCCTTTCTAGTGGTAATCAGTTTACGGAAATAAACTTTCAGAAGCATCATACAAATCTTGTAGTCGGAACAAACGGTGCTGGTAAATCCACAATGCTGGATGCACTGACTTTTGTTCTGTTCAACAAACCATTTCGTAAGATCAATAAACCACAACTTGTAAACGCTACGAATGAGCGTGACTGTTTGGTTGAGATTGAGTTTCAGATTAATAGTCGTCAATATCTTGTTCGACGGGGAATCAAACCAAATGTGTTTGATATTGTTGTGAATGGTGTTGAGATGCACCGTGAAGCAGATGATCGTGCAATGCAACGTGTTCTTGAAGACAACATTCTCAAAGTAAATTACAAGTCTTTTACCCAGATTGTGATTTTGGGTAGTAGTACCTTTGTGCCTTTTATGCAGTTGACCACTGCCAATCGTCGTGAGGTGATTGAAGACCTTCTGGATATCCGTATTTTTTCTCTGATGAACAATATCATCAAAGATAAGATCAGAACTCAGAAAGATCAGATTAAGTCTCTTGATTTGAAGAAAGAGACACTGAAAGATAAGATGAAGATGCAACAAGAGTTCATTGATGAACTTGAAAATCGTGGAAATGCCAATATCAATACCAACAAAGAAAAGATTGCCAATTTGGATAAAGAAGTTGGAGAATATATTGATGCCAATGAGATTATTCAAACACATCTTGAAAAATATGCAAAAGAACAAGAAGGAGTCATTGGTGCTGGTGACAAGTTAGTAAAACTCAATAATCTAAAAGGCAAACTCTCACAGAAAGTATCTGCTATTACCAAAGAACATAAGTTTTTTAGTGAAAATACGGTATGCCCTACCTGTACTCAGGACATTGAAGAATCATTCCGGTTAAATAAAATTGACGACGCTCAAAATACGGCAAAGGAACTCCGAAATGGTTATGCTGAACTTGAACAAGCAATCGAGTCTGAACAAGAAAGAGAGCGTCAATTCAATGCCCTTTCCCAGGAGATTACAAAATTAACGCATGGCATTTCTCAAAACAATACTCGGATATCACTTAACCAGCGACAAATCCGAGATCTTGAACATGAAATTCAAACTATTACCGAGAACCTTGCAAACCGAAATTCTGAACATGAGAAATTAGACGAATTTAAATCCAATCTCCAACAGACAATCGAAGATCTATCAGACAAAAAACAAGAAATCGTATATCACGATTTTGCCTACTCCCTTCTTAGGGATGATGGTGTAAAGACGAAGATCATTAAGAAGTATCTTCCGTTCATAAATCAGCAGGTTAATCGTTATCTTCAAATGATGGATTTTTATATTAATTTCCATCTTGATGAAGAATTTAAAGAAACTGTCAAGTCTCCTATTCATGAAGACTTTTCTTACAGTTCTTTTAGTGAAGGTGAAAAGATGAGAATCGACCTAGCCCTACTTTTTACCTGGCGTGAAGTAGCGCGAGTCAAAAACTCTGTAAACACCAACCTGCTGATCATGGATGAGGTATTTGATTCTTCACTTGATGGATTTGGAACCGATGAGTTCCTTAAAATTATTCGCTATGTGATTCAAGATGCTAACATTTTTGTAATCTCGCACAAGACGGACATGTATGACAAATTTGAAAGTGTCATAAAGTTCGATAAAGTGAAAGGATTTTCCCGTAGAGTGCCCACAGAAGCACAAGACCAATGAACACCCCCAACTGGCAACACCATTCCAAAAAGGAGCAGAAGCGAAAACTGAAACCGCAAGCACTCCGACAAGCAAAGGCAAGACGCCAAGCATTCAAGAAGAAGCACTCCTCAGGGGGTGCTTCTTTTTTATAAATATCTAAAAAGTATTTTGTAAAATGAAGTCCTTACAGGAAGCATATAACTCAATTTATTCACAACAAGAGGATGTTGTGGAGGAAGTAAACATTTACGAAGAAGCATATCAGTGGCTTCTTGGAGAAGGATATGATGATAATAATGCTATCGAAATTGTAAATTATCTTTACGAAAATAATTCTTTTGATGGAATTATTTGTGAGAGTAAAGCAGCACTTGGAAAGTATATGGTCGATATGCTTAGAATGGCTGGTGGAATGACTGGTGTCTGGAAACCATCTGCTGCTGCAATGCGTAGAGCACCTGGTGCTGTTGGTAAAGTTTCCAGAGCATTGCAAGGAAAGGGACATGAGTTTGCTGATGTCCAAAAACTTTCGAAAATGACTGGTGGGGGAACAATAGGAACTAGAAACATTCCTAACATTACCCAAGTTTCTAAAAAGTATGGTATGGACGTTCCTGCTCCAAAACCTGCTTGGGGTGGAACACCAAATCCTTGGAATACCCCATCGGCTTCAATATTAAATCTTCCAAAGGGAAAAAAGGCTGCTGACATTTCTAAAAAAGTTAAAGCAGCACTTCCACAGTTATCACCAGCAAAAGATCTGCCATCACTTCCCCCTGGTGTGAAAGGAGGAGATATGGTTAAATCTGGTAGTAGTTCCCTTTCAAAACTGAAAGGTGGACCTCTTGTTCCAACTGGTAGTGGATCTCTCACTGGACCAAAAGGAGGATCTTTAGTTAAAACTGGTAAGGGTTCTCTTACTGATGTAAAACCAATCGAATTTAAAGATCTTGGTTCAACTACGGGTTCTTCTTCTAGATCTACTGGAACTAAACTTTCTGGTCCATCACAAAAAGCACTTCCTGCTGCTGGACAAACCTCTTCCAGAAGAAGTGCTGCTGCTGCCACTGCTGCCGCCGCTGCCGCAGGCACATCTGGAACTGGTGTAAACCGTGGAATGACAAGTGCGATTGTTAAGAGAGATAAATCTCTTGTGGATAAAGTTAAAGGTGCATTAACATCTCCTACTGCTAAAAAATTAGGAAAGGGTGCTGCAATTGCTGGTTTAGTTGGTCTGGGCGCCCTTGGCGTTAACGAACTCATTAAAAATGCTAATAGTGGATCTGGGGCAAAAACTCCACCAGAACCAAAGGCACCAGAACCACCAAAGGCACCTTCAGCACCAAAGGCACCTTCTGCACCAAAACCATCTTCTACACCAAAAGCAGAAACTCCTAAGGTAGAAGCACCTGCTAAACCATCTGGTAAGAAGAAGATGACTAAGATTGATCGTGATGTTGAAGAGTTGATGCAAATGAGAGCATCATCAATGGAAAGACAAGGCAGAAAAGATGATGCCGATAAACTTAGAGATGAAATCAAAGCGAAATATGCTGATTATGAAAGGTAATTTTATAAATACATAAAAAAACTTTATTAAAATGGAATCAAAAGAAGTAAAATCCTTGTTGGAAGCATATGCTTCCATTTATGAGGGATACGGTAAAGAAGAAAAGGGTGAAAAGGAAGAAAAAGAGGATGAGGAGGATTGTGTACCCAAGTCTGAAAAGGGTGAGCACAATTGTGCTAAGAAAGTTTGTCACGAAGAGTTTGGTGAAGGCGTAACCATCTTTGGTGAGCACGCCGAACCTGATGAAAACGGATATGTTTCACATTATGATGTTCTCTTTAATCATGGTGTTGAGAAGTCAGTTCCAACCACAGAAATGGAAGTCCTGGTTTCAGAAGGTCATGGTGGTAAGAAACACAAATACTCTGCATAACTGACAGTTTTCAAACTGGCACACTAGGAGGTCTTCGGACCTCCTTTTTTTGTATAATAGGTCCATACGCAACAGACCGATGACCATCCGCCACGAAATCAAGTCTCAACTCGCCAAACTGCTTGCTACTGAGGATCTTGTGGTTGAGCACAAGAAAGTGGAAACTGCTTGCTTTAATGTCCACACTCGTGTGCTGACTCTGCCGATGTGGGAAAAGGCAAGTAATAGTGTGTATGACCTGCTGGTGGGTCATGAGGTTGGTCATGCTCTCTACACACCAGATGAGGATTGGTTGGAGACACATCGGGTTCCGCCACAGTTTGTAAATGTAGTTGAAGATGCTCGCATCGAAAAACTGATGAAGCGTCGTTATCCTGGTCTTGCCAAGACCTTCTATAATGGTTACAAAGAACTTGCTGAGCAAGACTTCTTTCAGATTGAAGATGAAGACATCAGCACTTATAATCTTGCTGATAAGGTCAATCTGTACTATAAAATCGGCAACTTTGTAGATATTCCTTTTGTTGATTTTGATGAGATGCCAATTGTTCGTATGATTGGTGCTTGTGAGACTTTCTCGGATGTTCTTATTGCGGCAGAATTTCTCTATAAGTTCTGTAAGAAAAAGCAGGAAGAAGAAATGAAGACTCCTATGGATTCTTTGGAATCTCAACAAACTGGTGGCAATCAACCTGCTTCTGATTTCTCTGATCAACCTGAGGGTGAGAATGAAAGCGATCAGGAGCAACCTGGCGATACTGACTCTTATGGTGGAACCGCTGAACAGGAGCAACAACAATCTACTTCTTCTGGCGGTGAAACCAATGAAGAACCAGAAGTTAAGACCATGGAGTCTCTCGAAGAGGCACTCAAACAACTAGTTGAGAATGGTGGTCCTGAGAATGTCTATCTTGAGTTGCCCAAACTTGACCTGAATAAAATTATTGTCCCTAACTCTGAAATCCATGATAAGTGTAAAGAATACTGGGGTTCTTGGATCGAAGAACATGAATATTCCACCGAAGAAATCTTTGGTGAAGTTGATAAAAACTTTGTAGAGTTCAAGCGTTCTGCACAGAAAGAAGTCAACTATCTGGTGAAAGAGTTTGAGTGTAAGAAAGCAGCAGATTCTTATGCCCGCGCTTCTACTTCACGCACTGGTGTTCTTGACTGTACCAAACTCCACACCTACAAGTACAACGAAGACCTCTTCAAGAAAGTGACAACTCTTGCCGATGGTAAGAACCACGGACTGGTGTTCATTCTTGACTGGTCTGGTTCTATGGGTGATGTAATGTTGGATACCGTCAAGCAACTCTTCAACCTTGTGTGGTTCTGTAAGAAAGTTGCTATTCCTTTCGAAGTTTATGCTTTCACCAGTGATTATCCTCTGGTGAAGTATGATGAGGACAATAAGGCAAACCTCCGTGAACTTGCTTACACCAAGAAAGATGGACTGGTTCAAGTTGGTGAATGGTTCTCACTGATGAATATGCTCACCAGCAAAACCAATGGCAAGACCATGGAAGATCAGATGAAAAATATCTTTCGCCTTGCTACTGCTTTTCGTTATAATTGCTATACTCGTTATAATATTCCTTATGGAATGAGTCTTTCTGGAACTCCTCTAAATGAGACTTTGATTGCTCTGCACCAGATTCTTCCCAAGTTTCAGAAAGATAATAAACTCCAAAAGGTTCAGTGTGTAATTCTGACTGATGGTGAGGCAGCAATGCTTAAATATCATCGTGAAGTTCACCGCCGCTTTGATACAGAACCTTTCCTTGGAACTTCTAATATCTACTCTAATTCCTATTTGCGTGATCGTAAAACTGGTATGACTTACTCGCTTGATTGTGAGTGGTATGAGTTTACGGATATTCTTCTTCACAATCTCCGCGATAAATTCAAGGACATTAACTTCATTGGTATTCGTGTTCTTGAATCTCGTGATGCTGGTTCCTTCATTCGTCGTTATTGTGGATACTTTGGTCCTGAGCATGAGAAGACCATGAGCACTTGGAGAAAAGAAAAAGCATTTACTATTAAGAAGTCTGGATACAATGCTTACTTTGGCATTTCGGCAAATGCTCTATCACAAGATGCTGAATTTGAAGTTGCTGAGTATGCTACCAAGACTCAAATCAAATCTGCATTTGTTAAAAGTCTTCGCAATAAAAAAATGAATAAGAAAATTCTTGGGGAATTTATAGAACTTGTTGCCTGAATAAATAATAAAAAATACTGTCTGGCGATGAAACCTTCCCCAAAGAAATTAAAAGAAACAAAAGAAATCTATGAAAAGGTCGTAACACACCTCATTGAGGAAGGTTACGCTAATGATGTAGATTCTGCAGATTCCATTATTAGTGGAATGAGTGAGCAGTGGTTCGAGACGATTACGGAGAACTGATAAATGGAAAGAATTACAGGTAAAGAAGTTAAGATCATGATGGAGGCTCTCCATCAAGTTTATGCTCAACCAGAAGAACAAGTAGAAGTTGTTTCTGAAGAAGTTGAGCAACTTGATGAACAAGGTCAAACAGGTAGAGCTGCCTATGCAGCATATCAACGACGCCAGCGTGTTGAAGCAGATAGACGAGTTCAGGCTGCTGGTGGCGGTGCTGCTGCTGAAGCGGAGAGATTAGCACAATTAAAAGCACAAAACGTTAGACCAAAAGGACCTGGCAGTCAGCGTTGGAGACCTAAAAGCGAACAGGAACTGACAACACAAGCTAGATATGATGTCAGGCAGCAGGGTAAAGAAAATTTGAAGAGAGCAGCAGAAAAAGGTGAAGTTACTCCTACTGGTCCTAAACCTCCCGCTGCTCCTAGTACCACACCTCCAGTAAATCGGGATGTTATTGTTAAGGCCAATAAGGGAGGTGTTCCTGGAACTCTGAATAAAACAACTGGTAAATGGACTGCTACTGGAAGTTCATCAGCTCCTGCTGCTACAACACCTGCCGCAAAAACACCACCTACTGCTCCTGTAACTACTCAGTATCAGAAAGATAGAGCAGCAATTGCTACTGCTAAGACCCCTGAGGAAAAGGCGGCGGCAACTAAAACTGCTGAAACTTCTGGAATGGCTGCTTGGGCAAAGGCAAATCCAGCACTCGCTGCTAAAGTAAAACCAGGTCAAGCAGGATATGATACCATTCAGAAAACTCTGAATCCACAAAAACCTACTGCAGCAACAACTGCTACTAATACTGCAACTGCTGCAACTGCATTATCTGGGAAGGGAGCACTCTCCACTAAACCAGCACCTGCTGTCAACACATCAGTCGCTGGTGCTAAACCAGTAGCAACTGGGACACCAATTCAAGGTGGAGTAAAACCAGTTGCGGGTGCTCCAACAGCATCAGCAGCAGGAACTAAATTTGGTGTCGCTACACCTGCTGCCGCTACACCTGCTGCACAACCAGTACAGCAAAAAGTTCAGACAGCTGGTACTGCCGTTGGTGCTCGTCCTACAACTAATCAAACTGGAACTGCATTTAGCACTCCTGGAAGTTTGGCACCTGGTGCAAATAAAGTAATGAATACACCAGTTAATCAATTGAAGAAAAAACCAGTTTCTGTTGAAGGTGTAGACCTCTTTGATATCGTCAAGGGTCACCTGATGAGTGAAGGTTATGCTGATACCGAAGAGGCAGCTCTTGCTATTATGGCAAATATGAGCGAAGAGTGGAGACAGAATATTCTGTTGGAATTAACTCCTCTTGGAGTAAGGGCTGCTGGTGCCGTTGATGATCAGAGAAGAGGGTCTACCAGAGATAAGGACCTTAAAGACACTGCAGATACTTTAAGGAAAATGAGACCATATCCAAATGGATTTCCCGCTGTGAAGGGAGTCTGATTAACATCATAAACTGTTTATTGGGAGGTCTTCGGACCTCCTTTTTTAATAAATAAAAGAAAATTGCTGACAGAAAAATGAGCAGATTCGGAGATTTATTCAGAGGAGAACCAGCACCTGCACCTAAGGTTGAGGAAAAACCCGCACCTGCACCTGCTAAGGAAGAGGTTGTTGTGGAAAAGGCTGCTCCTGCTACCAAAACTTCAAGTAAGAAAAAGGGATTCTGATTGGACCACTTTTACAACTGTCCACTGGGGTGCTTTGGTGCCCCTTTTTTCGTGTATAATAACTTCAGTTGAAAAACACATCCAACATCATGACCATCTCCGCTGACTACATCCGCACTTCTCTCCAAGCAGTGTATGGAGAGTCTGTGACTGCCGCCGACATTCGTGCCTGGTGTGCTATGAATGGTGCCAACTACCAGACCGTCACTAATAAACTCAATGATTATAAAACTGGTCGTGGTAAGTGGAATCTGTCCATCCAAGAAGCACGGGAACAGTTTGAGCAAACTGTAAAAGCACCTTCTGCTATTCCTGCTGTTGAGCAAAACCTTATCCCCGCGAAAGATGATACCTTCGTCAAGTTTGGTAACTTTGGTGATATTCGCAAGATTATTGAGTCCCGTCTTTTCTATCCTACTTTCATTACGGGACTTTCTGGTAACGGCAAAACTTTTAGTGTTGAGCAAGCATGTGCTCAATTGAAGCGTGAACTGATCCGTGTAAATATTACGATTGAAACTGATGAAGATGACCTTATCGGTGGTTTTAGGCTTGTTGATGGGAACACTGCATGGCATAACGGT
>Ga0222715_10005428_pt1 | contig 10867 bp, 9 predicted proteins | sample C33_9DmetaG_FD_165056 | JGI IMG/M metagenome (GOLD analysis project Ga0222715, IMG submission 165056) | Estuarine water microbial communities from San Francisco Bay, California, United States - C33_9D | ecosystem: Environmental > Aquatic > Marine > Unclassified | place: USA: California... | reverse complement strand
TTAAAGAGATGGCACACTTCTTTGAATAAAAGTCATTTTCGAGCGGAGCTTCCTTTTTGCAAGACGGGCCTGAGCCTATAGATGCGCTCCAGCGCCTGTACGATATCGTTGCAGATGATATGGCGGCGGTTAATCGTGAGATCGTCGCTCGTATGTCAAGCGACGTCCCCCTCATTCCAGAACTTGCCGGCCACATTGTGGCGGCGGGTGGAAAGAGGCTGCGCCCGCTTTTAACCTTAGCCGCCTCTCGTATGTTTGGGTGTGAGGGCACAAATCATATAGAGCTGGCCGCATGTGTGGAATTTATCCACACCGCCACACTTTTGCATGATGATGTCGTTGATGAGAGTGCGCTAAGGCGGGGAGGCGCGTCTGCTAATGCGTTGTTTGGGAACAGCGCAAGCGTACTGGTTGGTGACTTTTTATTCAGTCGGTCTTTTCAGTTAATGGTGCAGATAGGTTCGCTCGAAGTCTTGAAGATCCTGTCAAATGCTTCCGCTACTATTGCTGAGGGTGAAGTATTGCAGCTTTCGACTGCAAACAACCCAGATACCACTATTGACGAATACTATGAGGTGATACGGGGCAAGACGGCTGCTCTTTTTGCTGCTGCGGCAAGGGTGGGACCTGTTTTAGCGGGGCGTTCAGAAGCGGACGCTGATGCCCTAGAAGCTTACGGTATGAACCTTGGGATTACCTTTCAGATCGTTGATGATGTGCTGGACTATGATGCTGATCAAAAGGCCCTTGGAAAGTCAATTGGAGACGATTTTAGAGAAGGTAAAGCAACTTTGCCGGTCTTGCTGGCCTTCGCAAGAGGTGATGCTGATGCAAAGGGTTTTTGGCGTCGGACAATCGAAGATCAAGATCAAAAGCCGGATGATTTAGAACGGGCAATTTCTTATCTCCGAGAAACCGATGCAATTGCAATCTCGGCTAAGGCAGCTCGCCATTTCGCTAACGAGGCGAAGGAAGCTCTCACTAGTGTTAGAGGTGACGAAAGCATTTCTAAAGCCCTTGCCGATGTTGCAGACTTCTGTGTTGAGCGAGCCTTTTGATTGGCAAAAATGCTCGACTTTTACCAATTCTGGCCGGCCTATCAGCGGCCTTGATCTGGGGTATTTGGTTTCCTGTTACCCGGATTGGCATCTCTCAAAATATCATAACTCCTGCTGATATGGTTTTGTTGCGTGGTGGTGTTGGGGCGATAGTCTTTGCGCCGTTGGTCTTCCGTTTTGGAATGAAGGCGGGGAGTGCGGGTTGGAGTGGTACTGCAGCTATCCTCCTAACTATGTCAGGACCGTTCGCTTTTGCGATAGGGATGGGTTCTAACATTGCTCCGGCCGCCCATGCTGCGATCTTTACGCCTGGGGTATACCCTGCCCTTGTTTTTTTATTGGCGCTGATAGTCCTTCGCGATCCGTCTACAACTCGGCGCTGGGTTGGGTTTGGTGCTATTCTGATCGGGGCAGTTTTGGCAGCATGGGCTGCGTTCGAAGCTGTTGGGCCAGGAAATTTCTATGGATATATTTGGTTTCACGCGTGCGCTTGGTTCTGGGCTGTTTACACTCTTGTTGTAAGGGTTTCAGGTCTAACACCGGCACATGCGCTCGGAATTACCCATATAGGAGCCATCCTCGTATACGGTCCTATCTGGCTGATTCTGGGGGATACTGGTCTATACGAGATGAAGGCCGAACAACTAATCTTTCAGATCGGATACCACGGGGTTCTAAACGGCGTGATAGCAATGTTTTTTTATAATTATGCGATTCAGCGACTTGGTGCCGCTGAGGGTGCGGTTTTTGCTGCATTAGTGCCGTCTGTTGCCGCTGCAAGTGCTTGGGCAATTTTGGGAGAGCAGATTGGTTGGCGGGAGATAGCTGCCCTCTTTATTGTTGGATCTGGTGTGTTTCTTCTTTCTGGAGCACGGCGTGCTGCGACTTAGAATAATGCAATAGCAGTTGCGGAAAATAATTGCCGTTAACGGTCCTGGTTCAAGGGAAGCGTAATAAAACACAACCATGTTTGGCCACTAGATTGCTTTTACTGCCATAAAGTAGCCCCAGAACTCAGCGAAATTTTATATTCGAGGGAGCACGCTTCGATAATGATTTACTGAATCGGCGAACGCCTCAACGAGGCCGTCAAATTCCTTTTCTGCCATCGGCAGGGAAAGGACGATCATGTTTCGCCTCGCGACGTAGTAGCCTCTCTCCACTAAGGCAAGGTGTATTAGGCCGCGAAGCGCGCTATCGACTTTATCAGCATCTTTTGGGCCATTCAGGGGGTCTGGTGTTAGATGGACCATCATCATGGAACCAATCCCCGTAACTTGACCGGCAATTCCAGTTTTCTTCAATACCTCATTAAGGCGTCCACGCAGTTTGTCACCGTCAGCATTAAGTTTCTCGGCTCGCTCAGGCGTGTAAACTTTCGTGAGGCCTGCTATTGCGGCAGAGAGGCTTAGTACATTGTTATTGAACGTACCGGCGTGGGCGAATGCGTCTTTGCGCCGAGGGTCAAACCGCTCCATCGCTTCTACACTTCCGCCGAATGCACCAAACGTCAGTCCCCCCCCGAGATACTTTCCAAAGGTAACTAAGTCCGGTTTTAAATTCCATTTCCCATGAAGGCCCTGAGGCGATAGGCGTGAAGTCATAACCTCGTCAAAGATTAGAAAAGCGCCAACTCGTTTGGTCTCTTCACGCAGCATCGTAATGAATTCAGGGTGAGCTTGGATGCAGCCTCCACTACCTGTCATTGGTTCTACGATAACAGCTGCTAAATCTGCACCTAAATCTTGGATTTTCGCTCTCGTCCCCTCAATGTCGTTATATGTGCAGAAATTCCAGGGAAACGGCACATTCATTTTATTTCCGTAGGTGCCAAAGCTAATAACACTGCCGTGGTAGGAACCTTCGAAACCAATTAGTTGGTTGCGATTTGTTCCAGCTCTAGCAGTTGAAAGAGCGAGTAAGTTTGCTTCTGTTCCAGAATTGGTAAAACGAACAAGTTCAACTGCAGGGAATCTTTCTTGAAAGAGGCTGGCCAGCTTGGCTTCTCGTTCCGTAGGGCCTCCAAGCGTGATTCCATCCTTCATAGCAGCTTGGATCGCATCAAGAATTTCTGGCTCTGAATGGCCATAAATGCCCGCCGTTTGTTCAACCTGGAAATCTACGTATTCGTGACCATCGATATCAGTTAAATGGCAGCCTTCGCCTTTGGAGAGGACTAATGGGAACGGAGGGTAGAATAGGACTGTTCTGGTATTTCCGCCCGGCAGGCTTTTGCAGGCTTCGGCGTAGGCGGCAGCACTTTTGGGATTGGCGTCAGCGAATCGCCCCTCTGCCTCTAAAAGGGCGGCAGCAAGGTCGTAATTCTGGTAAGCTGTGACGGCCATGTTTACCTCCGTAAATAAAGACAGTCCGCCGATTAGTTTAATTTGTCAGTAGGCGCTGCTTCACGATCGAGTAGCCGTCATTATCCAGCTTTGTGGGTTCAATACCAAGTATCTCTAGGTTTTTAATAAACAAAACATCTTCAAAGCTGGCTTTATAATCCAGGATCGATATTCTTGAACATCAGGGTGCGTGTTCGAACACGTGAAATGGTCGTTGAATTAGCGGCCGTAGAGCCATTGATTGGCGGCCGGAACTAGGGAGCAGGCCCATGGCCAGCATCGAGCGAGCAAACGGCAACGAATATGAGGGCGAGGATGTGGCCGGTCGGGAGCCGGTCCAAGCGGAACTTCGTCCACGTGCAGACAAACTTGATTTTGACTTAGCTGCCGCAACTCGGGCTGTTTTCACTCTGCATGCTAAAGTCCCCTCTGATGCCTTTACCGCTCAGACTTTGGGTGTTCAGAGGGAAGGTAATGCTGTCCTAATACGTGATGATGGAATTGCTTTGACCATCGGTTATCTAATTACTGAAGCTACAACAGTTTCCCTTGTTGATGCCGCGGGAGAAGCCAAGGCGGCGGAAGTTATCGGTTACGATCAGGCGACAGGTTACGGATTGGTTCGATTGCAAGAACCTGTTGATGCTCGACCGATTCCGTTAGGAATGGCGTCTAAAATTCACACAGGGGCCGATGTAACGATAGTTGGTGGCGGTGGTCCAAATTTTGCAATGGCTGCCCGCTTGCTTTCAAAGCGAGAATTTGCCGGATACTGGGAATACTTATTAGATGAGGCATTATTCACCGCCCCTGTGCATCCTCACTGGTCGGGAGCTGCCCTGTTGTCGTCAGCAGGAGATTTGGTGGGCCTCGGCTCACTCTACGTTCAAGACGTATTGCCAGCAGAAAACTCGCCAGCTGGAAATATGTTTGTGCCAACGGATCAACTTAAAGGTATCATTGACGTCTTAGTTGAAACGGGTCAATCGGGTCAGCCAGCACGTCCTTGGCTGGGAATGTTTGTGACCGAGGCGGATGGGGTGTTAGTGATTGCTGGCATGGTTGAAAGTGGTCCAGCGGCCCGTTCTAACCTTCGTTTGGGTGACTCTATAATGGGTGTGGCCGGTGAGGATGTGAGCGATCTTCCTGAATTCTACCGGGCCGTGTGGGCGAGAGGGCCTGCAGGATCCAGTATCCGTTTGAACATACTAAGAGATGGGCGTCTTCGCGATATTTCTGTCCGAACTGCCGATCGCAACAGTTATTTAAAAAATATGCCCGGCCGCTAAAATTAGTTTGTGGCTGTATGGAAAGGAGAATTTTTTTATGTCTGCGTTTTACGAGCTCCGTCAGTACAAGGTATTGCCCGGTAAGATGGCCGAGTGGGTAAAGATAATGGAAGAGGAGATTATTCCCTTTCAGGTGTCCAAAGGTATGGTGATTTGCGGCAGTTTTCGTGGAGAAGAAGACGATACCTGTTACATCTGGCTTCGTCGCTTTGAGAGCGAAGCTCAGCGCGAAGAACTTTATAAGGCAGTTTATGAAACTGATTACTGGAAGAACGAAATGGCGCCACGTGTGCCCAACTATTTAGACCGCTCTCAGGCTGTAATTACCCGGATCGTACCGACCGAGAAATCTACTGTTAGGTAAGCGCAGTTGCTATCCAAGCGATTGCTAGCACTGCTGCGCCAAAGGGTCTGAGTAGGCGTAGGATTTCGGTTTCCTTACCTACTAAGCTTAGAGCGCTGGCAACCAACGCAATCCGCATAGGCGAGAGCATTGTATAGGCGCTTGCAACTACGTTTTGGATAGCAATAGCATGAACAGAGTTTCCCGCACTTGCTGCGCCAAGTGTAGCCTGAAACTCTGCTAGCATTCCATGGGCAGCAGCATTTGATCCAGTTAGCCACCCAGCTATTGCTGCAAATATGGGTGCAAAATATGCGGATCCAGAACCTGAAATGTTTATCAGCACTGAAACCGCAGCTTCTTGTGCGCCAAGAGCAGACATGCCCTGTCCAAGAACTACAAAACCTATGGTAACGGCGACTGGCACATAAGCGGCGGTTAAGGCTGACTTTGAAGTGTGTATGATTTTTTGTATTGGCACGCCTTTAAAGCAGGCAAAACCAAACCCAAAAACCAGTAACCATATTGATGGGTGAGCCAAAGGTGCAAAGGCTGGTAGACCTTTGTCGTGCTCAATTAGCCACAGTCCGTGCAGGGTTTCAGTGATGCCGGGGATTACCCGAATTGCAACGATGAAGAGGGCAAAGACACCAAAAATTCCTGCATTAATTGGTATTTGGCCGCGAAGCCGGTCGTGAACCGCAGAAAAGGCGAAGACCGCTCCTGCTGCTAAGATACCAGCAATATCAACGAACCCCGCAAAATTTGCAGCCCAGAGCAGCGCCAGTAGGGCAGCAACTGTTCCAGCTTCGCGAAACATTGCTTTAAGCGACAAAGGTCCTGGTACCCAAATCCAAAATAAAAGAAGTGCTGCGCCAAGGATTGGCACCGATAAGATTGCGCTTTCCACTCCTATGATACTTCGGGGAGTACCAGTCAGCTCTGCTGCAATGATTGTCCCAATCGCTAACGCTCCCCACGGAACGAGAGCTAGGGAGAGTAAAGCAAGGGCAGCTAGGCGGGCGCTTGCAATTCCTCTGGCCTGTAAAACGGAGACTGCTGCAACCGCACCAAGGCCAAAACCACTTGCGCTTTCTACAAAAACGCCAAGCAAAAAAATCGCTGTAAAGGCTTGTTTGCGTTCGTCTGAAGAGCCTTCGGGCGGAATGAAAGCATTCGGGGTTGCGATTAACGCTAGTCGCTGAAATATCAGACCAGACATGATTATCGAAACAGCTAACCACGCTATCCAAAGACCTCGCGTCAGTGCGAAAAACACTTCAGTGACTTCAATATTTACACACGCCAGAATTAGCGAGGTTGTGGCGCCGATTAGCCCGGCATTAGTAATGCTAGTGCGACGAAACACGATTAGTGCCAGCGCCAACAACAAGGGGCTAATTGAAATAAGGAGGTTAGTCATTGGCAAGTCGAGAGGTGCTGATCTCGGGCACTCTTATGCTGCAATTTGGTCCTTCAAAGCTTCTACATTGGGAACATTTTCAACGGGCCCTACCAATGAAAGTGTCGCTGGACCGCTTAGGGCCTTACCTGCGATTGAAGCAATTGCTGTACGGTCAACATCATCAACTTTGGCACGAACCTCTTCAGGTGTTACCGGACGTCCATGTATAATGAGTTGCTGCGCAAGCTGCTCGGCTCGTGTTGAAGTTGACTCCCTAGACATAAGTATGCTCGCCCGAAGTTGAGCTTTAGCTCGGTCAGTCTCAGCCTTGGTTGGTCCATTGGCCACAGACTTCAATTCGTCGATGGCCACTCTGAGAGCTTGGCCCGCCTGTGTTCCGTCTGTACCTGCGTAAATCCCAAACATACCAGAGTCACTCATTGAAGACATGAAAGAGTATATTGAATAGCAGAGTCCACGCTTTTCCCTAATTTCTTGGAATAGGCGGGATGACATTCCGCCTCCATATAGCGCCGAGAGGACGTGGCCCGCATAATAGTCTGCCGCGCCGAAATGAGGACCAGGCAAGCCAAAAAAGACATGCGCTTGCTCGGATGGCTTAATAATTCTCTCTTCGCCACCCCGGTAGACCGCGGGTTCTGTTTCTGGAGCGTGACCTGGTGCTATGTCGCCAAAAAGATTTTCGGCCAACGCAACTAACTGCCCATGGTCTACGGCCCCAGCAGCCGAGAGTACCATGGAGCCTGGTTTGTAGTGGGATGACATGTAGTCAACAATAGCCGCACGGGGAATGGTTCGGATTATTTCAGGAGCTCCGAGGATAGGCCGGCCAACTGGTTGGGCTGGATACGCCGCGGCCTGAAAGGCGTCATGAGCGACGTCCTCAGGCGTATCCGCGGCTTGTCCAATCTCCTGCAAGATGACCTCTCGCTCGCGATCAAGTTCTACCGAGTCAAAGACCGAATTTTTTAGAATGTCAGCTAAAATATCGAGAGCAAGGCTGATGTCTTCTTTTAAAACTCGAGCGTAATAGGCGGTGATCTCTTTGCTGGTATAGGCGTTCAGATGGCCACCCACGTCTTCAATCTCAGCAGCAATGTCCGCGGCGCTTCGGCGATTAGTGCCCTTAAATGCCATGTGCTCAAGCAGATGTGCGACCCCGTTGGTGGTGGCAGTTTCTGCCCTAGCGCCGGTTCCAACCCAAACGCCTAATGCAGCGCTCTCCACCCCATTTATCCGATCAGTGGCAATGGTAAGGCCGTTTTTAAGCCGCGTGACATCAACAGTCATCGTAAAGTCTCCACTAATTGGTGGACCTCAGCCTTAACCATTTGGGCATCATTAGGCAGTACCTTGAACCGCTCTTCTTTTTTAAAGACCTGGGCTAAGCGAGCAGGAATTTCTGGCGAATTACCAGTCGCCTTTTGAATGGCTTCTGAAAACTTTGCTGGGTGCGCCGTTGCGGCAACAATCATGGCAACTCCATCTTCGTGAAAAGCCCTACCGGCAAGAGCGCCAATCGCAGTATGTGGATCCATGATATACCCTGATCTGGCGCGCATTTCATTGATATAGGCCAAAGTCTCCGTATCGCTGAAACGGGCTGCAGAAAAGTCTGTTCGTGCAGCAGCGAGCCGCTTTTGGCCTACGATTAGTTTTCCTTCGGCACGAAATTCCTTCATAGAAGCTGCCACTGCTTGGCCGTCCCGACCATAAAGTTCAAAAAGCAGCCGCTCGAAGTTGGATGATACCTGTATATCCATGGATGGAGACAGCGTTGGCTGAACAGTGCGTATAGACATATCATCTGCTTCAAAGAAGCGAGTTAAGATATCGTTAGCATTCGAACCAATGACCAAGCGACGGATAGGAAGCCCCATTCGCCGGGCTGCATATGCTGCAAACACGTTCCCAAAATTTCCTGTGGGAATCGCAAAAGCAACCTCTCGGTCCGGCGCGCCTAGGCGCACCGCCGCGTATACGTAATATACGATTTGGGCCATAACACGTGCCCAGTTTATGGAGTTCACGGCGGAGAGATTTACGGAGTCTCGGAATGCTTTGTCAGCAAAAAGCTCTTTGACGATGTCTTGGCACGAATCGAAATCGCCTTCGATAGCGATGTTGCGGACATTGGCCGCATCAACAGTCGTCATCTGTCGCCGTTGCGCCTCTGATGTTCGGCCCTTGGGGTGGAGAATACAGATCGCAACGTTATTGCGATCTCTGCAGGCTTCTATCGCCGCAGAACCAGTGTCGCCGGAAGTGGCGCCTACTATAGCAATCCTCTCTCCACGCTTGGCTAACACGTGCTCGAATAGGTGGCCAAGGAGCTGAAGAGCCACGTCCTTGAATGCTAGCGTTGGGCCATGGAATAGCTCTAGCGACCAGAAATCGGGCCCAAGTTGGACCAGGGGAGTTACAGCAGAATGATTAAAGCTCGCATAACTTTCATTTATGATCTGTCTATAGTCATCATCAGAGATTGAATTTCCAATGAAGGGCCTGGTGACCCGAAAAGCCGTTTCTGCATAGTCAAGTCCGCGAAGTGCTCGGAAATCATTGTTTGAGAGGGATGGCCAGCTCTCTGGAACATATAGGCCACCATCATCGGCCAGTCCTGCTAGCAAAACACCTTCAAAATCAAGTGACGGGGCGTCCCCGCGCGTAGAAATATACTTCATCAGAACTCTCGAACCTCGGGGTCCCTCGTATAAAGGTTTTCGCGCTTCAGCGAAATCATTCGTTTTTGAAACATTACTAATATTTCATGGATTTGAGAGAGCTTTGTAAGTTTCTGTCACCTATATTCTGTACGAAAAAGAATTTTGCCTCCTAGATAGGACACTAAGCTCATGCAAAGACTCCTTAAAGATAGCTATTGCGAAACAGGCACTGGCAAAGTCTCTGGCTTGTTGGCAGCCATCACAGTGGCAATCGCTTTGTTCCCGGCAGCGATCAATCCTCTTATTCCAGTTTATGCTCACGCTGAGGTTGTGAAACCTCAGGGAGGCCCAGCCAGCTTTTCACCTGTGGTGAAGGCAGTTGCGCCGGCTGTTGTTCATATTGAAGTAACTCAACGGGCAAAGAATGGAACTGACCAAACACCGGAAAACCTGCCTCCTGGCATGAAGGAATTTTTTGAGCGCTTTTTTGGAAATCGTCAGCCCTTCGGACAACAAGGTCCCCAGAGCCCCCGCACAGGCCTTGGTTCCGGTTTTTTCATCGATGTGGATGGTCACATAGTAACCAATAATCACGTAATTGCTGGCGCATCTGAGATTAATGTCACAATGAAAGATGGATCTAAGCTTGGGGCCAAGCTGATCGGTGCAGACACCAGAACAGATTTGGCTCTATTAAAAGTGGATCGTGATCAACCTTTCCCTTTTGTGTCTTGGGGTGACAGTGATAAGGCTGAAGTAGGCGATTGGATCGTCGCTGTCGGGAATCCATTCGGCCTAGATCATACGGTTACTACCGGCATTATTTCGGCTCGGGGCCGCTCAATTGGCGCTGGCCCTTACGATGATTTTCTTCAGATTGATGCACCCATTAACAAGGGTAATTCCGGAGGCCCAGCTTTTGGCCTCGATGGGCGCGTCCTTGGTGTTAACACGGCCATCTTCTCCCCTACAGGAGGCAGTGTAGGAATTGGGTTTGCTATTCCAGCAAATCTCGCGCGCGATGTTATTGCTCAGCTCAAAGTAGGTGGCAGCGTAAAGCGAGGCTGGCTTGGCGTTGCTATCCAGACTGTTAGCCAGGACATCGCTGAAGGCGTTGGCCTTAAAGAGGCAAAGGGAGCTATTGTCTCTGCAGTAACAACTGGTGGTCCAGCTGCCGCGGCCGGGCTTAAAGTTGGTGATGTGATATTAGAGGTGGACGATACCAAGATAGACGAGATGGCTGTACTGCCGCGTGTCATTGCTGCCATCTCGCCAAATAAAATTGCTCGATTGAAGGTTTGGCGTGATAACAAGGCTCGCATAGTTGAGGTGAAGCTTGGTTCGCTACCAGATGAAAAAACTCTCGCCAGTAGTGCTCAGTCGGATGTTACAAACGACAGTGTCCTTGGGCTGACCTTAGAGCCGCTTGATGCGGAATCACGTCGCGTGGCTGGTATCGACAAGAAGACGGGCGGTGTGTTGATAGCCGATATTAACCAAGATAGCCCCCTGACAAAAAAGGGAGTAGAACCCGGCTCCGTGCTCCTTGCTGTGGCAGGAACTTCTGTTTCTAATCCGACAGTAGCAGCAGATTTGATACGAGAAGCGAAAAAAACGGGCCGTAGTGCTGTACTTCTTCTAATCAGACAGAATGGATCTGATCGATTTGTGGCTGCCCCTTTCACCCCAGATAAATGATAGGTCCTGGAAGGGCGGCCCTTCAATCGGCTGGCTGAAACA
>Ga0222715_10005425_pt1 | contig 10869 bp, 4 predicted proteins | sample C33_9DmetaG_FD_165056 | JGI IMG/M metagenome (GOLD analysis project Ga0222715, IMG submission 165056) | Estuarine water microbial communities from San Francisco Bay, California, United States - C33_9D | ecosystem: Environmental > Aquatic > Marine > Unclassified | place: USA: California... | reverse complement strand
CGCGACGCGCGCGCGACGGCGACGACGACGGCGACGGCGACGACGACGACGCGCGCGCGATCCGGCGGCGCGGCGGCGCGGCGCGCGCGCGCGGTGTCGTTCGACGACGAGCTCGAGCGAACCATCGGCGTCGCCGACGCGCGCGTCGATCGCGGCGACGTCTGGGAGCTCCCGCGCACGTGCGATCGGTGCGGGCTGTACGTACCGCCGGGACGCGAGCGCTGGTCGTGCGCGGTGTGCGAGGCGCGAGGCGACGCGTTCGATCTGTGCGCGGGGTGTCGAGACGCGGCGGCGAGGACGGCGCGCGCGAGCGACGACGACGACGACGACGACGACGACGACGGGAACGCGATCGAACGGAGGGCGCGGAAACGGAAACGAACGGTGAGGAAGGGGAGAGAGACGTTCGCGGGGCACGGGCACGGGTTGGCGGCGTTTGAATTGGTGGAGGGCGACGACGACGAGGGATAGCGAGGAGGACGCGGCGAGGAGGACGCGGCGATCGATTTTGCGTTTAGGGATCGATTTTGTATTTTTACGATTATTCACTGCGGCAACGCGATCGACCGACGCAGATTGTCGGTGAGAGAGTTCATGGACTCGAGGTTCCAGCTCGCGCGGCGGAGGTTCTTGAGCGACCAACGCCCCGAACCGTCGGCGGCCAAGTGCAAGTGCATGGCGTGGAAGCGCTTGAGCTCCAAGCGATGGGCGATGCTGAACGCGGTGATGCCGAGAGTTTCTATGTGCGCGTAGAGCAAGCCTTCTTCGTCTGGATTGATCGCGCTCGTGGCCTCGTCCAGGATGGCAAAGGTGGGTCGATGAAAGTACAGCCTGGCCAAACCGATGCGTTGCTTTTCGCCGCCGCTCAAGACGTCGGTCCAATCGTGCTCGACTCTGCTCAAACCGCCGTCGCTCGCGTCGACGACTTTCATCAAGTTTGCGAGCTGCAAACACTCGAGCACTTCGTCGTCCCGGTCTTCATCGCCGGCCAGCGGGTACATCACTTGGTCTCGAAGCGTACCGGAGACCAAGTACGGGCGCTGGGGGACGTAAAAGATGGCGGCGTCGCCGTCCGCCGTCATGGCCAAACCGTGGGACGGGCGAACGACGCTGCCGGAGGCCGCGCGCCACAGGCCGGCGAGCACGCGGAAGATCGACGTCTTCCCCGCGCCGTTCGCGCCGGTGATGAAGACGCTCTCGCCCGGATTGATGTCCAAGTTCAAATTCTTCACCAGCAGTCGGCCGTCGGGCGCGTAGACGGTGACGTCTTTGAAGTGGATCCCATCGTCCTCGCCCGCGACTTGAACCGTGCTCGCTTCGGCGGACACAGAGTCTACGCTCTCGATGAGCTCGGTGACGCGCGCGGTGAACCCAGCCAAACGCTGGAGCTTTTTGTACACCAACATTAAATCTCCGATGGAGCCGCTCGCGCTCTTGATGAGGGTGTCGTTCTCCTTGTACCTGGCCGCGATCTCGCTCGCGCTCAAGTCAGAGTACATGAACGGAACCGCGAGTACGGGCCAGCCGATCATGGACGCAAAGTATTTCAGCGCGTATTGATCGACGATGCCCTGCTTGAATTGAGAGTAGTAGTAAAAGTGACTCCACGTCGTCACCTCGTGCAACGACTTGTTTAAGATTTCCTTCTCGCGCGCGCTCCCGTCGAGAAAGGCGACTTCTTCGGCGTGTTGAATCAACCTCGAGTGCGCGCGGCGGAACTCGCCCTCGCGCTTTTGCGTCTGCGCGATGTACTCGCCGAACGGCGGCGAAAAAGCTCGCACCGCGGCGCCAGAGAGGCCAAAGTACGCGTACAACACGAAGAGCCCCGAGTATCCCATCGTCTGCGCCATTCGCGACGTGCTTAGAATCACATCCAGAAGCGGTTTGAACGTTCTCGCGTATAAATCGCTCGTCGTGGCGCAGAACTGGTGCAAATCCTCCGCCACGCGTTGATCGGCGTTGTCCAAGTCGCCGTGTCGAAGCACCGCCGCCTTGTAATACGCTCGATGCGACAAATACGCGTCGTGCACGTACAGAGTCAACCGCTCGCGAAAGCACGTCGTGATGCTATTGGTCAAATACTTGAGCGCCGAGTTCACCACCGACGCCGCGACTCCCGAGACGAAAAAGTCCGTCAGCACGAGCGACGCCTCGCGCCAATCGCGCTCCATCACCGCGCGCATCCCGTCCCCTCCCTTCTCCGCGATCCGCAACGATATGAACGAGCGCGACACGAGCGCGCACGACTGCGTGAGCAACAAAAACGCCTCCTCGCTTCGCCACGACGGCACGACGATCCCGAGCAAAAACCTCAATCGCCTCGCGAACGTCGCGTCCACCGCCGCCGCGGCTCGCCGCCGCGGCGCCGACGTCTTCGTCTTCTTCTCCCCCACGCGCCCCATCGCCGTCGACGCCGTCGACGCGCTCGACGCCGTCCCGCTCGCATCGATCGTCGACGTCGTCGTCGCGCCGTTCGCTCGCGTCGACGCGCTGTTCGCGCGTCCTCTCGGCGTCGCCGCCGCCGCCGCGTCGCGCGCGGCCCGCGCGAGCGCCCGCGTCTCATCCTTCCCCGTCTGACGCGCCGCGTACGCCGCCACGCCCCCCACGCACGCCGCGAACGACGCGCACAGCGATCGATCGCGCGCGTAGCTCCTCGCGACCTGGTCGTCGCGCGTCGTCGCCGTCGTCAGTCTTCGCCGCGACCGTTACACCGTCGGTTCGATTCGTTCGCTTCGAGCGTCGCGCGCGCGCGCTCGATCGTCGCGCGCGCACCGCGTCGACGACGTCCGCGAGCGCCGTCGTCGTCCCGTCCGCGCGCCGTCGTCGTCGCATCGCGCGCGTCGCCGCGCCGCCGCGTCGCGGTTTCGCGTCCCGAACGCGATGGCGTCGCCGACGCCGTGCGTCTGCATGGCGACGCGCTCCGCGGCGTGCGCGTTCGAGCCGATCGACGCCGCGCGGCGCCCGCTCGGCGCGCGCGACGTCCTGCTCGAGCTCGCGCACTGCGGCGTGTGCCACAGCGACGTGCACGCGGCGGCGGGACACTTGCGCGCGCTGCTCGGCGCGCCCGCGTACCCGCTCGTCCCGGGACACGAGCTCGCGGGGACCGTCGTCGCGATCGGCGCGGGCGTCACGCGGTTCGCCGTCGGCGATCGGTGCGGCGTGGGGTGCGTCGTCGACGCGTGCCTGCGATGCGCGCGGTGCCTCGCGGGCGAGGAGCACGCGTGCGCGCGCGGGATGGTCGGGACGTACGGCGACGAGGACAGGCACGGACGCGCGGGGACGTGGCCGAGCGGTGGGCGCACGATGGGCGGGTACGCGACGCATCACGTCGTGGACGAGCGGTTCGGAATTCGCGTGCCGGTCGGGTACCCGACGGAGGCGGCGGGGCCGGCGATGTGCGCGGGCGTGACGGTGTACGATCCGATGAAGCGATACGGCGTCGGCGAGGGGAGCGCGGTGGGCGTGATCGGTTTGGGGGGGCTCGGGGTGATGGCGGTGAAGATCGCGCGCGCGATGGGGGCGTCGGAGGTCGTCGTCGTCAGTCGAAGCGAGGCGAAGAGGACGTTGGCGCTTCGATGCGGGGCGACGGCGTTCGCGCGGTCGGACGACGCGGACGCGATGCGTCGCGCGCGAGGGACGCTGGATTTGATTCTGAACACCGTGCCCGTGGCGCACGATTACTTGCGGTTTCAAGATTTGCTCAAAAAGCGCGAGCGCGGACGCCCGCGCGCGAAACAAGTCGTGCTCGGCTTACACTCGGGACTCGTCGCCGGCATGGCGGCGCGCGCGGTGCGAGGTAAAAACAGCCCCATCGTCGCCTCCGGGATCGGCGGCATTCGCGCCACGCAGGAGGTGCTGGATCTGTGCGCCGCGCACGACATCGTCCCCGAGTTACGAATTTTGCCCGTGTCGCGTCTGACCGAAATCTACGAGGCGCTCGACTCGGGAAACGACTCGGGCGTCCGTTACGTCTTGGACATCGCCGCCATGGCCGCCGACGTCCGCGCCGGCCGCGTCGACGCCCTTCGCACGAGCGGTCCACCGCGGCTCGCGCTCGCCGACCGCAACGCGTTCTCGCCGCGCGGCGTCCTCCGCGACGTCGCGCGCCTCTTCTGCGGCTGCCGCGTCTGTTGACGCCGTCGCGCGCCTACCCTCGATCCTAGTGAATCATCTTCCATTTTCCATCTTCGCCGATCGCGCGCCGCGCGACGTCGCGCGCGCCTCTTCCGCGACCGCGACCGCCGCCCGTCGCGCGTAACCCTGAACCCTGTTGGCGCCGAAAATCATCATCATTTTCAACGATCGCGCGCCGCACACCGTCGCGCGCGCCTCGCGCCGGTCGCGCGCCCCGGTCGCGCCGACGATGACCTCGATCACGCCCATCCTCGCCGCGACGCAGTCGCCCGACGTCGCCGCGCGCGTCGCCGCCGAGGACGCGCTCCGCGCGGCCGAGTCGAACGACGGCGCGGCGTACGCGCGCGCGCTCGCGGACGAGCTCGCGTGCGCGGCGTCGCCGCTCGCGACGCGACAGCTCGCGGGGGTGATCCTGAAGAACACGCTCGACGCGAAGGACCGCGCGCGACGGGACGAGCTGCGAGCGCGATGGATGGCGCGAGACGCGGCGACGCGCGAGGAGATCAAGCGAAAGGCGTGGGGATGTTTAGCGAGCGACGAGGCGCCGGTGCGAAGCGTCGCGGCGCAGGTGGTGGCGAAGATCGCGGGTGCGGAGGTGCCGCTCAAGGCGTGGCCGGATTTGATACCGAGCCTGCAGCGAGGGGCGCAGGGAGGGGGCGACGCGGGCGCGAAGCAGGCGAGCCTGGAGGCGCTCGGGTACGTGTGCGAGGAGGTGGACGCGGACGATTTGGATCAGGCGGACGTGAACGGGGTGCTCACGGCGGTGGTGAGCGCGATGGGACGCGGGGAAACGGACGTCGGCGTGCGGTTGGCGGCGACGCAGGCGCTGAATAACGCGCTGTACTTTGCGCACGAGAATTTTGAAAAGGCGCAAGAGCGCGACTTCATCATGCAGTGCGTGTGCGAGGCGACGACGTGCGAGGACGCGCGCGTGCGCGTCGCGGCGTTCGAGGTGTTGGTTGGGATCGCGGAGAACTACTACGAGTACATGGCGGCGTACATCGAGGCCGTGTACGAGTTGACGGTGAAGGCGGCCAAGCAAGATCAAAACGAAGTCGGATTGCAAGCGATTGAATTTTGGAGCACGATTTGCGAGGAAGAGATCGGTCGTCAAGCCGCGATCGAGGACGGGGAGACGGACGTGAAGATGTTCAATTTCATCGCCACCGCGCTCGGCGCGCTGGTGCCGATGTTGCTCGAGCAGCTCACGAAGCAGGAGGACGACCAAGACGAGGATGAAAACGCGTGGAACCTCGCCATGGCGGGGGGCACGTGCCTCGGTCTCGTCGCGCAGCTCGTGCGAGATCCGGTGGTGGAGCAAGTCATGGCTTACATTCAAGCGAACATTCGATCGAGCGATTGGCGCCAGCGCGAGGCGGCGACGTTCGCGTTCGGGGCTATTTTGGAAGGCCCGAACCCGGCGAACTTGGCGGGCATCGCGAAGGAGGCGCTGCCGGTGCTCGTGATGGCGCTCAAGGACGATAGCACGCACGTCAAGGACACGACGGCTTGGACTATCGGGCGCGTGTTCGAGTTCGTGCATACGGACGAGCACCCGATGGTGGACGCGCAGACGTTCCCGCAAGTGTTACAGGCGATGATGGAGTCGCTGAAGGACGTGCCGCACGTGGCGGGTAAGGTGTGCTGGTCCGTGCAAAACCTCGTGTCGGCCATCTCGCAAAGCGATGCCGGTCGCCGCGCGCTGGTGCCGTACTTCCAGAGCATCATCCAGACGTTGTTGATCACGAGTGAGCGCCCCGACGCCGAAGTTGGGTTGAAGATGGAATGTTACGAGGCGATGAATGAGATTTTGCGCTCGTCCACGGAGGAGAATCACCCCACCGTCGGACAGCTCATCCCGCACGTGCTTCAGAAGCTCAGTGCGACGTTGGTGGGACAAGAGCAGATGAGTTCGGATATGCGCGAAAAGCAAGCCGATGCGCAGGCGCTGTTGTGCGGTACCTTACAAGTCATCATCCAGGTGTTGGGCGCGGCTTCGCAGGAAACCAAGGCGCAGACGTTGTTCACGCACGCGGACAGCTTGATGCACGCGTTCCTCAGCGTGTTTAGCTGCCGTTCATCGACGGTGCATGAAGAAGCCATGCTCGCCGTCGGTGCGTTAGCTTACGCCGTCGGCGAAAACTTCATCAAGTACATGGATGCCTTCATCCCGTACGTCAAGTTAGGATTAGAAAACCACGAAGAGCACCAAGTGTGCGCGGTGACGGTGGGCGTAGTCGGCGACATTTGCCGCGCGTTGGAGGACAAGATCGAGCCGTACTGCGAACCCATCGTGTACTTGCTCCTTCGCGATCTGGGAAGCGAGAAGCTCCACCGAAGCGTCAAGCCGCCGATTCTTTCGTGCTTCGGCGACCTCGCCCTGGCGACGGGCGCGTCGTTTGAAAAGTTTCTCAGTTACGTCGTCGGCATGTTGCAAAGCGCGATGCAACTATCAGCCAACACCGACCCAGACGACGAGGAGATGGTTGACTACAATAACGAGCTTCGTAACGGTATTTTTGAAGCGTACGCGGGGATTCTTCAAGGCTTAAAGCTGGAATCCATGGACGCGTCCAAGCTCAACGGCATTCGCGAGCACGTGCCATTCGTCGTCGATTTCATCGAGGCCGTCTCCAAGGACCCCAACTGCGACTCCACCGTCACGCGGTCCATGGTGGGCGTGTTGGGCGACATCGCCAACTGTTTCCGCGGCGTCGGTCCGGTTTTCGCGCAAAAGCCGTTTTGGAATCAATTTTTAAGCGAGTGCGCGAGCTCGCCCGACGACGCGCTTCGCCGCGACGCCGCCTGGGCGCGCGACAACATCGAGGACAGAATGAACGAAGACAGATGATAACACGACACGATATAGTCGCCCGACGTCACGACACGATATAGTCGCCATTGCAACGCGAGAAACCGACATTCGCGTTTCGCCGAGCGCCTCGCCAAACCTCACATCGCGCCTCGCCGCGACGCCCGTCGCGTCCAATGTCCGGTCGAGGCCGCGGTCGAGGCCGCGGTCGCGCCCCCTCCGGCGCCGCCGGTCGAGGCGCGTCGCGAACGTTCGTGCGTCCCGTGGGCGAGCTCGCGCGCATTCACATCACCGACGCTCTGGACGCGTTTCGCCGCGACGCGAACGAGACGGAACTCATCTTCCCGTCCGACGTCGATAATCACTTCCGCGCCGTCGTCCACGCCGAGTGCAAGAAGATCGGGCTCAAGAGCAAGTCCCACGGGAAGGGCGCCGAGCGCCGGGTGCACGTGACGAAGGCGGACGCGTACGTGCCGGAGGACGCGGAGGATTTGTTTGATTTGGGCGTCGGACGACGCGCGACGGCGGCGATGGAACGATACTTTGAGCTCGCGCCGCAGAGCGAGGAAGAGATCCGAGCGAGCGTGAGCGGGACGATGGACGCGGCGTGGGAAACGGCGATCGGGGACGCGGGAGGGAAGGGGAAGAAGCGAGGGCACGTGAAGTCGGCGTTGGAGATGCGAGGTCGCGGCGAGGGCGAAGAGGCGACGAAGGCGCGAGCGGCGCGCCTGCGAGCGAAGATCGCGAGCGATGCGTCGTTGGCGGCGATACAGGCGAAACGTGAACAGTTGCCGGTGCGGGAGTTTAAGGATGCGATATTGAACGCGGTGCGAGCGAATCAAGTCGTGCTCGTCGCCGGGTCGACGGGTTGCGGTAAGACGACGCAGGTGCCGCAGTACGTCTTGGACGATGCGTGGGAGAACGGGCGCGGGGCGTCGATCGTGTGCACGCAACCGCGAAGGATTAGCGCGATGACGGTTTCCGAGCGCATCGCGAACGAGCGCGGGGAGAGCATCGGGCAGAGCACGGTCGGTTACCAGATTCGATTGGAGAGCCGGGTCTCGGCGGATTGTTCGTTGTTGTTTTGCACGTCCGGCGTGCTGTTGCGACGACTCACGAGCGAGGCGTCGGATACGTTGTGCGAGTCGTTGACGCACATCATCATCGACGAGCTGCACGAGCGAGACTTGTTTGCGGATTTCTTAACCATCATTTTGAAGGGCGTGATTCCGAAGCATCCGCACCTGAAACTCGTGCTGATGTCGGCGACGATGCGCGAAGATTTGTTTAGCGAATACTTTGGTGGGTGTCCGGTGATTTCAGTGCCAGGTTATACGCATCCGGTGAAGGAGTATAACCTCGAAGATATCTTGCCCATGATCGGTTGGGGCGGCGTGCATCACACGGCGAAGAAGGCGAGCGGAGGCGGAGGCGGCGAACCGAGAGTGCGCGCACCCACTTCGGGGGCGAGCGTGGACGTCATGCGCGAGGCGATCATGCGAGCATTTTTAGAGGACACCGACGAGTCGTTCGATTGGCTGATGCAGTGCGCGCGCGAGACGGATTCTTCGAGCGGGCTGTCGCACGTAAACGTCGCGCACTCCACGGGCGCCACCGCGCTCATGGCGGCGGCGGGTAAGGGAAGACAGATGGAAGTGTCGCAGCTTTTAGGTTTAGGGGCGTCACCCGCGATGCGAAGCACCGACGGGAGCAACGCCGCGGATTGGGCGGATAAGTTTGGACACGTCGAGCTCGCGGACGCGTTGCGAAGCGTGGACGACGAAAACGAAGACGCGGGAAGTCACGAGCAGTCGGCGCTTCTATTGAGCGATTACCAACTCTCCGTGGACCCGGACGAGGTAGATGTGGACTTGATTCACAACTTGATCGTTTGGATCATGAAAGAGCGAGCGATCGACGAAGGATCCGAGGGCGCGATTTTAGTCTTTTTGCCCGGCTGGGACGAAATCTCCAAACTTCGCGACTCGTTGACGGCGGATTACAACGTCTGTCACTCGGCGAGCGTCCTGCCTTTGCACTCCATGGTCGCCCCGGCGGAACAACGAAAAGTCTTCCAACGTCCACCGAAAGGGTTGCGCAAAATCGTCCTCTCCACCAACATCGCGGAGACGGCGGTGACGATTGACGACGTCGTCTTCGTCATCGACAGCGGGCGGTTGAAGGAAAAGAGTTACGACGCGTATTCTGCGGTCTCTACGCTCCAGGCGGCTTGGATCTCGCAAGCGAGTGCGAAACAGCGACGCGGTCGCGCCGGTCGCGTGCGTCCCGGCGAGTGCTATCGCGTGTATTCCACCTCGCGGTACGACTCGTTCGCGCAGTACCAGTTGCCCGAGATGCAGCGGTCGCCGCTCGAGGAGCTGTGCTTGCAGGTGCGCGTGTTGGCCGAAAGCGGCGCGGGCGTCGTGGACGATGGGCCGGGAAGCACGGCTGGGTTTCTTGCGCGCTCGGTCGAGCCCCCGGTGGCGCAAGCGACGGACAACGCGGTTCAATTGCTCAAGGACATCGGCGCGTTGACGCCCGAGGAGCGCCTCACGCGACTCGGTCGCCACCTCGGCGAGCTCCCGTTGCACCCGCGCGTCGGGAAGATGATCTTGTACGCGGCTCTGTTTGGTGTGCTCGATCCGATTCTCACCGTCGCGTGCGCTGCGGCGTATCGTCCGCCCTTCATCATCTCTGCCGACGGTCGAAAGTCGGGCGACGCCAGTCGCGCGGCGTTTTCCAACGAAGCCGGCGGCGGGAGCGATCACTTGGCGGTGACCAAGGCGTACATGGCGTGGGAGCAAGTTCAGCGCGACGGGCGCCAAAATGAAAGGTACTTTTTGAACGCGAATTCTTTGTCGCCGTCGACGCTGCACATGATCAAGGGCATGCGACAGCAATTAATCACGGCGTTGATTCAGCGCGGCATCATTTCCGATTTGCGAAGCGCGAGCGCGAACTCGTCATCCGGCGCGCTCGTGCGCGCGGTGCTCGCCGTGGGCATGTACCCTTTGGTCGGACGGTTTTTACCAAAGTGCAAAGCGCCGACGTTGGCGACGCTTCGCGGCGAGCGCGTGCGCGTGCACGCGTTTAGCGTCAACGGCAAACTCGACGTGAGCGCGCTCGGCGAGCTCAACGAATCGGGTGAAAAAATTGCCACCTTGGCGTGCTTCGACGAACTCATTCGAGGCCCTCACGCGGTGCAAGTGCGCGAGTGCACGTTGGTCGCCGCCGCGGCGATCGTGTTCGTGTGCTCCACGCTCACGGTGAAACCAGACGTACCGCAACTCGATCCCGAAACCGGCGAGGCGCGCGCGAGAGACGGTCCGCCGTCGGCGTTGTTGGTCGTGGACGATTGGTTGAGATTTCGCGTGCCCTTGCGCGCGGTGGCGCAGATCACGGTATTGCGCTTACGTTTGCACAAAGCGTTCGCCATGCGCGTCGAGCGACCGAAAGACGCGCTACCGGCGGATATGCGAGGCGCGGTGGACGCCATCGCGCGCGTGCTGAGCGACGCCGACGCCGCGTTCATCGAGTCCTCGAGTTTCGCTCGGAGTTTCGGAGGCTTCGGCGGCGGACGCGGCGGCGGTGGACGCGGCGGCGGCGGACGCGGCGGCGGCGGCGGCGGCGGTCGCGCGCGCGGCGGCGGCGGCGCGAGAATCCCGGCGCCTCGACGATAGACGCAGCAGTTTAATCACACGTAGAAGAGAAAATCACACGCGCGCGCGACGCCAACCGCATTCGCAATGGCGAGTAGCGCGAACGCCGGTCTCACCCTGGAATAAATTGTCGCCCCGTTCGCCCCGTTAGGCGACGAACGACGCGAATACGTGTGCGCGAAGTGCAAGGCGCCACGGATTCGCGCAACTCTACCCCTTCATGATCAGATAGAGTTTGGCGCAGGTAAGTATGCGCGCGCGATC
>Ga0222715_10005424_pt1 | contig 10870 bp, 11 predicted proteins | sample C33_9DmetaG_FD_165056 | JGI IMG/M metagenome (GOLD analysis project Ga0222715, IMG submission 165056) | Estuarine water microbial communities from San Francisco Bay, California, United States - C33_9D | ecosystem: Environmental > Aquatic > Marine > Unclassified | place: USA: California... | reverse complement strand
TCGTTAGAGGTTTAATGGTATGGGGAAGAAAAGTATTAAGACCAGAAGTAGCTGGTAAAATTATCTACACAATAGATTAATTTTTAATACACTATTGGGTGGGGGTAGTAATATCCCCATCCTCTTAATTTAGGAGAAGAATTATGTTAAATAAATATTGGACAAATAAAATTAATCACTACAAAGAACATCATAAAAAAGAAGTTGTTATTGTAGCTATTATAATTATAATCGCATACATCTTATAGGAGAAATAATATGCCAATGAAAAAAGCAATGCCTGGTGGAAAAATAGTAAACAAAGGCAAATACAAATATGGTGGAAAAGTTCATAGAAATAAAAAAGGTCATGGTGGAGTTATGACTATTGTAATTAAAAAAGATAAGAATAAGAAAAAATAATAATGGGTATAATGTCTTCACCTGCTTGGACTCGTAAAGAGGGTAAGAATCCTAAAGGAGGACTTAATGCTAAAGGTAGAGCTTCTTACAATAAAGGTCGAACTAAAACTGGTAAGAAACGAAACTTAAAAGCACCAAGCAAAGTTGTAGGCAATAAAAGAAGAAAGAGTTTTTGTGCGAGGATGAAAGGGATGAAGAAAAAACTTACCTCTAAGAAAACTGCAAGAGACCCTAATTCAAGAATTAATAAATCACTAAGAGCATGGAACTGTTAAATGGCTAAAACTTACTTATCAATGACAAATGAATTACTGGTTGAAATAAATGAACCAGAATTAACAACAGTATCAGGAGCATTAGGAATACAAAAGTTTGTATCTAATTGTGTTAACAGAGCTTACTTTGATATAGTAGATGCAGTAGATGAATGGTCTTGGTTAAAAACTGCAGCACCTCAAAATGATTATTATGGTAATACATTTGTTGAAACTGTAGCTGGACAAAGATGGTATCTAATGAAAGCAGGTTCAACTGATGTAGATACAGATTATGATTCAGTTAACTGGGATGATTTTACTTTAACAACAGAAGGTGTTACAGGTAAAACAGCTCCTCATACAATTAATAAATTAGCATTTACAACTTTATCAGCATGGAGAGCTAATTTTGCTCAAGGTGAAGAAGCAAACAAAGCTAATTCACAAACTTATTCAACACCATTAAGAGTATTAAGAAGTTCAGATGGTAGAAGATTTGGATTATCTCCTATACCAGATGATGTGTATAGAATATATTTCTTTGCTTATAATAGACCTACTGCATTAACTAATGATACAGATAAAGTTTTATTTCCAGAACAATACAAACCAGTTTTACTAGCAAGAGCTAGATATTATATTTATCAATTTAAAGATAATATTGCACAATCACAATTAGCTTTAGATGAATATAAAAAAGGATTACAAAATATGGCTGACCAATTAAACTCTCCTCAACCAGAGTATATGTCAGATGTTAGATTTACATATTTATATTAAGGATAAACTATGCCAACTCAAGGAGCATCAATTACAGTACAAGGTGGCTTGGATTTAGTTTCAAGTTCTCATGCTTTATTTAGAACTCCAGGAGCTGCAACTAAATTACAAAATTTTGAATCATCTACTACAGGTGGTTATAGAAGAATAAGTGGTTATACTAAATGGGGTGGTGCAAGTGGTGTTATACCTAGTGGTGTATCAACTGATACTATTCATGGAATTATAAATTATGCAGATGGAGTAGTAGTTGCTCAATCAGATGATTTATATTTTAGTACTACAGGTACATCTTATGTACAAATAAATAAAGATACTTTTACTGCAGGACCAGGAACAGTTTCAATTAGTAGTGGTTCACCTACAGTAACAGGAAGTAGTACTACTTTTTTAACATCTTTTAGTCCTGGTGATGATATTAAAATAGATGGTAATTTTTATAAAGTATTATCTATTACAAGTGATATAGTATTAACATTAGATATTAATGCAAATACTACTACTACACAAAATGGTTTAACTTATTATATAGGTGGGATTACTTCATCTAATCTAGCTAGTGCAACAACTATACCTAGAAGCAATCAAACTAATGTTAGATTTATTAATTTTGAATCTACAGGTGGTCAAAATGGAACATTATATTTTGTAGATGGTCAAAATAAATTAGGTGAATTTTATATACATGAAGATGGTAGCTATCACTTTGAAGAAATTGAAAGGTCTGCTCCAGTAGGTTGTTCATTAATTGAAAGATATGCTGAAAGAATTATAGTATCTGGTCAAGCATCTAATCCTAGTACAGTATATTATAGCACTAGATTAAAACCTTATGATTTTGAAGGTGCTTCTGCAGGTTCAATTGATGTAGGTGATATAGTAATAGGTATTAAAGTATTTAGAAATAGCTTAATTATATTTTGTAAAAATAGTATATATGAGTTGACAAACCTTGATTCTACTCCTATAATTAAATCAGTAACTAAAAATATAGGTTGTGTAAGTGGCAACTCTATTCAGGAGATAGGTGGAGATTTAATTTTCTTAGCACCTGATGGATTGAGAACAGTTGCTGGAACAGCTAGAATTGATGATGTTGAACTAGGTTCTATTTCAAGAAAAATTTTACCTCTTATAAATAATATTTTAAATAACTTTGGAAACTATACAGTTTCTAGTATGGTTATTAGAGAACGAAGTCAATACAGATTATTCTATTATCAATCTGGTCAAGCAGCTTCTGGACAAAAAGGAATTATAGGAACATTTAAATATAGTGCAGAAGGTATACCTGCATTTGAATGGAGTGAAACAAGAGGATTACCTGTAACAGTTTGTACTTCAGATTTAAATAGTTCAGGTACAGAAGTTATTTTTCATGCAGATGAATCAGGCTATATTTATCAACACGATACTGGTAATAGTTTTAATGGTTCAAATGTAGAAGCAGAATTTCAAACACCAGATATGGACTATGGTGATAATGGATTAAGAAAAAGTTTATATAAAGTTAAAGCTAATATTGAACCTGAAGGTGTTCAAAACGATTTAAATTTAAGAATTAGATATGACTTTGAAAGTGGTGAAGTTCCTCAACCTGGAAATTTTTCAGTAGGTAATTTAAGTTCAGCTTCATTATTTGGTACTGCAGTTTTTGGTACAGCAATATTTGGTACAACAACATTACCAAGTAAAAGTATATTAGTAACTGGAAGTGGTTTTTCTAATAACTTTAAATTTTTTAGTAATGATACTAATGCTCCATATTCAGTAAATGGAATGTTTGTTTCATTTATAGCAGGAGGAAGAAGATAAATTATGGCAGGATATACTAGACAAAGTTCTTTAAATAATGGTGATACTATAACAGCAGCATTATTTAATAATGAATATAATCAATTACTAGCAGCTTTTAATAATACTACAGGACACAAACATGATGGTACTGCTGCTGAAGGTCCAGTCATTGCATTAATTGGAGATGCAGGATTATCAACTCCTTTAAACAAAATTCAAATAGATACAACTAATGATACAATAGATTTTTCTATTGATGTATCAGGTACTTCTACTGAACAATTTAATTTACAAGATGGTGCAATAGTACCTACAACTGATAATGATATAGATTTAGGTACATCAAGTTTAGAATTTAAAGATGCATACTTTGATGGTACTGTAACTTTAGATGGTTTAGTAATAGGTAGTGCTACAAGTATTACAGATGTAGATACAGATTTAACTTCAGTATCAGGAAGTGATGATACATTAGCTAGTGCAAAAGCTATTAAAACATATGTTGATGCACAAGTAACAGCTAGTGATTTAGATTTTTCTGGTGATAGTGGTGGTTCTCAATCAATTGATTTAGATTCACAATCTTTAACATTAACTGGTGGAACTGGTATTGATACTACAGGTTCTGCACAGACAATGACATTTGCAATTGACGATGCAGTTGTTGCAACATTAACAGGTTCTCAAACTCTTATAAACAAAATTTTAACTAGTGCTGAATTAACTAGTCCAGTTTTAAATGGTTCATTATCTGGTACTGCATTCTTAGATGAAGATACAATGTCATCTAACTCTGCAACAGCAGTAGCTTCACAACAATCTATTAAAGCATATGTTGATTCTCAAATTAGTTCATCAAATGAATTAGATGAATTAACAGATGTTAGTATTACAAGTATTGCAGATAAAAATATTTTAGTTTATGATTCAGTTTCAGGTAATTGGGAAAATCAATTAATATCAGGTGATGTATCAATTACTAATACAGGTGTTGCAACTGTTGCTAATAGTGCAATTACTTCTGCTAAAATAGCTGATGGTACAATTGTTAATGCAGATGTAAATGCTAGTGCAGCAATTGATGCTACTAAGATTCATGATGGTTCAATTTCAAATACAGAATTTGGATATTTAAATGGTGTAACAAGTAATATACAAACTCAATTAACAAGTTTAGATACTTTAAAAGCACCTCTAGCTAGTCCTACATTTACAGGAACAGTTTCAGCTCCTACTCCAACTACTGGTGATAGTTCAACTAAAGTTGCTACAACAGCTTTTGTAACTAATGCAGTAGCAGTAGAAAATGAATTAGCTGAAATGAATGATGTTGCAATTACTTCAGTTGCAGATGCTAACTTCTTAGTATATGATAGTACATCTACTAAATGGGAAAATCAATCTATATCTGGTGATGTTAGTATTACTAATGCTGGAGTAGCTTCTATTAATTCAGGAGTTATAGTTAATGCCGATGTTAATGCATCAGCAGCTATTGATGCTACTAAGATAGCAAATGGTAATGTTTCTAATACAGAATTCCAATATTTGGATGGTGTAACTTCAGCTATTCAAACTCAAATCGATACTAAACAAGCTACTATAGATTCATCTAATAGATTAAATGCTAATTTAGTAGGGGATGGTTCAGTAGATAATACTGAATTTGGTTATGTAAATGGAGTAACAAGTGCAATACAAACTCAAATAGATTCAGCTAATACTGATATTGCTACTAAAGCTTCAGCAGGATTCGCTGTAGCTATGGCAATTGCTTTGTAATTTGTGTTGACAATAAGATAAAAAAAAGGTATAATTAGGATAATTCTATGGCACAAGATTTCGAAAGATATTTACAACAAGACATATCAAACTCATCAGGTTCTCCAACTGTTTTAAGAACAGCAGCAGATTCAGATGATGCTATTATTGGTATTAGATGTGCAAACACTTCTGGTACTGCAGTTGATATAACTGTATATGTTAAGAATGGTAGTGACACTTATCACATTATTAAAGAAGCTCCAATCCCTACTGGTGGTTCTTTAGAATTAATTGATGGTGGTTCTAAAGTTGTATTACAGAGTGGAGATTCAGTTGAAGCTTATGCTTCTGCAGCTTCATCTGTTGATATAATTACTAGTGTTGTAGATACTATCTCAGCATAATAAGGAAATAATATACTATGGCATATGTTGGAAGAACTCCTGCAAACGCAGCATTAACTTCAGATGATTTAGATAATGGTATTGTCTCAGCAGACAAACTAGCTACTAATGCTGTAACTGAAGTTAAAGTAAATGCAGATGCAATAACAAATGCTAAAACAGAATTTACACCTGGACTAACTATTAAAGGTGATGGTTCAAGTGCTGATGGAAAGATTACTCTTAACTGTTCACAAAACAGTCATGGAGTTTCTATAACAGGACCAGCTCATTCAGCAGGTCAATCATATAATTTAATTTTGCCAACTTCAGTAGGTACTGCAAATCAAGTTTTAGCTACCAATGGTAATTCTACAAATCAATTATCTTGGATTGATGCAACAGAAACTAAACCAACAGTTGCAAATGTATCACAAACAATTGCTCCTGCTACTGCAACAGATATAACTATTACTGGTACAAACTTTGTATCAATACCACAAGTAGAATTTATTAAAACAGATGGTTCAGTAACTGTAGCTAATTCAATTTCATTTACAAGTTCAACATCTTTATCAGTTAATGTAACTTTAGCATTAGGTAACTATTATGTTAGAGTAGAAAACCCAGATGGTAATGCAGGTAGAAGTACAAGTAATATTATTACTGCATCTACAGCTCCAAGTTTTACAACAGCAGCAGGTTCACTAGGTACAGTTGCAGGAGACTTTAGTGGTACAGTTGCAACAGTTACAGGCTCATCAGATAGTGCAATAACATTTAGTGAAGTTACATCTGGTGGAAATGTTTTAACTGCAGCATCTGGTGCTAATTGCAGTTTAGCTACAGATGGTGTAATAACTACAACTGATTTTGGTGGAACTTCTACAGCAGCAACTTTGTATAATTTTACACTAAGAATTACAGATGCTGAAGGTCAGACAGTAGACAGAGATTTTAGTTTACAATCTAGCTTCGGTGCAACAGGTGGAGGACAATTTAACTAATGGCTAGTACATATTTACAAAGAACACAAGTTTCAGCAACTAATAGAAAAAAAATGACACTTTCTATGTGGTTTAAAACTTCTGAACAAGGTTCAAGAGATTATCAATTATGGGAAACTTATGCATCACCTACTGATAGAATTACAATGTATATAGATTCTAGTGACCAAATGCATTGGTATGACCCATATGAAAATGTTGATATAACTACAAATAGAAAATTTAGAGATACTAGCGGTTGGTATCATATTGTTTGGCAAATAGATACTACTGAAAGTACAGCATCTAATAGAATAAAACTTTATGTAAATGGAGTTCAAGAAACTTCTTTTTCAACAGCAAATTATTATTCTTTAAATGCTGATACAGCTTCAGGAACAGCAAGTTATACTAACTACATTGGTAAATATGGTGGTAATACAAATAATGATTTTAATGGCTCAATGTCACACATTCACTTTATAGATGGCACAGCTTATCAAGCATCTGACTTTGGTTCAACAGACAGCACAACTGGAGAATGGAAAATTAATACTTCGCCATCTGTTACTTATGGAAACAATGGTTTCTTTATTTTAAAAGATGGTAATAGTGTTACTGACCAATCTGGTAATAGTAATAACTTTACAGTTGGTGCAGGTACACTTACAAATACTGAAGATAATCCTTCAAATGTTTTTGCTACTATGAATCCTTTAATTCCAAGTAATGGTAGTTTTTCTGAAGGTAATAATACTATAACTACAAGTAGTTCAAGCTGGTGTACAATAGGAGGTAATTTAGGAGCTACTTCTGGTAAATATTATTGGGAAGTTAAAATGAATTTATTATCTGGTAGTACAACTAGCTTTTATACAATGATTGGATTTGCAAGATTACAAGGTAATTCAAGTGATTTAGGTAGTAATTTAACTTCAAATTTAGGTGATAATAATGGTGTTGGTATATATTCAGACAATGGAAGTTTATATCATCCTGGTGGAACAATTAGTTATACAAGTGGATTTAAAACAAGTGGAAATATAATTGGAGTAGCTTTAGATTTAGATAATAACTATGCTTATTGGTCTATTAATGGAACTTGGCAAAATAGTGGCGACCCAACTTCTGGTGCTACTGGTACAGGTGGTTATGATTTAAGTTCTTTTGCAGATGGAAGTTTTATTGTTCCAGCAAGTTCAGTTCAAAATTATGCTTCAGCAAATCAATCTGAAAATGAATATAACTTCGGCAATGGCTACTTCGGAACAACAGCAGTATCTAGTGCAGGAACTAACGCAAGTGGAAATGGAATATTTGAATATGATGTACCAACAGGCTTTACAGCTTTATCAACAAAAGGATTAAATTTATAATATGGCTTATACTACAATTAATAAATCTGGAGAGCATTTTAATACTAAACTTTATACAGGTACTGAAACCGCAGATACAAATATAACAGGAGTTGGTTTTCAACCAGATTGGGTTTGGATTAAAAATAGAGATACGACAGGTTGGCATAATCTCCATGATGCAGTTAGAGGTGCAGGTAAACTTATTTATACTAATCGAACTAATGCAGAACGTGATGATGCAATAAGTCTTACTAGTCTATCTTCTTTTAATAGTGATGGTTTCACAGTTGGTAATAATGGAGATACAAATGGTAATGGAAACAATATTGCATCATGGAATTGGAAAGCAAATGGTGCAGGTTCAGCTAATACAGATGGTTCTATAAGTTCTACTGTTAGTGCTAATACAACAGCAGGATTTAGTATTGTGTCTTATACAGGAACAAATGCTACTGGAACAGTTGGTCATGGTCTAGGTGCAACACCTAAAATAGTATTATACAAAAATAGAACTGATGTAACATATTGTTATTTTACTACATCAATTATTGATGGTACTCATGATTTATTACTTTTACCTGCTCTTGATGCACAACAACCTTTTTCAGCATCACTTCCAACAAATAGTGTATTAAATTTAATAGCTAATAATGATACAAATGGTTCTGGAGATAATATAATTGCCTACTGCTTCGCAGAGAAAAAGGGTTACTCAAAATTTGGCTCATATGTTGGTAATGGAAATGCAGATGGAACATTTATTTACACAGGATTTAAACCTGCTTTTGTAATAAATAAAAGAACAGATAGTATTGGTAATTGGAATATGAGAGATGTTAAAAGAGATGTAAACGAAAATACTAATAATTTATATTCTAATTTAGATAATGCAGAAGCATCAGGTCAAGGTATAGATTTTTTATCTAATGGTTTTAAACAAAGAAATAATGGTGGTGATAATAATGGTTCTGGTGCAACATACATCTACATGGCCTTTGCAGAAGCACCATTAGTAGGTTCAAACAACGTACCATGTACAGCGAGGTAATATAAAATAATATGGCAATAATTAAAGTTAGAAACCCAGCAATAGATTTAGATGCAGCAGAGATTCCAAATATTGATGCTAGTAAAATTACTACAGGTTCTTTAGGTGCAGACAGAATACCTGGATTAGCTGCAAGTAAAATTACAAGTGGTACTTTTGCTGATGCTAGAATAGCAGCATCTAATGTATCTCAACACGCAACATCTTTTGATGATAACAAACTTGTTAATGATATTTCTACACTTGCTTTAAGACAAGCATCTGACCAAAACAAATCAGCTTACAATACCAACTCACAATCAGTTGATGTATTCCAAGATGATACTGGTATTGATACGACTACTAATGCTTTTAGAAATGCTAGTGAATATGTAAATACTATTTCATCATCTACTGATAGTGACCATGTTTTTTCTTTAGATATGAGTACAACAAATGTTGATGATTTAAATTCAAACAGTACAGTTTCTATTTTTAATGATGGTGGTGGTTTGCAAAACGAAACTAGGTCTGGAAGTTTAGATACCTATGCGACTAGGTGGGATGGAAGCACTGATGATTGGTTAAGAATTAATGATAATGATTTATTAAATTTAAGTGGAGATTTTGCAATTGATTGGCAAGTTTATTTTCATAGTAATGCTGGTACTGATAGATTATTGAGTAAAGTAGCATCTGGTGGTTCTCCTTATGAGTATTATCTTAGACCACATGGAGATTTTTACATTGATGGCAGAGGTAGTGTTGGTTCACAAAGTGTTAATAATAATCAATGGTATTATTTTTGTGTTGAAGCACATGGTTCTAATCTAAATCTTTATATGGATAATACTAGAGTAGCACAAACAACTTTAACTAGTTCAACTAATACAAATAGTTCAGCTAATTTATACATTGGTGGTGCTTGGTTTGCTAATACAAATGATAACACACAATATCCAAATATGTCTCTTGGTGGTTTAAGATATAAAAAAGGTTCAGCTAGATATAATTCAGCATCAAGTATAACTGCACCTACAACACCATTAAATGCTACTACTTTAATTAACAATGCTACAGGAAACTTTACAGGCACAACAATAACTGCACCATCAAGTGTATCTTCTATGGGTGCTATTATTACTTACCAAGACCAAGCAGGTACTAACGCATTAAACACAGATATAGTTTTACAATTATCAGCAGATGGTGGTTCTAACTATTCAACTGCTACACTTACTGCTTTACCAGATTTTTCTACTGGAATTAAGATGGCTAAAGTAAATGATTTAGCTGTAACAGCAGGAACAAGTTTAAAATATAAATTATCTTTTGCTAATCAAGCAAGTGGCTCTAAAGAAGCTAGAATAAGAGGAGTATCATTACAATATTAATATGGCTTATATCGGACAAAACTTAGATAGATTTAGTAATGTAGAAAAACTAGATGCTATAACACCAGCTACTGCAACAGGTGCTGGTCCTTATAATTTATTAAAAGGTGGTGTAGCATTTACTCCATCTAGTGCAGATACAATGGTAGTATCTATTGATGGAGTTATTCAGTATGGTAACTTTTCAGTAAGTGGTTCTACAATTACATTTGATGCACCTTTATCAGATTCAAATACTTGTGATTTTATTTATCACATGGGTACAGGTTTTATTTCAACACCAGCAGATGGTACAGTAACTCCAGTAACTTTTAGTACATCTGGAGTATCAGCAGGTAATGTAATAAAAGTAAATGATGCAGGTACTGCTTGGGAATTAGGTGCTGCATCTTCAGCAGAAATTTATGGCTTTTCTAAAGATAGTAATGGTGACTTAATTGTTACTACTACTAACCAAGGACAAGACGACATATCAAATGCAACATATGCCACATTTGATGATGTTTTATTTAGTGCTTCAGGATTTACCTTTAGCATTGTAAATGGCGAACTAATAGCTACAATTTAATAAGGAGAAATAAAATGGCTACAATTAACTTAGGCAGTATTAAGTTCAAATGGAAGGGAACTTATGCTGGAGGAACAGCTTATACAGTTGACGATGTTGTGGAATACAATGGTTCGTCATACATTTGTATATTAGCAAGTACAGGTAACCTTCC
>Ga0222715_10005422_pt1 | contig 10872 bp, 24 predicted proteins | sample C33_9DmetaG_FD_165056 | JGI IMG/M metagenome (GOLD analysis project Ga0222715, IMG submission 165056) | Estuarine water microbial communities from San Francisco Bay, California, United States - C33_9D | ecosystem: Environmental > Aquatic > Marine > Unclassified | place: USA: California... | reverse complement strand
ATTCTGCCGTCACTGAATTCCAGAATCATTGTGTCCACGTAAGCAATAGGCATAGTATTGATGTACAAATCCTCGAATACTTCTGGCCATTCCTTTACGATATGTGACGGAGGTCTAAAATATTTCCTATGCACTTTCAGCGACTGTAGCCTTCTTAGAAGTCTTCTTCGCTGGCGGATCAAGATCGTCTGCTTCTCTACGCATACGAGCTGCTTCTTTATACATAGTATCTGCTTGACTACGTAAAGATTTTGCTAAGTCTTGATCGCTTAATGCACCATCTGCTACTGGAGCAGTTGTTGCAGGTTCAGTTGGTGTTTCTGTTACTGTTTCACCTGCTTTAGGTGCACCACTAACAAATGTATATAACTGATCTACTGCTACATTTTTTTGTTCTGCAATTAGAACGTTTAGTTCTGACAATGCAACACTTGATGTCGGTGTCGGTGTCATCAATACATCACTAGTAGAAACTTTTTTAAGTCTTCCGGTAATCTGCATTGCTTCTAGCATATTTCTTCCATCCGGAAATCTGCTTCTAAACATATATTCACCAAGTTCAAATGATTGTTGTGCTTGGTCGGTTTCAATTGCTCCCATCAATGCATCGTGATACATATCGGGCAATGTTGCAGAATCAACTACTAAGCATTGATCTGATTCTCCTGGTACTGTTCTAAATACTACAGCAACTCTGTTACCTGTATTTTTCATTTTACCAGTGTGTTTAATTTCTTTTGCCATAATTGGTCTCCTAGTTACCTGCCGGTGCTTCTGGAGTAGCACTAGCGTTTGCAGTCGCTTGTGCTTCTGCATTAGCAGATTGTGTTTTTGCAACGTGTTCTAAAAATGTATTCAACTTATTATAAAGTTTTCCTACTGCTTCTAGTTCGTTTGCTTTAAATGCTCCACGTTGTGTCGCAATATCAATAATACTTTTTACGCCAGTTAGATCACTTACGTTTAGATCTGGTGCTGCTGGCTGAGTACCTTCTACACCTGGTGTAGGAACAGGACCGCTTTGTGCAGGTGCTGCTTCTTTTTTAACTTCTTCTGTCATATTTTAGTTTCTCCTTAAATGTGGACAGGCTAACATAAAGTATGTTAGTTCTTTTTGATCTTCAAACCCAACGTAAGTATCACTGCTCAATTTATCCGTACTGTCCATTGCCGGATATGTTACAACACAAAATCTTCCGTTAAGTTTATCTAAAATCCATTCTTGTACTGCTTGTACATCTCTCTTTGACGAGGTTTGTAAACGGTGCTTTGCAAAATGTGGTGGCAAAACGTTTACTTTTCTTTCTTGCAATACTTCAAGTGGATTTAATTCTATCATAATAATATTTATAAACTGCTACTTTAATTGTTTCTAATTCTGATTCATTCGTTTGGATAATGCTTTGGTATAACCAAATTTCTTTACATCACCACTGAACAAATACAACTCAAAAGCAGACTTTTCTTTGAGAACAGTTATTGCTTTCTTAGTTATATAATACGGTGATTCAATGAAATTGTCAAGCCATAAAAGTACTTGAGGCGTTACACTAAAGTCTTTTGGAAAATCTATTTTATATGTTTTAATTTTTGCATCAACCTGGATGAAATTTAGACCTTCTTCAGTAAGCCTTAAGCCGCCTGAATCTTTTGTTCTAACATTATACCACCATTGTAGTTTTTTTTCTTTAATAAGTTCGGGTGTAATGCTAGTTTCTATTTCGGCGGCTTTTAAGAATATACTTGTGTAGTTGTGTTTTTCGTCCACACTACTCTTTTTCTCCGCTTGTAAGTCTGTATACTGCAAAATCATTTGTATCAAAAAGTTTGTTTAATTTCTTTGCTAGGTTTCTTGCGTGACCTGGATTGCTAAAAGATACTTTCTTATATTTTGGCCCAGGATAACTTGATATCATACTTCCGCTTTTTAAATTAAATGGCTTATTTTGATAGAAGACTGCCCAAATGGCTTCACTTTCAAGAATTTGCTCTAATTTAAAAGTTTCTTTATTCGTATGTTCAATTATAACGTTTGGTTTTGGTCTACTCATATACGTATTATCCTATATTAACTACGTATATATTTATCCAAATTTAGAAGGAACCTCCGTCAAATTTTACATCTAGTTCATCATTATCTTGCTTAATTTTACGCAACATACTATGTACTTCGCTTATAGTTGTGCCTAGTCTACTTGTTAATAACGCAAGATCAGTAGTTAGTTCTCTTGCTTCTTGTATAGTAATTCTAATCTCTTTTTGATTAGTTTTTTCAGCACTTGAAATACGTTGCAGTAGCCTTTGTATACTAGGCATAGATGTTGGTAGATTATCTGTTGACACGACTCAATACCTGCTTCATTTCAATGTCGGTCTTAAAAGGACCTTGATATTCATATCTTTGTAAAGTAATTAACTTAGGACAAAATGATTTGACCCATCCTTTATCAAAACGAATTACATAATAACCTGCACAATATAAACTTTTACTATCTTTACTCTTAGTAAACAGAGGAAGTTTGTTTTTTATATCATACATTGAATTGTGTGGTTTGCTACTTGTACTAAATCCGTGTACTTCAGATGGTAGTGAGTTAGTTGCTTCTTTTGTAATTTTAGCAACAAAGAAATCATTACCGAACTGTTCTTTTAGACTTTTTTTATCTTTAAAACGTGTAACACTATTTTCATTGCTAAGAACAAAGAAATTTTCTTCATTTTTTCTTAATGTTGCAATGCGTTTACCGTCCTGTTCAACAATCCAAAATTTATTATCAATAATAGGTTTTGCTTGAATCACTGTCATATTTTATACCTCGCATTTAATGGTTCTGCATATGCTTGTGCCTGATCTGAAATCTTTTTCAAATCATACAAATGACAGAACTTCATCAGTCTTACACCAACCTGACTAATATTTTTATCTGCATCAATTGCTGTTTTAATTGTGCCTTGTATTTTTTCTTTAATCTCTTCTGGTTGTGCAGAAAGATCAATAATAGTTTTATTACGTTCGTAATCTTCTAGAACACGATGTTCTTCACCGTTATGATCAACCCAACGTTGCAACATTAAGTTATTCCAATTAAAGCCTTTAGTTTGTCTATCAGCAAACGCTTCAATCAAACCTACTTTGTTCTTAGTGCCTTTCTTACGTACACCTGGGTATGCACTAAACACATTGTCGCTAGTGTCACCACGCATACATTTTTCAAATAGCATCCATTCTGGATCTACTGTCTTAGGCAGTTTAGTTTTCTTATCAATTACTAGTTCACCTTTTTTATCAAAGAAGCCTTCTGTAGTTGTAGTTACTTCTTGCACACCATTATACAGTCTACAGTTAGGAGCAATCAACTGTTGAAAGTCTGTATCTGTACTAATAATAACGTGTTCGCTATCTGGATGTGATTGCACCCAACCTGCAATAAGATCATCTGCTTCTAGTTCAGGATGCTGTAAAACTGTACAATTAGTTTTATCATTTACAAAATCTTTAAAGGTATCAAATGCTTCCCAAAATACAGTCTCTTCTTCCTGCTGTTTTTCTGTAAGCGCATCACGTGCAACTTGTCTATTACGCTTATATGGCTCATAATGATCTTTACGCCAACTACGTCCTTCTAAACAAAAGATAACGTGAGTGCCACCAAAGTCTTGCCACGCTTTCTTAATACTGTTCAGTGTAATATGGAAAGCCATACCTAATTTAATATCAGCATCGCCATTAATTACGTGCCTTGCACGAAAAAACGTGTTTGCTGTGTCGACTATGATGTGTGTACCCATTTTATTCATTCTCTTTCTTAACGGAACTGATATCTAAAGACCCAGTATCCAACGGCCCTCCGTAGTCACCATCGACTACTACATTTGCACAAAGTTCTCTAAACCAACGATCAACTACTTCTTCATCCGGATCGCCTTCAACTCCGTACCCTTGTTGTTTTAATTGTACTATGAAATACTTGTTCCAGTCAAGTTCAAAGAATCCATTTCGAACATTTTCTTTGTTTACGTGTGTATTCAATACACCTACCCACGGTTCTTTTTTTCTTGTGGCAATTTCTTTATCACTTAGACCGGGTTTCTTATCACCTTCTTTATCTTTTCTACGAATTAATTCGTTCCACCATCCCATAATGTTTTCCTTATGTTCCGATAGCATTACCAAACAAGTATACGTGTACCCTTGCGGCTACATTATATCCACGTTCAAACGCCATCTTAGCAACAGCACCTGCTGTCGCTGTTTGTTCTTCTTCTCTAGCACCAACAGGCATAACCCAAACAGGATAATCTACACCTTGTGCTTTAAATTGTGAGATAACACTTTCCATCTCATCCCATTGTTCTTGTTCACTACCAACAACAAATTTTAGTTGTCCTTTACTAGATAACATCCTGTACTGCGACACTATTTCAGGCTTAATTGCTTTCTTTGCGGCCTCGCCTGCTACACTCCATAATTTAGGACTTACACTAAAGAACAGTTCGAGCCCATCATCTGCTTCTAAATTCCAATAATCATTAAACTCTTGTGTAAGAATTTGTGTACCATTAGTTTCAAACGTAACACTAGCAGGCATATTGTTCATACGTTTGAACTCTCGCATAATACCAATAAACGCTTCTTGGCCGTGTTTCATTAAAGGCTCACCGCCTGTTACACAAAAATGCTGTCTTTGTCCTGTAACAGGATGTAAAAACAAACCTTCTGGATTGCTATCTGTTTTAATAGTATCAATAATTTGATGTGCTAGTTCAACAGCAGTCTTTTGACCCATTAGATGCTTAAACTTCTTGCTCCAAGTATAAGAACTATCACAACCTTTGTCCCATACAGGCAAGTCTTCAACACGTTTTACTGTGCTTGTGTCAAACTTTTCAAATGGCAAATCATATGTGTCTGGATTAGTAGGATCAATCTGTCCAAAGCCATTACACTGTAGATTACATAAGAAAAAACGTATCCAAGCAGTAGGCACACCTGTATAGTGTCCTTCACCTTGAATACTGTGAAAGATTTCGCTGTAGTAATATTTCTTATCAGTTGCTATTGTCATTGTCTTTATTATACGCTTTCTCTTGCTCTTTGTCAACCTTTTTAGACAGCGAAAACGTGCCATTAAAGTTGTCACTCCAAACCAAATCATCGCCAATATCCCAGCCCATTTGGTTCAGTAATTCGGTGGGAAACGGAAGAACCAAATCACCTGTATCCGGATCTCCCTCAACTTTTACTGTGTATGTATCTGCCAAAACTTCCTCCTTAGAAGTATTTGTCAAGAACTTCTAACTGATCGTGATATTCAGCAATCACTTTCAGTTCTTTTTCAATCGCATCCAATATGTCTGGATGTTCTCCAACGCCTGCTGCATTTTTAAGATACACTTCAACATTCATTGCGTGTTTTGTAATGTGTCCTTTTGCGTGTTCCTTAATTGCTTCAATTGCGTTTTCGCGATTATATTCTTTTACTAGTGCCATTTGTCTCTCCTTTTAACGATCAAACATTTCAATTTGATTTGTTTCTTTCTTGGTGTATTTTTGTTTACTTGGAATAACTCCGCGAACACCACCTGCGGGGTCTTCCATATCTCCGTCTCGACGGAAAATTAAATGAACGTGTGGATACATACAAGTTTGCCCAGCACTTGTACCCATATTAATCCCAACATTGTAACCTGTTATATTATTATTTTCTGAACGTATATTGTCATTGCCCATTGTAAGAGCAAAATTAAAACACTTTAAAATATTTTCTTCTGTATTTTGTTTAGGAACAACAAGAGTATGTCCTTCTGTTACAGGATATAGATCTCGATAAACAGTAAACTCGCGAGTATCTATCTCAACTTCTGTCCACGGTGCTCTACCTTCTGCTTGTGCTTTTTCTAATGTATCTGTCACGATCTGAAGTCCTTAATTTCATCTACTTTAGGACCTTTACTTTGGAACTCTATACCGTAGATACTACCAATGTACATATTAGCAGATGGTTTATATTTCATTAAGATTCTGTTTCCTACAATAAAAACTTCTAACACTTCATTTTCTTTAAACATACCTATAGAAGCATTTTCTTTTTTACCGTTAGAAACATTCGTTATCTCAACAAACGTGTCAGTAGTTATTCTCATTACTCGTCTCCATTGTTAATGCAAACTGCTTGTGTTCCTGTTGGAGGATGACCATCAGTTACACCTAAATCTAGAAAAAGAAGTTCTCTAGCATAAAAACATTCTTCCATTGTTTCATATTCATACCAACCTTCTATTACAGGTTCGTTATAGCCGCTACTGGCATTTACCATAATGTTTATAAAAACTAAAACCCACATCAGTATTGACCTACGTTTTCCCAGGGATATACTAGCCATACATCCTCTTCTGCTTTGTTTACTTCATCGCAAGAGTATGACACACCGTCAAACTCACTGCTTAGATTTTCTGTTAATACTGCGAAACGAACATTGTCTCCCCAAATTTGATCCCATACAGGACTATGTGGTAAACAACCTAAGGGCCAGTCTTGTTTAATCCAGTTAAAAGTAGCACCAGTATCGTTGATGTCGTCTACAATAAGAATATTTTTACCTTCAGGATTGTGTTTAAACTGTCCCATCTCAGGAACATATTCGCCGTCCTCATCATAACCGTAGGCATCCTCAGCCATCCAACAGTTGCTTTCACTTTCACTAGTATCATCACGTAGACTTACTTTAAGTGCTTCGCAACGTATACCAGTCATATTACTGATAATAGTAGCAGGAACATTACCGCCACGGGTAATACCAACGATGTAGTCTGGCTTCCAGTTATCCTTGTACATTTGTGTGACTATATTTACACACATTTTTTCTACATCTTGCCAGGTATAGTATTTTTTCTTAACCATTTTGTCCGCCTAAATAATCTTCATTATGTACCCAACGATATCCTCTATTATTAATATCGTTAGATTGATTCCAAGGAAGGAATCCCCATTCTTTCTTTTTTCGTCCCATAAAGAATAAACTCCAACAAGGAATATTATTACCGTCTTTGTCTTTTGCTAATTCCAACCAATGTAGATCGTCTGCTTTACGATAACGAAAATGTCCAGGACCTCTCCATACTCTAGTACTACCTACAACTCCACCGGTTGTAGAATTACGTAAAGGTATGTTTTCATAGTATCCACCTTTAAGTATTAGAGTTGCATAGTTCCAAGGATGATCGTGTAGTACAGGCTCATCACCTATCATTACTTTATGTAATGTAAAATTAAAAGGAAAGTTTTTTCTATCCTTTAAAAAAATATAGTAGCGATCGAGATATGGAATCTTACCGTCTCTATCAAGTATTGTTCTTTTACGTCCTAGTTTTTCAAGCAGTTTCAAAAACATCACAAACCTCTTCTTTTAAATAACGTTGTAACTCTCCGTCTGTCGGTTCAACATTATAATTCTGTTTGAAAAATATTTCATAACTATCACTACCATATTTTCCAATTCCATATAACATAGTAGCATCATTTCCGTCCCAAGTCAAGTAGTCTTTTGACATTCTACGTAAACGGTTTTCTCTTACATTTACCATACCTAATGGTTGTATAATTTCTTTAATAGTTTCGGGCAAACTATTTAGATAATGAACAGGTGTAGGACATAAATGAAACAGAGCAGGAAGAACACGTTTTACTTGTTTCCTGTTAGTTTGATTTAAACAAATAACTCCGACCATATGCTGCCAAGAACCATCTATCTGTTCTTGAACCATAAGTTCGTCCTTAAAAGGTTTTCCAGGGTTGAATATTTTCATATAGTTTTTTGACTCTTTCATTATATTCATCTTCATCTACTGCAAGTTGATTTAACTTTTGTTTCCAAATACGTTTCATATCTGCAGATAACTTTGGATTTGCAAGTATCAACTGTAAGGTTGCTCTACGCTTCGACTGTATTTTTTCCGAAAATGGTCCCATCTAATATATCCTTTGGCATAGTTTTTCTTGATAGCCTAATCTTATGCGGTGTTAAATTGTGTAATTTAGTCATATCAATAAGTTTAATACCACGTAAGTTATACATTAATGCTTCATTAGGTGTTAGTATTTTAATATCTTTATATGTTTTTTGAGGCTGAACTGCATAAACTCTTTCTACATTTAGATCGGTCATACTATCTCCTCGACTATACCTAGTATTTCTGCAACAACAAACGCAACACCTGCAATAATAATCCAGAATCCCCAATCGTTATATCCTAGATAATAGCCACCTACAGCAAGTGATACTCCTGCAAAAATTCGCACTAAACTTTTAATAATACTTACAATGAAATGTCCTAGTCCAGGATCTTTACCTGCTGGTACAATTACGTGTTCTGGTATTGGCATATTTTTCTCCTTATCGTGGTGCAAACTCTTGTTGCAATTTAATGTTATCCATAAACTCTTTCTTTGTACCAGGATCATCTTTAAATGATCCTTCAAGCACTGTTGTTTGTGTCAGCGAACTGTGTGCCATAATACCACGATTCTCACAACAACCGTGTGTTGCTTGAACGTATACACCGATATTCTTTGAGTTCGTTGCTTTCTTTATTTCACGTGCAATATCATTGCATAGTTCTTCTTGCAGTGTACCACGTCTAGCACACCACTGTGCAATACGTGTATACTTAGAAAGTCCTATAACTTTACCGTTAGGAATAATACCAATGTATGCAACACCTGTAACTGGTTGATGATGATGCGAACAAACACTCTTTAGTTCTGAACGAACTACGAGCATACCTGTGTATGCATCTTCACCTTCATTAGGAAATGCAGTTGCAGGCGGAATATCATCATAGCGTCCTGCCATTAGTTCATTGTAGTACATTTTAGCAAGACGTCTTGCTGTACCTTGACTGTTAGGATCGTTATGTCTATCAATTATAAGTGAATCTAGTACAGTTTCAAATGCTTCAGTTGCTTCTTCAATCAACTGTTCTTTCTCGCCTTTGAAAATATATTCAGCGATGTTATCTCCTGCCCAATAACGTACTTTGTTATTTTGTAGGCGTTTTGTAATTTCTTGTGCTTTTTTCAATGTTTATCTCCGATGTTTAGGCAGTGGATTGCCATTAATATTAATGTAACACATTAAGTAGTTCTTCACAACTAAAATATTCTCCGTTTAGTTTATCTACTTGTTTATTTAGGTCTGGAAGATGTTTTTTATAATTTTCCATATAATCGATTACTTTGGCTACAACTTTATCTTTGTGTTTTTTATATGATTCAAAAGACTCTGTCCATTCACTTGGATATTTAAATTCATCGATTGCCATTTCACTATAACTTAATCTATCAGGAACCATTGGTAATGAACCTACTACTGCACCTTCATACCAACTAATACCTAGTGTTTCTTGTAGATTAGCACTGAATACTAGTTTAGATTCTCCTAAAAGATTATGATATTCATTTTTATTTAGGTTTTTTTCTTGACAAATAACCCAATTGTACTGTGTAAGTGTATCCGCTAAATCACGGAATATGTTCACTTGTTTTTCTGGAGCAATTCTGTGCGGAAACAAAACAGTATCCTTTTTATTCATATGTTTATAAGGAGTAAGTGTATTATCCATATATTCAAATGGCCAACCTGTTTTTACAACCTTACTTTTGTCTAAGTCTGGAAAAGACTCAAAGAACATATTAATATGAAATTCACTTGCAAAGAAATTATGATCAAAGCATTCGTACATACTTCTTTCTGCATTTCTTACCCAGGGTGCATCGCCTATAAGTCTACCTAAAAAATCTGCAGGATCATAACTGCCGGCGTGCCACATACCGCCTATTTTAATTTTAACACCTAGTAACTCTGCCATATACTTTAACTGTATTACAGTAGGGTTCCAAGCATCTGTATATAAAAAATAGTCTCCGTCTTTTACTTCGCCGTTACAAAATGCTTCTGCAATCTGTGCTTGTTGATTACTTTTATAAACATTAGTACCACCAAAGTTAAGGAACGCCCCAGGTGTAGTGGCCTGAGGCGTATCCCCTCCGCTAATAACTTGAACATTATGACCTTTAGATTTTAGAATCTTAGGAAACTCAGTCTTCCATTGTTTGGTATACCTTGTTTCAACTGCTTCTAGATCTATTAGCCAAATATTCATTAGTTATTTCCTTTTATTAAAGTTTTTACCACGCTTTTTATAGTGGTTGTTGTTCCGCTTGTTAAATGCACGCCACTCTCTGCTAGAGTTGTTGTAGAGCATTTTCTCATCAAATGGAAGGAATTCAAATCGACAAAAGTCACGGAACTTTTCGAGGTCATTGAACACTTTTACAATCTTGGGATTGTCTGCAAAATAAGACACTGTAATCTCCTCTTTTACTTTGCATACTCAATATGGGCACCGTTTTCTCCATCTTCACTTACGTCAATATGGACTTCACGGCCAGGATGTTTAGCAATGATCTGTTCGTATAAATCATCGCAGATCATTTCACAACTTTTATAATCTAGTTCAAGGGTCTTCTCCTCATACAGTTTCTCAAGCCAACGCTTAAATTGAATAAACTCAATATCTCTGTCGTTGTGTGTTACAGTGATACCTACTTTAAAATGAAATATGTGTCTGTGGGGATATCCCAAAAAACTAACATCATACTCATCACCTGTTGCTAGACTAGGATCTTCTAGTGCCGCAGGATACTTATGGATACCTTCCTTACGGAATGTTACCCAAATCATTCTCTTTGCTGTATTCATAATACGTCTATGATTGTCTTCTGCCATTGCTTCTTTCATCATTTCATCAGTTATGCTCATAGTATACTACCTTTTCTGTTAGTTGTCATCCACTATTTTATCGTTTTTGTAT
>Ga0222715_10005421_pt1 | contig 10872 bp, 12 predicted proteins | sample C33_9DmetaG_FD_165056 | JGI IMG/M metagenome (GOLD analysis project Ga0222715, IMG submission 165056) | Estuarine water microbial communities from San Francisco Bay, California, United States - C33_9D | ecosystem: Environmental > Aquatic > Marine > Unclassified | place: USA: California... | reverse complement strand
ATTCCTGAGAAGGAATGCTTTTCATTTAAATCTATGAAATTTAGACTATGCCAGTAAGGTAACTGGATGCTCTAAATACATCTTTAACGTTTGTAAGAATTGTGCTCCTGTAGCTCCATCAATGGTTCTATGATCACATGCTAAAGTTAACTTCATCATACTTCTAGGCACGATTGCTCCATCACGTACAACAGCCTTTTCAATGATTGCTCCGACTGAAAGTATCGCTGAATTCGGTTGATTGATAATTGAAGTAAATTCCTCAATACCAAACATTCCTAGGTTAGAAACTGTAAAAGTGCTTCCTTCCATTTCTGCAGGGGTAAGCTTCTTATTACGTGCTCTTCCAGCCATATCTTTTACAGTGGCACCCAACTGAGTGAAAGATAATTGATCAGCGTGCTTGATAACAGGAACAACAAGTCCGTCTTCAACAGCTACGGCAACCCCAAGATGTACATGGTGATTAATGATCGTAGCCTCATCACTCCAAGTGGTATTTACTTGCTTATGCTTGAGCAATGCCATAGCAGAAGCCTTTAAAACCATATCGTTGAATGAAACCTTAGTGTCAGGAAGTTGGTTGATTTGCTGACGAGCGGCTTTAGCTTCGTCCATTTCAACCTCAACGGTCAAGTAATAATGAGGTGCCGTAAATTTAGACTCTGAAAGACGCTTGGCTATTACCTTACGCATTTGAGAATTCTTGACTGACTCTCTATTTTCTACTCCTGAAGCGACAACTACAGGTGCAGCTGCTGGTTGAGCTTTAGCTGAAACTGCCGGAGCGGCAACGACTTGCGCTTGCTCTACGTCACGGCAAATGATTCTACCGTGTTCTCCAGAACCTTTTACTGTAGATAAATCTAGACCCTTCTCTTTGGCTAATTTTTTAGCTAATGGAGAGGCAAATATTCTTGTATTTGAAGGAGTAACTTCAGCGGCTTGCGCGGCTGGGGTAGCAGCGGCTGGGGCAGCAGCGGGTGCTTCGCTTTTTACTTGAACTGCTTCTTTAGGAGTAGCTGGAGCAGCAGCGGCTGGAGCAGCGGTATCACTTAAAACAGCCGATACATCAGTTCCTGCAGGCCCAATAATTGCTAGTACAGAATCAACAGGGGCTGACCCACCCTCATCGATACCGATATGCAATAAAGTACCTGAATAGAACGATTCAAATTCCATCGTTGCCTTGTCCGTTTCGATTTCGGCAAGTATATCTCCTTCTTCAACAGCGTCTCCAACTTTCTTTAACCAGCTCGCCACAGTACCTTCTTCCATAGTATCACTAAGACGCGGCATAGTAACAATCTCTACTCCTGATGGGATAGCAGCGACTGCTTTCGTTTCATTTGCTGGAGCTGAAGCAGCCTCAACTGGTTTCACTTCTTCAGAAGGTGCGGCGGCTGGCGCTGCTGCTCCCTCTAAAAGTACAGATATATCCTCTCCTTCATCACCAATAATAGCGAGTAATGCATCAACGGGAGCCCCATCTCCTTCAGGAATACCTATATGTAAAAGCGTTCCGTTATAAAAGGATTCAAACTCCATGGTTGCCTTGTCGGTTTCAATCTCTGCTAAGATTTCACCTTCTTCTACCTTGTCTCCTACTTTCTTCAACCACTTCGCGACGGTCCCCTCTTCCATGGTGTCGCTCAGACGTGGCATGGTAACTACTTCTGCCATTATTATAATTTATGAGATAAAAATGGATAATCCTTTTGCTCGTATACGGTATCGTAAAGCTGTTCGATTGGTGGAAAATCTGACTCTTCAGCAAACTTCTCACACTCCGCAACTAGATCTCTAACGCGTGCATCGATTACTTTGATATCGTCTTCTGACGCCCATTTCTTATCAAGAATTAGCTCCTTAACTTGAGAGATAGGGTCAATTTTTTGGTATTCTTTTACCTCTTCTTTTGTTCTGTAATGCTGTGCATCAGACATCGAGTGACCTCTATAACGGTAGGTCTTTGCTTCAAGAAAAGTTGGTCCTCCGCCCGAACGTGCGCGCTCGATCGCCTCACTAATGGCCTCTGCACTTGCTGCAGGATCCATTCCGTCAAAGGCACTACATGGCATACCATATCCCAAACCAAGTTTGTAGATGTCTGTATCATAAGCCGTTCTTGCTACTGAAGTTCCCATGGCGTATCCGTTATTCTCACAGATAAACACTACAGGAAGCTGCCAAAGCATGGCAAGGTTAAAGGTTTCGTGTAAAGATCCTTGACGTACCGCACCATCACCCATGTAAGTAAGGGTAACTGCATCGCGATTGAAATACTTATCTGCGAACGCAAGACCAGCCCCTAAAGGAATTTGGCCTCCAACGATTCCGTGACCACCGTAGAATCTATGTTCCTTCGAGAAAATGTGCATCGAACCTCCCATACCTTTAGAAGTTCCTGTAACCTTACCGAAAAGTTCGGCCATAACCTTTCTAGGATCAACCCCCATACCAATAGGCTGAACGTGATTTCGATAAGCTGTGATCATTTTATCCTTTGATAAGTCCATGGCGTGAAGCGAACCCGCTAACACTGCCTCTTGACCGTTGTAAAGGTGTAAGAACCCTCTTACTTTCTGTTGGATATATACAGCAGCTAATTTGTCTTCAAACTTTCTCCAGAAGAGCATGTCTTCATACCACTGCATGTAGGTTTCTTTCGTGATCTTTTTCATTGGTACGATTTTGATTGTCGCAAAAATAATATAAAAATCGGTCTTGGCCTTGCTAAAATGGTCTCTTAAAAATTGTAAAATCGATCCCCAAATTCAAAGGACAGAGCAATTCTTAATGCATTCTCAAATGGGTTCTGAACCTGAGAGGTTGAGAACAAATACGAGAGATCAATTTTAAGGTTATCCTTACGAGCACCTGCACCGACAGTAGCGTATTTTCGATTGGTTATATCCGTGGTATCGTGATAGTATCCGAGACGTAAAAACAAATCATCTCTGAAATTATACTCACTTCCCAATGCAAAACCAAGAGCCTTATTATCAACAGGCACTATAAGAGTATTCGCCTCAAGGGTAACTGAAAGCGTTGAGTCATAATCGAAGATAAAGTCATGACCCAAGCCCATACGAAGAGTGCTCGGCAGGTATTGCTCCACTCCGTCTAAGTCATAAGACAGTGTAGTACCGAAATTGGATAACGACAAGCCCGCTCTCCATCGCGAGTCTGCTCCTTCTCTGATATTCAAATCTGATCGGTAGTAAAACCCAACATCAACCGCCAAAGCATTTGCGGCTCTTGCATCTTGAACTGCTTCAGTGAGTTTTAAGTTGGAGCTGATAAATCGAAGACCCGCTCCCACTGATAACTGATCGTTGAGCTGTAGCCCATAGGCAAAATCAAGCGCTAGTTCATTCGGCTTTACGATCTGAGCAGGTTCATCAATGGTCTGTCGAAATTCAACCTCTCCAAGCCCGAAATAAGTCAATCCAACTGCGAGCGCACTCACATCGTTAATACGCTGTGCGTAATTCGCCCCAAGGAGACTAACATCATCAGCGATATTGGCTAGATAAGGTGTGTAGGCAATTCCAAACTCTGCAGAGTTTCCCAACCAAACCAACTTAGCGGGATTCCAACGTGCCGAGTTAACGTCGGCATGAGTAGCAACTCCAGTGTCACCCATACCCGCAGCTCGAGCATCGATCGGAATATTTAAAAAGGGTACCGCAGGGGTAGTATTGTCTTGAGCAAAAAGATAGCCTGAAAATAAAAGACCACTAAGCATTAGAATCGATTTAACAAATCTCATAGTACTATTTTCTATTTAGCATACAAAGTACAAACATTAGACGAATTAGTATCTTCGTTATACGAACCGTTTTGATATGAAGATTGATAATATATATCAGCTATTTCAGCAAAGCTCTGGTGTATGCACCGATACCCGAAGCTTAGATAAAAATCAACTGTTTTTTGCTCTCAAAGGCCCCTCTTTTAACGGAGATGATTTTGCCTTAGAAGCAATAAAAAATGGAGCTTCGTACGCTATTGTTAGCGAACATTGCAAAGACAAGAATGATAAAATCATACCCGTAAGTGATCCTCTAAAAACACTTCAAGATCTAGCGAGATTTCATCGTGATCAATTTGAAATTCCTGTGATTGGTCTTACAGGAAGCAATGGTAAAACCACTACTAAGGAGCTCATTAATGCGGTATTATGGAGCGAATATGAAACGCTTTGCACCCAAGGTAACCTAAATAATCACATTGGAGTACCCCTTACCTTGCTAAGACTTCAACCCTCCCATGAGATCGCAATTATCGAAATGGGAGCAAACCATCAAGGTGAAATCGCTGAGCTCTGTAGAATTGCCAACCCAAACCTTGGATTAATTACCAATTTTGGAAAAGCACATCTAGAAGGCTTCGGAGGTATTGAGGGAGTGGTCAAAGGAAAATCAGAACTTTATCAACATTTAATCCATGCAGGAGGGGTCATTTTCTTCAACGAAGAAGATTCGATTCAAAAAGAAAAATTAACCACTTACGACAATCGTTCAAGCTATGGTTTAGTCGAAGAAGCTGACACCTATTTAGAACTCCTTCAAACAGCGCCTACCCTCACCCTTAAATGGGAGAATCTCGAGCTATCTAGTTCTCTTTTCGGAAAATACAACGCTCTGAATATAGCTGCTGCTGTCGCTATAGCTAGATTTTTTGAGGTTGAACCAACATTGGTTCAGAAAAGCATAAACAACTACGAGGCAAAACAAATGCGGTCAGAAATTCGAACAATTAATGGCAAGCAAGTGTTTGTAGATGCATACAATGCTAACCCAAGTAGTTTAAAAGTAAGTCTGGAAACCTTTAAGTCCCTGAATTGGGAGAATACAGCACTTGTAATCGGCGACATGTTTGAACTCGGAGAAGAAGCCGACAAAGAGCACAGAGCCATCGTGGATCTAATTATCGCACTGGGTTTTGATGAAGTTTATTTAGTTGGAAAGCATTTTGAACAAACCAATCACCCGTTCAAAGGATTTAAAACCACTATTGATTTACTGGATCATTTTCCCGAATCGCTCAGCAATAAGAATATTTATTTAAAGGCTTCGAGATCAATGACCTTAGAAAAGTTATTAGATCGGTTATAATTTACCAGTCTCCGTACTCTGCACCGTTTTTAGCGGTCTCAAATAAGGTGATATGCAGTTTGCGATCACCAATAATCGGTTTTAAGATATCGTAAATAACCTTAGCTAAATGCTCTGTTGAAGGCAACAAATTTTCGAACTCTGGGCAATCTACATTCAGGTTCTTGTGATCAAAACGATCCTCCACTTGTTCTTTAATAATACCACCCAATTCACCCAGGTCGATAACGAAACCGGTGTTTGGATCCACCTCACCTCTCACTCGAACTTCTAATTCAAAATTGTGACCATGAAAATAAGGGCTGTTGCACTTACCAAAAACCTCACGATTCTTTTCATCGCTCCATGATGGGTTGTGTAAACGGTGGGCAGCATTAAAATGCGCTCTTCTACAAATAGTGGCAATCATGGGCGCAAATTTAGATAATTAGATTACACCTTCATCGATTTTTTAGGCCATTGGCACCTCAATAGCTAGAAGTTTAGCATTTGTCTGGGCACTGATTGTAAATTTAGCCGCTTCGGTGATTCCTATAGCATCTCTTCTTCTTAATGGTTCTCCTTCTACGCTAACCTCACCTTCAATCACAAAGAGGTAAACTCCATTAGAAGCATTCTTTAAAGTGTAAGTTGTGCTAATTTGCGAATCTAAATGATTTAAATGCATGAAGGCATCTTGATGTATCCAAACCCCTTCATCTTCCCTATTTGGAGACAAGATCTGTTGCCACCTGTTGGTGCTATCGTCCACTTTTAAAGTAATCTGATCGTATCGGGGAGTTACATTTTTTACTTTAGGAAAAAGCCATATCTGAAGAAATGCAACAGGTTCACTCGCACTCGCATTCATTTCGCTATGCTCCACTCCAGAACCAGCACTCATGACCTGTATGTCTCCTGAGCAGATAACAGTTTCATTCCCCATATTGTCGCGATGCTTTAGGTCTCCACTAAGAGGAATAGAGATGATTTCCATATCTCGGTGCCCATGAGTTCCAAATCCCATTGAAGGAGCAACCCAATCGTCGTTAAGTACGCGAAGCGCACCAAAATTCATCTGATCAGGATTAAAGTAAGAAGCAAAGCTAAAGCTGTGCGAGGATTTTAACCATCCATGGTCAGCGTAGCCCCGAGAATCCGCTAAGAACAATTTCTTTATCATGTTTTTGTTTTAAAGATACCCCATAAAAAAAGGGAGGCTAAAAAGCCTCCCTAATTCTTAATCTAGATTAATCGTCATCTCCGATTTCGACGACGCCTTCTAAAGACTGATCATTTTCCCAGAAATCACGACTTACCGAACCGATTTTTACCAGATACGAAATATCTCCCACTCGAAGAGGTAAGCATTGAATCTTAGTACCGCTTGATGAGGTAAATGAAACTACTTCGTTATCCCCATAACCATCAGCATATAACTCAGAGAACGCCTTGCGATTCTCAGGAGTCAACTTCTTGAATTCGACAATTAGCCGTTGCATCAGTAACCTAGGATATAAGCAAAAACTAAAGGTGCAACAATAGTTGCATCTGATTCAATAATAAACTTAGGAGTATCAATATCGAGTTTACCCCAAGTAATTTTCTCGTTAGGAACCGCCCCTGAATACGACCCATAACTAGTCGTTGAGTCACTAATCTGGCAGAAATAACTCCAGAAAGGAGTCTCTTCTAACTCAAGATCTTGATACAACATCGGCACCACGCAAATTGGGAAGTCTCCAGCAATACCTCCTCCGATCTGGAAGAAACCTACTTGAGATTGATTTTTATACCAATCTGCCAAATAAGTCATGTACTCGATTCCAGACTTCATAGTAGAAGCTTTTAGTTCTCCTTTGATCACATAGCTAGCGAAGATATTTCCCATAGTTGAGTCTTCCCATCCTGGAACAACCATCGGAAGGTTTTTCTTAGCAGCCTGAATCATCCATGAATCTTTGGGATCAATTTGGTAAGCCTCCTCAAGCGCACCTGAGTTAAGTAATTGATATAAGAACTCATGCGGAAAATAACGTTCTCCTTTTTCCTCAGCAGCCTTCCAAAGCTCAAACATGTGCTTTTGAAGCACTCGAAAAGCCTCCTCTTCAGGAATACAAGTATCGGTAACGCGGTTTAACCCTTGATCTAATAACTCTCGTTCTTCTATAGGCGTAAGGTCTCTGTAATGAGGAATACGCTTATAGTGATTATGAGCAACTAGGTTCATTACGTCCTCTTCAAGATTCGCACCGGTACAAGAGATAATGTGAATCTTATCTTCATTAATCATGGGAGATAAACTCTTGCCTAATTCGGCAGTACTCATGGCACCTGCCAAAGAAACTAACATCTTATTTCCTTGTTCAAGCTGTTGCTTGTACCCCTTTGCCGCATCCACAAGGGCAGCAGCATTAAAGTGTAAATAATGAGATTCTAAAAAATTTGAAATGTGCATTATTCTTGATTAAAGTGATAAGAAAGTATTTTGTAATATAGCTTAGCTGCTAAAAAGCTAGATGCTTGTGAGCCTGAATCACCATTCGGACACAACTCAACAATATCAAAGCCAACCATGGTTTTCTCAGTTATAATTCGCTGTAAAAAGTGAAGTGTCTCGTACCACAACAAACCACCTGGTTCTGGAGTACCTGTGGCAGGTACTAGAGAAGGATCAAAAGCATCTAAATCAATGGTGATATATACCTTTTCACCCATTAGGTCGATGGCTTTGTCCATCCAATACTCGTCACTCTCTAGTTCATGAGCATAGAACATACGCTCTGGGTCAACACGCTGAGCTTCAAGCTTATCCATAGAACGAATACCTACTTGAATTAAGTTAGTAGTCTGCTGTGCTTCGTAAAGAGCACAAGCGTGATTATAGGGAGTCCCTTCATACTCGTCTCTTAAATCGGCATGTGCATCTAACTGAACCACAGTTATGTCTCCGAAATAATGAGCAGTAGCTCTAATTGCTCCGATCGAGATCGAGTGTTCGCCACCAACAAGAGAAACTAACTTTCCTCTTCCGTACTGGTCCTTTACCTTGGCATAAACTTTCTCAACCATGGCATCAGGTGTAGCAAAGCCTTCTAAAGTCTCGTGCAAGTAAACACCTTGCTTATAGACTTCTGTTTCGGTCTCTATATCATAGATCTCCATATTTTCAGCAGCGTCTAAAAAGGCTGCAGGGCCTTTGTCGGCTCCTTTACCCCAAGTACTGGTGCCGTCATAAGCAACAGGTATAAGGGTTACTTTAGCGCGATCTGCGCCAGCGTATTCGGCGGGTATTCCAGCGAATGTTTTCATTTTAATAACCTAATTGATTTAAAAATTCGTCGGCAGTCTGCTGCCCTTTAAAAAGTTTAGTAGTAATCTCTCCATTCTCATCGCGATCGATAAGAACGTATTTAGGCTGAGGTATCAAACAGTGTTGTAGTCCCCCAAACCCACCAATGGTTTCTTGGTATGCTCCGGTATTAAAGAATCCGATATAGAGCGGATAGGTCTTGCTAAATCGAGGTAAATAGATAGCATTGACGTGCTGTTCTGAATTGTAATAATCATCGCTATCACAGGTCACCCCTCCCAAGAGAACTCTCTCATAAGTGTCTGACCAACGATTAAGCGCGAGCATGATAAATCGTTTGTTAATGGCCCATGAATCTGGCATAGTAGTGATAAACGAAGAATCAATCATATTCCATTTCTCACGATCATTCTGCTGCTTCTGGTACAATACTTTATAAATCGTACCTCCACTTTCACCGACTGTGTAGCTTCCGAACTCTGTATAAATATCAGGAACCGGAACCCCAGCTTCCTCACACGCAATACGTATTTGATTGACGATCTCATCAACCATATAAGCATAGTCATAGCTAAAGGCTAGCGAATTCTTAACAGGGAACCCACCACCGATATTGAGTGAGTCTAGACTAGGACAAATCTTCTTCAAAGCAACGTATACTCTAAGGCACTTTTGAAGTTCATTCCAGTAATAAGCAGTGTCGCGAATACCCGTGTTAATGAAGAAATGGAGCATCTTCAATGAGACCTGCTCGTCATCTCTAATATACTGCTTGTAAAAAGGAACGATATTCTTGTATCCGATACCTAACCTTGAGGTATAAAATTCAAATTTTGGCTCCTCTTCAGAGGCAATTCGAATTCCTACAGAAAAAGGTTTCTTCGTTTTTTCCTTGATCTGATCAATCTCAACAAAGTTGTCAAGCACAGGAAGCACCTTCACAGCGTCTCGATCTAACAAATCGGCAATCTTGGCAACGTAATTCTCTTGCTTAAATCCATTACAGACCACGGTATCTTCTGGCTTAATCTTACCCTCGCCTAAAAGCGTTTCAACGATAGACAAGTCATAACCCGAAGAAGTTTCTAAAAATACCCCAGCGTCAAGAGCACGTTCTATTACATGTCTGAAATGTGAACTCTTCGTACAGTAGCAATAATGATAATTACCTTTGTAATCGTATTTATGGATCGCATCCGCAAACCAACCTTTAGCACGCGTAATGTTTTCGGTAATTTTAGGCAGATACATGAATTTCAATGGCGAGCCATACTCCTTAACTAGGTCCATAAGTTCAATACCATGGAAAAGTAGGTGGTCGTCTCTAAGGGCAAACTCTTCTTGCGGGAAATAATAGGTCTGATCGATTAGATCAATGTATTTGGTTTTCATTTTAGATAAATATTAGTGTAGATAAAAGGCGAACTCTTGCGATAATTGAATCGCACATCAACACTATTCAGATCTGTAATGAATGAATCTCGACATAGGTTAGACATACCCTATGCGAGCGAAGAAAAGATTGTACTCTTGAAGTTTGGCCTATGGCTCGGAGCACCATTCCTGATGCGGCCTTCTGAGCGAACTTCAAAACACTCTTGGACCCGAGCAGAACATTTAATTTCAAAACGCTAGGCTACAACCTCTAGGGTTGTAATTTTGAGCAAAACTAACTAAAAAGTTATGGGATTTAACTTTTTCAAGAAAAAAAGAGAATTTTTTTTAGGCCAACTTACTTATTGATTACCAGATAGATAGCGCCTAACTCCTCTAAAAACAAAAAATCCTAAGACAAGATAAATGGCAGAATTATAGTGATAGGCACCTAAAAAGTCTCCTTGAACCAATAACCATAAAGCTCTAGATAATCCGCAACCCCAACAATGATGACCCGTTAACAAAGTAAAAAGACAGGGAATGGCTATTGAAGTGCCCAAACGATCAGCTAGATAGAAGGCCAGAATCTGATAACCCGCTAGAAGCCCAAGCAAGGTGATTTCTAACGGTAGCCTAAACTGCTGAACGAATTGGAAGACCTTGAGCATCCTTGAAGTTTCCAGTTACGATAAGAATAAAGTCTATGATGGTCCATATTCCACAGCCCCCTAGAGTGATGAGCTGAAGAATTCCGATCATGGTGTGTCCGGTATAAAAGCGATGAATACCGAATACTCCCAAAAACCAACACAGTAATAAAGTAGCTAAGAATCGAGAATCTAAAGGAAATCCTGATTTGGCAGAATTCCCAAATCCAACTCCACAATTAGGACAAATCACTGCATTCTTACTTACGAGCTTACCACACTCATGGCAGTACATTTGATGTTCTGATTTGGTTTCCATAGGATCGGTTTTTAGGCTATTAAATAAATATCACTCCCAAAATACATATAATAATACAGATAAAAGCTAGCACACCGATGTAAGCGTATCGTAGGGTTGTTATGAATTCAACCT
>Ga0222715_10005417_pt1 | contig 10876 bp, 22 predicted proteins | sample C33_9DmetaG_FD_165056 | JGI IMG/M metagenome (GOLD analysis project Ga0222715, IMG submission 165056) | Estuarine water microbial communities from San Francisco Bay, California, United States - C33_9D | ecosystem: Environmental > Aquatic > Marine > Unclassified | place: USA: California... | reverse complement strand
CTGCTTTGAACGATCCGGTAATAGCTGACTGAAGCAAACCAAATACCTTTCTCAAGGCCTGTACCGCACCACCAATACCAGTTAACTGACCAAGTGCCTTGCCTAGGCCAGCACCTTCAAATCCTTTTTGTAAACCACCTAAGAAACTTGCATCTCTGGACTTGCCTTGCGCTGCAATAATTCTTTTTTGCAGCTTCTCAAATTCCTCACTACCCTCTTTGTAACGTTTCTGTACTTCTTTTAGGTAGTTGATCTCAAGCTCAAGACGCTTTCTAGCAGAACCTTTTCCAGAGCGAATAGCTTGAAGGTCTGATTCAATCTTTGCTTTGGCTGCTTTCTTTGCTTCTGTTTCTTCTTGTTTCTGAGCAGCAACAATGTTTTTAAATTTAGCAAGCTCACGCTTCTCTATCTCTTCGGCATTGAGTCGTGCTATCTCTTTTTTCCGTGCTTCTGCTCTTTCGTATGCTTCTTTAGCAGCTTCAATAACTTGACGCTCACGATTAAGTCGTAACTTAATAATGTCTAATAAGTCAAGCTCTGATTTTTGAGCGACCTTTGTAGATTCTTGTCTAGCAAGTGCAGCCTGATTAGAATTGTTCTGATCAACCCGGCTTGCCGCTATTTGTTCTTTTGTAAGACTTCTAACAGCATTAACTGTTCCGTCAATAGCTCTTTGAACTTCGCCTTGCAGCTTTGTGTATACCGCAAGTTGATCCTTATTGTCTTTGAACTTAATCTTTTGTTTTTCAAGTTCATCGGTAAGCTCACGCTCAGTTTTTAGCAAACCAGAAATCTTCTCTGATAACGCTTCAAAGATTAATCCACCTTGGAATCCTTGTTGTCTAAGATCGTTTATTACAATCTTCAAGCTCTGTAGAGCTGCGTTTAACTGACCTACCCTAGCCTCAATTTGACCTTGGCCGTTTCCAGCACCCCCAGGTGATCCAACATTTCCAGTAAATTTTCCTACGTTTGCCATTCTATATTAAGTTTGCTATTTCTCCCGTAACGTCTCCTACAAAGTCTGCTCCCATTTCATCAAACCACTTGCTGATGGATATATTAACCGTAGCAGCAAATGCGCTTGCTATATCGTCTGAGTATGGGTATCTTGTTTTGACCGTTTTTGTTTCGTTTATTTTTTTCGCTATATTATATGCCATTGCCTTTTTCGCAGACAAGGTATTTGTATAAGTGTATTCTTTTTTGCTTCCGTCCTTTAGTGTTTTATTAACGGTAATCTTTGCTGTCAAACCCTTTGCATTAATCCATTGTAGTATTGTTTCTGTAGAAGGTGCATCTTGAACAGCACCTATACCACCAACACTATCAAGCTCCTTACCGTATCTACCCCAAGGGGCATCTATTGTAACTAACACATCTGTTATAAAACCAGAGGACTTGTCAAATTTAGATCTTACCCTTAATGAAGATGTATACTTACTTGAGCTTACACTTCTTTGAAGGAAGCCAGTAACGTTTTGATCATTGTCTCTAAGCAAGCCTTTGAAAACCGCTTTAAGGTCTGCTGTTTTTAAGTCTTTTAATATCAGCTGCCTTAAACGTCCCCTTTGTTGTGCAGCACTAAGCATTATCTATAGCAACCTTATAATTTTTTCTTGCAAATAAAACAGTCAATTGAAAAAATGCTGTCGTAATGTTAGACTCTTCAGAGATGTAGTTCTGTACCTCAACTTCATCAATGTAGCAGTTTTCATCTTGCTGGATTAACCAGTCTTGGATTTGGCCAACAACAAATAAATTTTCCTCTGTGGAAATTATTGAGGCTAAATCATCTTGAGATACACACTTGTCTATGACAACGCAATCAAAAGTAAGACTGTACACTGGGTTTGCAAAATCTCTAGATATGTTAGACGCACTAGGAATCATTACAAAGGTTCTGTAATCAAATTCTCTAGCATCTAAATCCTCGGAAGAACCAAGCAAGAAGAACTCATTAATCATGTTATGATCCTCGCAAAAGCCCTTCAACAATTTGTAAAATTGTGTGAGATTGTTCATATCAATTTTTTATAATTTACAATTTACTTAGGGCTGCATCCTGTCTTTGCTGTGCGGATTCGACTTTATTTTTCTGTGCGAGGTAACTCATTTCTGGAAGCACCACATCCATTTTAAGCATATATATCTCTGGGTACACACGAATATCTTCCTTACCAAGAGTCCTCACTATTGAGTACCAATACCATTGCTGGTAAAAGTTTCTACCTACTTGTGTGTCATCAACGTCTGTTTTCTCTTCTACCTCTTCGGTTTCTTCGTTAACCTCGTAGAATACTCCAGCAAATTCTTTAAACAATACTTGCTCACGGTTTGCTAAATACCTGTTAAGTACGTTATACAAGTCTTGAACAGGAGAGTTTAGTATGTCCTCCCGGTTTTGTTGTTCGTCACTAGGGCTTGTGTTGTCAAACTCCTTGTGGTGTTTAGGTCGCAACAGAAGTTGCAGTAGTGCAAGCTCCATTTCTTCCTCGGTATTGAACTTTTCTTTCCCCGTGAGTATCTGCTCAGACATAATGAACTGCCCAAGCACCATACTTTTTACTGAACCGTTTACGGTAAACTTCTCTTCAATATATGGAGTTATCCTTTTACTGTCTCTAAGTGGATACACTTGGTCTATCTCCTTAATCAATTCTAGCCTCTCTAAGAGGTTTTTATTTCCGAGTGATACCTTACCATCATCGTCAATAGAAATGCCCTTAGAAATCTCCATATGGTCTTTATATGTGATCATAAGAATAGTGTTACACCCCCGTCTTGTTCTTCAGCTGCACAATATGCACAAATTGCTAAACTCATTACCATATCATCGTGCTTGCCATCCGTGTTAGAAAATTGCAAGTTACCAGTAATTGGATTTCTTTTAGATTTAAAGTCGTAAATTTCTTTAATTAATGCTTCATTATTTGGAATCTTAATCTTCTTATCCTCGAATAATTTCATTAAGTTCTTGACAATCAATGGCTTAGTCTTTGAGGTTGTCTGAAAGGGCAACATCTTATACAACCTGTCATCATCGGTGAGATCGTCAAACAGCAAATCGTTATTGTTTACCTCGAAGTAGCAAGCGGCAAGTTTATCCTCAGAATCGTGGTGCAAATAAAAATCTTTTATCCGCTGCTTAAATTCTTCAGAATCCATGTTCTCTTCTTTGAAATTAAACCTGTCGATAGCAACTACCTCGTAATTCTCGGTCATTGCCGTAAGCACCGTATAATCTTGTGCTACCCCAATGTCCATGCCGATGTACAATCTTTCGTAACTACTAACGCCCTGCGTTACTATTGCATCCTCTACGTTGCTAAACAATGCATTTGCTGAGATAGGCTTACACAAAAACTCTTGGTCAAACTGTGATTTAGTCATACTCTTCTTGATGCCGAGTACCGTTTTGTCTACAGCTGGATCGTTGAGGTCAAGATAGGTGCGCTTGATGCTTTTTATCTGTCCCCAATTCTCTTCGAGCTGTCCGTCTCTGTACCAGTCGAAGAACCAGTTCGGCCCATTGAACGTAGACGCTGCACAAACCTTACCATTGGTTCTCGTAACCATCGGAAGTAAAACTTCGTTAATGAAGTCAAGACGCATATAAGCAGCCTCATCAAGATAGATGTAGTCCAACGTAGCCCCACGAAGATTATCCCCTGAGTCAGCAGAACGGAACTTAATAAAAGACCCGTTATAAAAATACATCTCGTTTGCCTTTCTGTCAAAACGTTTTACTATTTGATTCCACAAATCTTGATGGTTAGAAAACATTGCCTCGATATCCTTCATGACCTTGTTGGCTTGATCTTGTATCGGAGACACCCAAAACATTCTGTGCTTTGGATTATTCAATCCTCTCATCACAGCATCGTTCTGCATAAAGAAGGTCTTGCCCGTTTGTCGACCAGCAACTAAACAACTGATAAATGGCTGCTCAATATTAACGAGGCGATTAAAATCCTTCTGCGGATCAGTAGGTTTGTATAGCTTAATCTGCATCTTCCCAGTCTAAGTCCAACAAGTCGTGGTCTTCCGATGGCTCTGTTAAGTCGATAGTAGCCTTAATATCAAACTTAGTCTGCTGTACCTTGGTCGGTGCTTTGTACCCTTGCATATCGTTGATAATCTTAATGGCCTCCATTGCCGCTTTCATATCACCCTCAACCAATGCCAAGTCCCTAATCTTAATCAAAGCTGATAGGTTAGTCCCCTTCGCAGCTTCAATGCTCTTCATCTCGGAGTTCGCCATAGTCATCAGCTCACGGTGGAATGCTGTACCCTGGTTTCTACGATCACGGTAGTAAGAAGTGTAGTTCAAATCACGGGCAATAGCCGCAGAACACTCAAAGCCTTCTTCACGCACCCTGTCAAGGAACTCTTGCTGTAAGGTGGTTAGTGAGCTACCGCTACCCTTGACCACTTCTCCCTTTCTATTTCTCTTGCTCCCCATTGTGTATTCTGTATAACGGCATATTGTAAATACCCAATCGCCCAGTAAATATCAACCCCTTGTAGGTAGGTGCTTTCTCATCGTAGTGATACCACTTCCATAAGTTTATCTTCACCCTCTGTATGCAACTACCGCACCCAGTGTTAGGGTTCTCTTCCCTTACAATGTACTTGGTCTTTCCCACTAGAGAGTTATGCACCTTAAACATCTCTTGCTTGACCTCACCCTTGGGCAAAGCATTCTCCGTGAGACGTAAAAATAATTCCTTCTTTGTCATAAATAAAACCGTTTGTTCTAATTTACAAATATAATGAATCTTTCAATTCATCACACTAAACACCCCTTATTATAATAAACTAATTATAATACTTTTACTTCCATAGTAAAAGTATTATAATAATAGTACTATTTTAAACTTTTACTATTATTATAATAGTATAAGGAAAAGGAACTGATCAAAACTATTCAAGAGGTGGGTTCTTTCATTCGCAAATCCCCCCAAAACCCTCCGCCCCCTCCGAGTGGTTAGGAATAAAACCAGGCTCTATTTGCTCGGTCAGTATTTTCAAAATCGTATACGCAAAATTTCCAGAATAGGGATCTATTTTTTTCAAAAAAAAAAATTAGAATTTAGTTGGTGGTTCGTAGATATTTGCTATATTGCAGTATTGATAACAACAAGAAAACAACAAACTTTAAAAATTACAGTTATGAAGAAGTTAGAAATTTTAGAAGAATTTAGAGGTATTCAATTAAAGGAATTAACCCAACTTTGCGAGGCGCAAAGTACTTTGTTAGAGGGTGAATACACACAAAAAATGTTTAACACTCTGCAAGCAATTATCGACAACAAGTTCAAATTTTACGATGCTTTGACGGAATTGCAAAATTCGATAGAATACAAAAAATAAACGGCTTAGGGGGGTTGCCGTTTTAACCCCCCAATTTTTTAAATTTTTTACATCATGGAAAAAGTAGCAATTTTAAACAACAAAGGTAACGAGGCAACAAATTTGCAAGTTTACACCTCAGAAATTTTTAAGGCGGTTATGCCGATACTTGAAAAATTCAACGAGACCGAAGCCATTGAAATTGGCGGAGTAACTTTTGAAAAGGACGAAAAAGTTCAGAAAAGAATTGATACCATAATCGGCAAATTTGCTACCGATTGGTATGCAAAGGTAGGCAAGGCAAAAGTAAAAACTATTGTCGAATACATTGACTAAATTATGGAGGGGCTATCTGAAAAGATAGTCCCCCCTTTTATTTTCAAAAATTATGGAAAATTATTTTAATCTTATATTGCCCGTTTTCTGTTTAATAGTTACCGCTTTATTCTTCATAGGGGTGGCTAAATTTATTTTAGATTGTTACAGAGAACCTAAGAACATAGAACGTAAGAACCTAAGAAAATAAGAACATGGCTATTTTAAAATTAGATGTGGACTTTATTACAGATGAGGTAATAATTATTAAGAGAACACAGAACAAGAGAACACAGAAGAACAGACCTAAAATGCGTAAATCTACGCCTCAAGAATTACAAAGAGAACGTGAGGATAGAATGTATTTAAGTAATTGGAGAATATCCAATAAAGGGAGCAAGGGAAAACATAACAGACTTGCTAAGATTAATTTAATTTACGGAACTCAACTTTAAGAACATGGAAGCAATTATTGTATTTGTAATCTTCATATCTGTTTTCGGATATGGTATTGTATTAACTAAAAAAGAATGTAAGTAATGAAAACAAAATTATCAGCATTAGAATTAGAAATTGACCGCATGATATTTTGCGGTTTTTTCTCGACACCTTCTATCTTTGAAATGTACGAAGATAATGTACAAGCACAGCAGTATATTTTAGAAAATCATTTAGACGAAGAACTTGAATATTATCTTAACAATTAAAAGAACATGGAAGTACAACTATTAAGCGGATTGATCGCCACCGATTTTGAAATTGAGGGCGTTGATACTTTTGATTATCCTAAATTTTGTGATGCATATATTATGGGTGCAAAAGTTTACGATAATGCAGAATGGAGAGAAGCCACAGAATTTGAATTAGATGAATTAAATGAAGATGGCGATTTGGTTTATAGATTAGTAATAGAAAGTATATTTTAAGAACATAAATTTGATCCACACAAAGGATATAATTCTCATAGAAACCCTCAGATTATTCTGGGGGTTTTTTATGGGGAAAATTAAAAGTTGCATATGTCAGTATTTTTTCTTATATTGCACTTGTTAATAAGTAAGAGAACAAACTGAATATCAGAAAATTATAAAAATAAATTATTAAGAACATGGAAAATTATAACGATGCTTTAGGCGAAGGTTGGGTAACCTTAAAAGTAAAAATTAAAAGTAGAATTTCAGCAGAACAATACCACGATGATTATTGGTTTGAAGAATGGGTAATGTCAAATATTGCAGATTGTAATTGGTCAGATGCTGAGATAATTAAAAACGAAATTGAGTTATCAGATTTTGATTATAACCCAGAATACTAATTCAAATAATTATGAAACTAAAAGAATTAAAAGAGGCTGTCGGTTCTCTAAGCGCACCCTCGAAAATGCCGTGTAGCGGTTACTCAATTCCCGCAAAAGAATGTGGTGTTGGTTCTCGCTTGGTCAATGTAGAAAATTCTACTTGTAGTGGGTGCTATGCTTTGAAAGGAAGATATGTATTCCCTAACGTAGAGAACGCAATGTATAATCGTTATAATTCCCTTATGAATGATATGGATTTATGGGAAAAGAACATGATAACATACATTGGAAAATATCGCAAAGGAGATAAGAGTTATTTCCGTTGGCACGACAGCGGTGATTTGCAAAACGTAAACCACTTAACTGCAATAAATAATATAGCACTTGCTTTAAAAGATGTTCAGTTTTGGTTGCCGACAAGAGAGATAAAAATTGTGAGAACGTGGCAGAAAGTTTATGGAGAATTTGCACCTAACTTAATTGTCAGAATATCAGCACATATGAATGATGCACAACCCAATCACAATATCACGGGTTATGCTTCGGGAGTTATGCATAAAAACCAGGCACTACAAGGATATAAATGTCCCGCTCCTTCTCAAGGGAATGAGTGCAAAGATTGTAGGGCTTGTTGGACTTTAGAAACTGTATTATATAACCTTCATTAATTAAATTTTATTGTTATGACACTAAAACAATTTGCAAAACAATTAGCAGAAATCCACAACGATAGCGGACTATTGTATAAAGATATGCTTGACCAAGACACTCTTTTCGATGTTCAAGAAAAGATAAGTAATTTGCTATTAGAAGCCAACCAAAAAGGTGCGTTATCTAATGAGAATTTATTTGAGTTTAATCACGTTTTTAGAACACATAAATAGTATGCATCATTTCAGAGTTACATATGTAAAAGATGGCGAAGAAGTAGTAGCCCCTTTTTATTTCGACAATATCCACGAAGCAAGAAGAGCGAGAGAATTATATCGCAATCGTGGCTACTTAGATATTTCAATACTCGTTAAAAGAAACGAGGATAACATTAACCCTTAAATACAAAACAACATGGGAGCAACTTTAGAAGTTACAAGAGTTATTGCTGATAATTATTACTCAGCAATTAGAGAATTACAAGAGCAAGAAACTTCAAACGATCCGTATAGCGGTGAGTTTAATACTTGCGGAGATTATTCCAATAGAACCAACAAGCACGATAACGCAGAGGATTTCTTTGATTGGGTAGAAGAGTACGGAGAAAAAAGAGAAGCGTACTTCTACAATGTTGATGGAAATAGATGGTACGTCTGCGGATGGTGCGCTTGTTAAAAACAGAATTATTAATCCTTTAATTTATATATTATGTCTTATCAAACATTCTCAGACATCGTTTCAGATTTACAAAGTAGCGGTGCAATTTTCGGAGCAGAGTACATCAAAAAAGATGGTACTCGCACCAAAGTAAATGGGCGTTTCGGAGTCCATAAATTCGCAAAAGGTACGGGTGCTTCTTCCCCAAAGGTGCTGACAATTTGGGACAATAATCGCAAGCGATATACTTCGTTGATCCCCGAAAGAATTGTGAGCATTTCATGCTGGGGTTCTAAATACACCTCGCTTGGTAATTACCTAAGAACTCAGTTGGAAAATGCGACAAGCAGATAGTCTAATTATCAAAGCAGACTTGCAAGTACTCTATGGAATCCTCTCAGAATTTGTTGAAATATCCAAACTCTTTGAGGATTCTAAAGAGATGCTTAATCTTCTCAGAAGCCTCGATAAATTTGTAGCAATCCACGAAACAAGATGCAATGATTTACTTGTCCTTAAAGATAAAGTAGATGATGCGAGAACAGAGTATATCAAGATTAAGAATAAGCACGACTTCTATAAGGAGCAGATGGAAAACTTTAAGAAATTGTATAACGAATTATTAGATAGTAAATTATGAAACTAAATGTGTTAGTGGCTTGTGAAGAAAGCCAAAGTGTAGCACGAGAATTTAGAGCATTAGGACACAATGCTTACTCGTGTGATATTAAAGAATGTAGTGGTGGAAATCCCGAATACCACATACAAGGAGATGCTTTAGAAGTAGCATACAATTCTGAATATCAATGGGACTTAATGATTGCACATCCACCTTGTACTTATTTAGCAGTTAGCGGTGCGAGATGGTTGTATAATAAAGATGGTAGCAAAAACGAAGAGCGTTGGGAAAATCAGAAAGATGCTTTAGAGTTTGTTCAGAAACTATTAGATGCGCCCATTGATTATATTGCTCTGGAAAATCCCGTAAGTGTTATCAGTACTGCGATCAGAAAACCCGACCAAATAATTCAACCATATCAGTTTGGGCATGAGGCAAGTAAGCGTACTTGTCTGTGGCTCAAAAACTTATCGCCTCTTGAACCTACGGATATTGTAGGCGAGGGAGAGTTCATAGAATGGGTGGATAAAAATGGTAAGAAAAAGCGACAAGCAAAGTGGTATATGGATGCCTTATCTAAGGCGAAGAATGAAGAAGAAAGAAGAACCCTTAGAAGTAAAACCTTTGAGGGTATTGCTAAGGCAATGGCTGACCAATGGTCTTATGAAATACTTAGAGATTTAGCAATGGTTCAAACCATAAAAGAATTACAAGCATTGCAAATATCTGAGTTCTTAAATGATGTAGCAGTAAGAAAATATAACCTTTAATAATTAATACTATGCCTAATTGGAGTTTTAACACAGCCGAAATCAACGGCTCTAAAAAAGATATTCAAAGTTTTCTTGAGAAAGCAAAAGGAGAAAACGGAGTATTAGATTTCAATTCTTTTGTGCCTCAGCCCGACAATATATTTCGTGGGGATTTAGGTATAGAAGAAAAGAAAAAGTGTAAAGAAGAAGGTATACCTAATTGGTACGATTGGAACATTGATAATTGGGACACCAAGTGGAATGCTTGTGATGCTGACATCGAAGTAGATGGGGATAATATAAGGATTAGTTTTAATACTGCTTGGAGTCCTCCTTACAAAGTTTTTGTAGCGATGGTTAGACAACACCCAGAACTTTCTTTTCAATTCCTTTGCGATATAGAAGGTGTAGAGTTTGCGGTATCTTGTAGTCTTTATGGTACTTCTTTTAATGCATACATACACCCTTTACAATATGTGTGTGGAGAGACAGATGAACCAATAACTTGGGACGGAGAAAAGCATTACTTCGTAACAAAAGAAGGAAGAGAAGTTGATGATTGGTTTTCATATGTTGATTGGGACAATTATGAAGATGTAGAATTAATAGCAGAGATTTATGAAGAGGATATTGCGGAAGCGTAGGCACATTAGATATCTCCAAGATACCATTAGAGATATGCATTGGGAAATTATAAACACCACAATGCAAAGTACTAATGTGGGATGGACGGAAAATACCACAGAGTATATGGTAAATAGTGCGAGACTTATTCGCAAATATGAACGAAGACTTAAACTGCTTAAATACTAATGCTAATATTTATTTGGTTCTTTGACCTAATTGCTTTTGTTATATCGTGGCTTTTAGTGATGGGACTTTTAACTTTAATTTATGATGGAAGATATTTATTTAGAAAGAATAGATGATGCCTTTTGGTTTAATCTATGGGAAACAACAAGGTTAGAAAAAGTGTACCCCTTCGAGGAAGGGGACACTTACTTCACTATTGAAGGTGGAGAAGTTATAGAGTCCACTTGGGATTGGGTAAGTGAGGAAATTTTTGATGAAGATGTAAATGGAAAACTATTTTACTTCAATTCAAAAGAAGATGCAGTAGAATACTTAAAACAAACACACTAATGGGAAACATGAGTTATTGCCGATTTGAAAACACGGCAAGAGATTTAGCAGATTGTGTTAATGCAATCAACAATGGAGAAATTTACG
>Ga0222715_10005410_pt1 | contig 10885 bp, 7 predicted proteins | sample C33_9DmetaG_FD_165056 | JGI IMG/M metagenome (GOLD analysis project Ga0222715, IMG submission 165056) | Estuarine water microbial communities from San Francisco Bay, California, United States - C33_9D | ecosystem: Environmental > Aquatic > Marine > Unclassified | place: USA: California... | reverse complement strand
CTCCGTCCCCCTTTCCGAGGTCTAAAAAATTGGGAAAATCGCCGGAGGACCCCGTTTTTTCAACCCCTTAGACCAGGTCAGCACCGGCCAAGGTTTTGGTGTTGACCACGCCTTCGACCGAGCGAATGTGCTCAACCACGGATTTTGCGATGGTTGCGAGGGCATCGGCCTCGAGTTTGACGATCAGGTCGTGGTCGCCAAACAACACCGTGGCATCGGTAACATGGGGGAGGGATTTGACCGCCTCGTAGACGCTGTGTTCGGTTCCCGGTTGAACGTTGATGAGGACGTAGCCAATCGCCATGGGGGAGAGGAGCATGCGGTGGTGCTTCAACCTCACCCTTGCTGAACCTCGCCAATCTGGGCGAGGAGCTTTCGGTGTTCATCAACGTAGGCGCTCCACTGCTCGTCCGTCCATCCTTCGGGCACGGGCCCATCCAACCATCGACTGAAGTCCTCAACCGTCCAACCCTCGGGCAGGAATTCGGGTACGGACGAGGAATCAGCGACCTCATCAAACACGGTTTCGTCGTGCAACCCTTCAAACAGATCTTCGAGCGAAGAAAGGCTTGCGTCCTCGGTCTCGCCCCAAGCAGAATCGGTGTTTGGGCGTCCGTTTCGTCGTACCAGCACAACGGTGACGAGTGCGGTGAACACGAGCATCGCCAGGCCGATGGCGGCGTTCTTGATCGCTGCATTGTTCGCCTCGCCAGCAGGCGTCTGCGTTTGGTTGTCGGGCGTGGAGCAGGTTGTGCAGGCCTGTGCTGGTCCAACGAGAAGTTGCGTTTCGTGAACAAAGGTCTGCTGCAAATCATCGATGCAGGTGATGTTCACGGTGAGCGTGGTGTTTGCCAGCGACCGAGGAATCGGATACTGCCAGCGGAGCTGGTTGGTGAACACCCCTTCTGGACCCGCAGCCGTGGCGGATTGGCTCAACAGGTTGCTGGCGTTGTCAAAGAGGTTGTACGCGCAAAGAACGCGGTCCAATCCGTCCAAATCGGTGAGGGTGAGGTTCGTGAACACGTCGGTTTCAGGCAGCGGTTCAGAATGCGTGACCTCCACGAACTCGGTTGGAGCATGTTGGAAGGTGAGCGAAAGCGAGGTCGATTTGACCAGGCCGTCGATGTCGGTCACCGAAAGAAACGCATCCCCCTCTCCGTCAACCATGGAGTTGTCCAACTTCAAGCGGAAACCCAACCAAAGCACCTCTTGCCCTTCGTACGGTGTACGGTCGCATGCCTCCGGAGGCTCACCTTCGCCCCACGGAAGGTCCTCGGTCGCTGGGGCATTGATGGTCCATCCCGATTGCGTGAGGCGAGCGGTGACGCCATCGATCGGTCGATCGCTGACGATACCGACTTGCAGCAATGCAATTTGACCAAAGGTCATGTTGGTCACGGGTCCGTTGGCATCGCAGGCTTCCACCGCCAGAATTTCCGGCGGCGTCAACAAAAACGGAAGTTCGAGTTGGAGCATGGAAGTGCCGCCGTGTTCGCCGCGTCCAGAGGCTTCAATCAGCAAATTGCCGGCTTCAAGAGGAACGTCGAGTTGCTCAAGATGCACCACCACCGTGCTGGTACCTGCTGGGATGTCGAGCGGAAGTTGAATCGCTTGGCCACCCGGCCATTGAATCGTGACATCACCAACAAACGGGGTTTCCGGGTCGTCGGCGTCTTGAACGGTGACCCGGAGATGTTCCTTACCGTTGCCGACCACGCGGTCGAGGACCGTGCCCTGGTCGTTTTGAACGTTCAACTCGAGTTGCGGTGGCATGTCTGCGACCCGGACCGTGCGTTGAAGCAGCAAGGAACCGGTAGCAGCACGCACCTCGAAATTCACATCGCTCAACCCGCTTCCCAAGGAGAGGTTGAACGGTGCAGTGTAGCAATAGAGATGCGCGGCTTGTTGGGGAACGTACGAAACGTTGCCCAAGGTGCCCCGGGATGCCATGAACATCGGTAATCCGTCGTCGAGTCGGTAATCTGCGTCCTGAACACAAGCCGTTAGCTGGGTGTCGAGGTGACGGTACATCCCTTGAGCCGGTCGGTTTCCAAGCGAAGAGGCCTTGTTCCAATCGGGGGCATCGACCCCGTCGACGTGGGGTCCGTACCACGTGGGAGGTGCGTCGGCCACTCGAGTTGCGTTGGTGACCAGCAAGCGTGCCGTCATGTTGCCAGCATCCGTTACGGTTGCTCGCAAGACGATCCACCCCAAACTGGCATCGGCAGGAACGACCAAACTCGATTCCCACACGGTCGGATTGATTTGACCGAGGGTAATCGTCGTCCAGTTGGTCTCGTTCCACGTGCTGTTCGTGGTTACAATCTGCCACTCCAACACGGCGCTGGTGACGTTGACATCGTCCGTTGCCTCAACCGAGCAAATGGTGTAGGCTCCCCGAGTGATGACCGAAGCGCTGCAGTACACGTCTTGGACCGCAGGAGGAGCGTTCACCACGATGCTGAACGGGTACAGGTTGTTGCCGAAGTTTCGCTCTTCGCTTTGGTTATCGTAACGGACCCGAAGGTCAAGATAACCGGCTGAAGGCGGAATGATGGTGAGGTTCACCAAGGTCCTGCTTCCGGGTTGATCACCGGGTGGAAGTTGAAGCACGGTCTGATTGAGGACGCTGTTGCCCTGAACGGTCTGCACCATGAGCGTCCCGTTTGATGTTGACATCCCATGATTTTCAACGAGCATCTGAACCACGGTCCCCTCGCCCAAGTTTGCTGGCCCGAGCACGCGCACGTCAACGATGCTGATGTCGTGGAAGATGTCGGCGTAGGGCGCCATTTTCGGGTCACCAACAACAACGCCCATCCAACCCGAAAGTCGGTTTGCAGCAGCGTGGCTTTCGGCGAGGTTGTATCCCGAGGCATACGAGGAAAGGTACACGCTCGGTAGGCCAACCGCCGTAAGGTAGGGTTCGTACACGTACCCTTTCACCCCGGAAACACCGTCTTCCAACAGGTCGGCAACGAGGGATTGCCCGTAGGCGGTTCCCCAATTGAACGAACGCCCACCGGTCGAGACGGCCGTGTCGGCGATGGAACCGTTCACCCATTGCATGTGAGGTCGTATGGCTCGCAACAACACGGTGTCGAGATAGAATTCACCGTCCGTTGAGGTCGTTGCGATGTCCATCGGTACCCTGACTTCAAACTGGGTTGCGTTTGCATCGGGGCGGAAGCGAATGGATTGTGCCGCCCACGAGGTTGTGAAGGTCTTCATCGACGAAGTGTTGGTGGAGAGCGTCTGTCCGTTGGTGTCCTGCGCGGTTAATTCCAAGCCAAATGCCCCGTTGACTTCACCGCTTCGCTTGCCGTAGACATAGCCTATCCACGCATGGCCTTTCAGGTTCTCCGGCACGGTGAAGGTGGTCACGAGGTGCGCCACATCGGTCCCACCGCCCGAGTAGGTGGTGCAGTTGTCAACGATGGTTCTGCGAAGCGAGGTGATGTCGTGGTCGTCCAGAGCCACATCCCATACTCGAACCTCATCGATCATCCCTTCGAAAAATGCGCTGCCGGCGCGGTTGACCCCGAGTTTGTAGAGGTCGATGTTGGTGAACGAGCCGTTGGGGTAGGTGAGGGTGTTGGCCAGCACGCCGTCCATGTACTGCCGGATTTGCCCGTTGTCAAAAACCGAGACAAGATGGGTCCATCGTTGCGGGGTCACATCGCCAAAGGGGTGCGACTGGTTGTTGTGGAGTCTCCACTCGTTGTTGGCGATCATGTGCTGGAAGGAGAGGTTGGAACCTGCTTGGTCGTTGATCGCAAAGGTGGAGGCGTAGGTGGTTTGGTTGGTGATGTTGGCCCAGACCCATTGGCTCACCGATAAATTCCCGGTCCAATCCGTAACGTCAACGCTCGCAAGGTCGTCCACGCCATCGAACCACAGGCATCCTCCGTCCACGCAGGTTCGCCAGTTGGAGGCGTTCATTCCCGTGAAGGTCAGGTTTGCACTGGTGTTGACCTCGTTGACGGCCTTGCTCCCGGAACCGTCCTCAAAGGCCCATGCGTGGATGAGTCGGTCGGCCTTCGGCACGACATCGCCGTCAACGTAGAAGACCGAACTTGGAACAGCGGCTTTCGAGGTGTTGGGGCCTTGCCAAGAGAAGACGAGGCCGTGCGGCCCTCCGCCTTGAAAGAACTCGATCCTGAAATCGTGGAGGCCGGCGGAGAGGTTGAGGTAGCCGGACCGTTCCACCATGCCGTGCATGCCGTGATTTTGAACCACGCTGTTGCCGTTGACCCACAATTCTGAACCGTCATCGGAGTTGAGGAAGAAACTCCAATTCCCCGAAAACGGAACGTCGATGAGGCCGCTGAACCTTGCCCCCCAATGTTGCTTGAATCGGTCATCAAGTCCGGGATAGGCGTTGTTGGAGGGACCTCGGTTGAGATGGGGCTCGATTTGGACGCGGTCGGGCTCTCGGTCGATGAGGGACGGCATGGAAGCGGCGTTGAACGAGACCCCGTCGTTGTCGAAGTATTCGCCGTAGATGCCCTGCATCATGTCGCCGGCGTCTTGCTCGCAAGCGGTCTTGACCGTGGCTTCAAACGCCCCGTTTCCTCCTTGCTTGGTATCGGTCTGGTAGGCCCATGCAAAGGTGTCTTCAGCGGCGACCGTTGGACCGCTGTGCGCCCAATAACGCGACCCGCTTTGCCACGAGGCATCAAGGGTGTCAAAACCACCGTTGGGCAGGTAATTTCTGTTCCAGTTGCCGTCGTTGCTTCCCCAAGAAGCATACCCCATCACGTTGGAGACGTTGGTGATGAACTCGGTCTCCTCATCGAACATGACCGGGAGCCCCAAGCTTCCGTTGAGGGTGGTGTTGGCCGTGTAGAGGTCGTCGTTCCAAAATTTGTAACCCGAATTGTTCCGGTTCGTCGCCAAATCAAGCACGAAGGTCCCTCGTTGTCCGAGGCTTTGGTTGGCACGCTCGATGAGCTCGAGCGCGGTATCGACGGTGTACCCCGTGAGTCGGGTGACGAGGAAAAAGCCGTACTTGCTTCTCGTGAACGGTTCCATCGCTTTTCCAGCGAGCGGCCCGTAGTCGTGGTTGAACCAATAATTTCCTCCGATGGAAGCGTTGTAGGCGCCGCCGAGCAAGGCCAATTCCTGGTCAAAACTCGCTTTGTCGTTGCCGCCCGAAACGCGTAGCGGCATGCCTTTTGTCGTGACGAGGTAATTGAGTGAATTTGAGGAACTACGGTTTTGGAGCATTTCGAGGAACGGAAGCGCAAAGAAATTGGTGAATTGGTTCCGGTTTACCGTTTCGCCCGTTGGTGTTCCCGTCTCGTTGAAGATGAACACGCGGTCCAAGGAAATGTTTCGCGCCGCCACGAAGGCCCAACCGATGGTCCGACTTTCGGCCGAGAGGTTGTTGATGAGGACCCCGACATCGCCGTAGTCGATGACGCTCCCGTAGGAAAAGCCGTCGGGAACGGCCACGTTTCGCAACGGTGTCTCGTTCCACGGGCCCCCGGCTTCGCCGACCAGAAAACCATCGAACAGAGTGTTCGTGTGCTCGAGCATCGTTGGCAGAGGAACGGTTCCGTTGGGTTGCAAAGGAACCATCGAGACCAACATGAGCACCACGAAAGCGAGACTGCTCCGCTTTGTGTGCATCGGTTGTTGCACCATCGGGGCCTCTTTAGCCGTATCGCTCAAATGTCGCTCATCGCTGACCAAGGGTGCCGAAGAGGGCGCGAATCGTCATCGCTTCATGAAAAAAGGGCGCAGAGCATATGTAGGGTGGCCCTCTATGGAGTAACGATGGCCGAACTCTACATGGCGAGAACATGCAAGCACGGCGTCCTCCGCGTCATGGGCGGCGAAGTTTGGGATCATTCAGGCGACGTGCTCGTGACCCCCGCCAACAACCGCCTCTCGGGACGAGAAGGCATGGACAAGATGATTCATCAAAAAGCGGGCAAGGAGCTTACCCAAGTCACCCGCAACATCTGCTTGGAAATGCGGAAGATCAACGCACCTCCGTGCGCCGTGACACAAAACGTCATCACCGAGCCCTTTGCCCTCGCTTCGAACTTCACGCACATCATCCATGCTGTTGGACCCGATTGCCGGCGACCTAACCAAGACGAAGCTCGGCGTGTATTGCTGACGGAGACGTATCAAAACCTCTTCGCAACGATTGAAGAAATCGGCAACGTCACCCAAGTCGTCTCTCCGCCGTTGTCCATGGGGGTCTTTGCCTACCCTCATCGAGAAGGGGCTCGTCTCACCCTCCAAGTCCTGCTTGAAATGCTGGACGGCGAGAAGGACTACGGTATTCGCAACTACACCATCGTCGTGAAAGAGCGGAACTTCATCAGCAACATGCGTACGGTGTACCGCGAAGGGGAGGACCAGTTCCCCGGCATTGACACCACGATGGAAGAATCAGTTCGATAATCGGGCGTCGATTCGGTCAACCCGGTCGGTCAAGGCCTTGATTTCGCTCTCTGCGTTTGCCAGGCCGGCACTCTCGAGATTTCGCTGAACGGACATTTGCATTCGCTTGATTTCGTTGGTGCGCTGCACCTTGTCCTTCGGTCGGTTGACCGCCCCCCGCATGCTCATCAACCACTCCTCAAGCAGCGCCGCTCCCCATTCGGGAACCCTCAATTCGCTGGAGAGCAAGATGGACTGACGGCGATGTTGGAAACGGGTCTTCCCTTCCATGGTGCGTAGACCTTGGATGGAACCGGGATTCCATGTTTCGAGCGGGATGTGGAGGTGCTGTTGAATGCTGAGCCGTCCGTTGGCGTTGAGGGTGAAATCAGCGATGAGGACGCTGGCCGACAAACGAAGGAAGACCTGAACGACCTCATCGTGAACCGCCCAATCCGAAATCCGCACGGGTCGCTCTCCCCACGTGACGTCGCACCATGCTTCGATGGCCGAGTGATGCGTGTTCATGAGAAGGAAGGAGCGTCCACCCATCATCAAGTTTTGTCCTTTTGAAGTCCGTTGAAGCGATATCAACGTTCAAGGCGGAACAGGTCGTCGCCTGGCCATGGTGGGCTCTTGGGGTTCGATTCAAGCCGATTGGACCTTGCTGTTGGTTCTCCTGCTCGGATGGTACGTCTTGATTCGGACATGGGAGCGCAACGGGACCCTCGACCGATGGAACGCCACCCGTGCCCTCGGCATCGTCTTGATGGTTCGAACCCAACGAGGGCAGCGCCTTCTTGATCGCTTAGCAAAGCCACGCAAGTTTTGGCGGGCTTACGGCGAGGTCTCGCTTTGGGTTTGCTCACTGGCCATGCTCGCCGTGGCTTTGGTGGTCTTGTTGGCGTTTGTTACTTCGCTGGTCAACCCCCCAACCGCCGCTCCACCTTCGGCCAGCGAGTTGGTTGCCGTTCCCGGCCTCAATCCCGTGATTCCGCTTGGATGGGGTGCCTTGGCCTTCGTCGTTTCGCTGGTGATTCACGAATTTGGTCACGGCCTGCTCGCCCGAGGTCACGGTATGCGTGTTCGCTCGTTCGGCCTGCTCCAATTGGGCCCGCTCCCGCTAGGAGCCTTCGCTGAACCCCAAGCTGAGGAATTGATGCGAGCGCCCCGGCGTGAGCGCTTGCGGATGTTTGCGGCGGGGCCCGCCACGAATCTCTTTGCTGCCTTTGTCATGCTTCTTCTGCTCGGCGGTGTCGCCGGGCAGGTGGAGGCGAAGGAGGATTACCTCCACGTGCAGGGCATCATCGTTGGCGAAGGCGCCGAGCGCGCCGGCATGGAGCCATGGGACACACTGGTGTCCATCGACGGTCAACCGATTCAAAGCAACGACGATTTCCGCACCGTCCTCTCGGGCTACGCATCGAACGACACGGTTGATCTCGTGGTGCTCCGGCAAGACGGTCACCGGGAAACCCTCACCGCCACGTTTGGCGACAAACACGGCTACTACAAAGCGCTTGGATGGGATGACGAGGTGTTGGAGAACCTCGAAATTTTCCCCGGAGACCCGTTCTTAGGTGTTGAGGGTCTCTCCGAGGGCACCGCCGGCATTGACCGGCTGGCCGGTCCCTTTTCTCCTCGATGGGACGGCACGGTTTTGCAACGTGTGCTGATGTTGCCCCTTCACATCCTGAACATTCTCATCGTGCCGTTTGAACTCAACGGCGTCGCCATTCATCCCTTTGAAGAAGCCTTGCTGACGGCAGGCGACGGACCGATGAGCACCGTCCTCGGTACCGAGGGTTTGCTGTTTATGGCGAACCTCTTCTTTTGGCTCATGTGGGTCAACATTCTTCTGGGCTTCACCAACCTCATTCCGATGGTGCCGTTTGACGGCGGCCACATGCTTCGTGACATGTTGCACAGCTTCCTAAGCGGTGTCAAACGCATCGGCCGCAAGTTGAAACTGTGGGACCTGCACCCCATGTGGGTCGACCATCTCTCGTCCAAAGCCTCCAGTTATTCTTCTCTGGTGTTGCTCGTGATGCTGGTGTTCACCATGGTGGCGCCGTATCTTTGAGACCCATGACGTCCGAGCGCCGTCGTTCAAGTTCGGCCAGCACGTCCTCGGCGGAGACCTCCGTCCGGTAGGCCGTTGATGCGTGCTTTTTGGCCCGCACATGAAGCCGTGGCTGAGGGTCTTCCTGGCTCTCTACGGAGCACATTAAACCGATGAATTCGTTCAACGGCATGCCCTGTTCCCAATCGATAAACGGGGAGCCGTTTCGGTTCAAGGGCAACGCCGGAATCTTTGGTGCGAGCAACCGAAGGGTACCGCGTAAGCCTTGGGTTTCAACCCGAAACAAACGCCACGAATCGCCGCGCACGCCCTTTCGTCGGTGTGCGTAAAGGGGCATGAGGCCGCTGCGTTCACCCTCACGAATCATGGCTTCCAACTGATCTTTCGTCCGCCCGGAAAAATACAATTTCTCTGCTTTGGTGGTTTTCACTTCAATCGGGAACGAAACATCGCCGCGAAGCGCCAACAAATCTCCGCTTCCTTCCATGCCCGAGCCGGCTGCGCGAACGACAAGAAACGGGCGCTCAATGATCCGTCGCATTCGACGACGCTCGGCTTCATCGCAACTTTTGATGACTGCCTCCACGCCCTTCTCGGTGCCTGCGAGAACCTCCCGCAGTTCCCTTTCGTAGGCGCTTGTCATGAACCGACATCGTCGTCAATCGTTCTTCATGACTTCGGTCCATGCGACGTACTTTTCGCCAGATTTCCCGGTTTCTCCACCGACGCGAACCGATAGATTAGAACAGGGCCGGACCAACCAAACTTCGTGCAGCGCGTCTACGTCCGCACCGACGATTTCCAATTGGCGCATCGTTTGCTGAAAGCCTTGGAATTTCATCACGTCCCCGTTGTCATGCTTTCAACGGACGAACCGCTGCCCGATGCCTCCGCTTGGTGGTTTGCCTCGCCCGAGGAGGTCAAGCGCCTCGGTGGCCGAGGCGTTCCCGTATCGAGCGAAACCGTCGACGAGCAGGTCTTGGTCTGGACGATGACCCGATCCCACCCTGCCTCACCCAAGCAATTGGTGTTCGGGCTGGACCCTGGCCCACGTCCCGGGTGTGCGTGTTTTGCCGACGGAACGGTGCTGGGAAAAACCGTGGAAGAAGACCTCCTCTCGCTCTTTGGGTTCATGGCCCGCATGGTCAATGCCATGTCCCCAAATGCCGTTCTCGTTCGCGTCGGTCACGGGTCGCCCATGCATCGCGACCGCCTCATCAACGAGGCCATCGGCCGGGGCTATTGGGTTGAGGAGGTCAACGAGTACCGCACCAGCACGGGAGCATCCCGACACGCCCACGGCCTCTCCGCCGTCAAGATCGGTCGGTTGGCGGGCAAACCGGTTCATGAACAGCGAGACCACGAAGCCTCCTTGGGCGAATTACGAAATTTGCAACGCATCAGCCGGCAACGGTCAAAGGGGGCCCTCACGATTTCCATCGAGGCGGCGCGGCGGGTGAGTCAAGGCCAACTCACGCTTGAAGAAGCCCTGTTCGAGGCGGGTTACGAGGCCTCTTGAGGCGGACCGACGACGCTTTCCCAACTCAAGTCTTTGTGTTGGAGGTCGGGCGATGAAGCAATCAATCTTCGAAACAAGGTGTCGCTGATTTGGGGCGCTGCGAAGACCGCTGCGAGCAGGATCACCAGAGCCATGAAGGACGAGGAGGGGACGTCTCCTGTACCGTACGAAGTCGGCCCACCCGCCATCAGTTTCACGGTTCCGAGCCATGGAATTTCGCCGCCTGCGACACCCAAAATCCAGCCGTCACGAATCGGTCCGACCACGCCCGATGGGCTGTGGACGCCAGCAGAACCGTTGGTGGCGCTGCTGCCTTGGTCCACCGAGCATTTGTTGTTGTCACCGAGGGTCAAGATGCCCTCGTGTTGGGGTTGCCACTCCCACACCACCAAATGGGCTTCAACCCCTGCGTGTGCGGGGCGTTTGCAGTCGTAGTAGCCTGCCGAGGTGCCGTCAAACACCACGGTGATGTTGGCGACATCTCGGACATCCGTTCCGGGCACGGACCACGTGTGGATGCACGTTCCGGGCAGGCCGTCCCCGGCCGGCTTTTCGGCGTCAAACGTCCCGCCTTCGGGACAGGGGTCGCTGCCTTGTCGGTCCGGAATCGTCGTTTGTTCTGCGACAGCCCGAAGGATGGCGCGGTGGATGATGGGCGTGCCCCCTTCTCCGTTTTTGTCGTAAATGATGACGTCCCCTGCAAGACCGTGCTGCTCGTAACCGTAGGCCTTGTTCGAGACATCGGTGGCCTCGGCGAACGTTACCACGGTGCTGGGCGGTTGATCGTGTACCAAAATCAGGTCGCCGGCATCGATGCTGCCGATTTCCCCGTTTTCGTCGTGGACCATGGATGCGGATTCAACGACCACCAGCGGGGGCATGGA
>Ga0222715_10005408_pt1 | contig 10887 bp, 5 predicted proteins | sample C33_9DmetaG_FD_165056 | JGI IMG/M metagenome (GOLD analysis project Ga0222715, IMG submission 165056) | Estuarine water microbial communities from San Francisco Bay, California, United States - C33_9D | ecosystem: Environmental > Aquatic > Marine > Unclassified | place: USA: California... | reverse complement strand
GGAATAGTGTTAGCGGCGAGTGGGTCGCCGCGTGAGTCACGAACCCTCGATGGTTGATTTGTTTGCGTTTTCGGACGCGGAATACGCACCGCACGTCGCGACGCCTCGACCGACGATGCGGCGTCGCGCGCGCGCGGCGCGCGGCGCGACGCTCGTCGCGAGCGCGCTGCTCGCGACCGTCGTCGCCGCGTCGACGATGGACGCCGACGCGCGACGCGAGGCGACGCGAGGCGTCGACCCGATGGCGATCGCATCGTACGACGTCGAGACGTTTCGCTGCGACGACGGCGCGACGACGCTCGCGATCGCGCGCGTGAACGATGATTACTGCGATTGCGCGGACGGCTCGGACGAGCCGGGGACGAGCGCGTGCGCGGGCCGAGGGCGGGGGAGGGATTCGTTTTACTGCCGAAACCTCGGGGCGACGCCGCGCGCGGTGCCGAGTTCGCGAGTGGACGACGGCGTGTGCGATTGCTGCGACGGTAGCGACGAAGCGCGCGGGAGAAAGGGGACGGTGTGCGAGAACACGTGCACGAGCGAGGCGCGGGCGAGGCGAGAGACGTTGATGGCGACGCTGGAGGAACACAGAAGAGGGACGAAGGCGCGCGAGAAGGCGGCGGGCAAAGCGAACGGGAAGCGAGAGGGCTGGATTAAGGAGCGCGCGGCGTTGGAGAGGGAGATGAGTGGGAAGAGAGAACGTGTTGAGGCGTTGAGAGTCGAGGCGGAGGCGGCGGAAGAGGAAGAGCGAAAGATTCGCGAGGAGAAGGAGGCGGAGGAAGCCGAGGCGAAGGAGAAAATCGCGGCGGACGCGGTCAAAGCCGAGGATACCGAGAACGACGCAGGCGCGGCGGAACGAGAAGTGGAAAATTCTAGCGCCGACGAACCAGAAGCTCCGGCAGAGGAGACGGATGAGGAGCGCGGCAAACGCATCGCGAGTCAGTGGATCTCAAACGACGACAAGAGCGCCGACGACTCCTCGGCGAGCGAAGAAGAAAAAGTCGCCGCCGAGGGCGCTGTTGAGAGCGACGACTTTACGAAAGCCCCTCGCAAGTTTGGTTCATTCTTTAAACGCTTACAGAACGTTGTGCGCCGACCTCGAGACGCCGTACTCGCGTCGCAGGCAAAGTCAAAGCGAGACGCGTACGACGTCGAGCGGCGCGCGCTGGAGGCCAACGACGATAAACTCAGAGAGCTTCAAGAGAACATCGATCGCGATTACGGCCCAGACGACGCTCTCATTTCGTTACAAGGTTTGTGCTTCGATCAGAAGATAGAAAAGTACGTGTACAAGGCGTGCCCGTTCGGTGAGGCCAAACAAGACAACACGCGACTCGGACGAAACTCTAAAGGCGTCCAAATCGACGCCGACGGTAAGACGATGACTCTAAAATTCGCCGACGGCGAAGCGTGCTGGAACGGTCCGACGCGCTCGCTCACGCTCACCCTCAAGTGTGGCGACAAAGAGCGCTTAGCCGCGATCGAAGAACCGTCTCGCTGCGAATACGTCGGCGTCTTCTACGCCCCCGCGGCGTGCGACGGCGCCTCCGTCTTCGCCTTGGAGCGCGAGCTCGCCGATCTCGACCGCGTCCTCGCGGCGACTTCCATCTCAACGCACGACGAATTGTAATTCACGCCTTTGTCGTCGCGCGCGCGATCACACGTCGAACCCCTCCGCGCGCAAGCACTTCAAGTGCGCCGCAATCTTCTCCTTGCACGCCCCGTCCTCGTCCGCCCCGTGCGCGACCACGCACTCGTCCCGCGCGCGCTTCGTCTCCGGACACGCGCAGCATATCTTCTTCGGCTTCTCTTTCGTCTCCGCCTTGCTCGACGCGCCGCCCATCGCGCGCGTCGGAATCTGACGTCACTCCGCGCGCGCGCTCCTCTTCGCCATGTCGAGCGTCGCGACGCCCGCGCCGCGCGCGCCGCTTCGCTCGACGCGCGGCGCGCGATGCCCGGTCGCGCGTCGTCGCGCGAGCGCGACGACGACGCGATGCGCGCGCGCGCGGGACGCGACGACGCGCTCGATGACGATGACGACGACGCGCGGGCGACGCGCGCGCGCGCCGATGACGTCGCCGACGACGCGCGCGGGCGCGGCGACGGCGCGACGCGCGCTGCAGACCGCGGAGGACACGCCCGTGAGCGCGGAGGCGACGGCGAAGGCGTACGATTGGCGCGCGCACTGGTACCCGGTGGCGTACGTCGCCGACGTGGAGGCGGACGCGCCGCTGACGTTTACGCTCTTGGGCGAACCGCTCGCGTTCTGGAGGGACAAGAGCGGGGAGATGCGCTGCGTCGCGGATAGGTGCCCGCACAGGTTGGTGCCGCTGAGCGAAGGACGCGTCAACGAGACGGGTGAGCTCGAGTGCGGGTATCACGGTTGGACGTTTACGGGAGAGGGTAAGTGCACGTCCATTCCGCAAATCGAGCCAGGGACGGGCTTGGAGACGGCGTTGAAGTCTCCGAGATCGTGCGTCGCGGCGTACCCGACGAAAGAGGCGCAAGGCATGCTTTGGGTGTATCCGACCTCGATGGATAAAGCGCCGGCGACGCTGCCAGATTTGCCGCTAATCCCAGAGTACGACGACCCGGAGTGCGTGTGTCAAGACATCTTTCGGGATCTTCCCATGGATTGGGCGACTTTGCTCGAAAACGTCATGGATGTTAGCCATGTGCCGTTCACGCATCACAACAGCGTTGGTAAGCGAGAAAACGCGACGCCGGTGAATTTAGAATTGACGAGCGCTGCGGGCGTCACGGCGAACGGATTCGAAGGGATATGGAGGGAAGGTCCGAGGAAAGGTAAATACGGGTCTCAATACACCGAGTTCAAAGCACCGACGTTAATGCGCCACACGCTCAAGACGGCGGCTTTCACGACGCTCACGGTCGTGTACGCCGTGCCGACAACGCCTGGCCGATGCCGACTCATGGCGCGATTTCCATTCATCTTTAAATCGGCGTTGCCGCGATTCTTTTTCGGTCTTTACCCGCAATGGTTCTCGCACACGAATCAAAATGCAATTTTAGAGGATGACCAAATCTTCTTGCACAAGCAAGAGCGATTGATCGACGTTGAGCGAAAAGAAGGCAAGTCGTACGCGCAGTCTTGCTACATGCCCACCAAGGCAGATATCTACGTTTCGGCGTTCCGCAAGTGGATTGTCGACGTTGCCGGCGGCGGTCCAGCGTGGCCGAAAGGTATGCCCGCTGATTTGCCACCGCAAGAAACGACGCGCGAGGCTTTGCTCGATCGCTACCATTCGCACACGATTAATTGCAAGTCGTGCGCCGGCGCTTTGGCGAAAATCGGCAAGGCGCGAAAGGCGCTTCGCGTGCTCACCTTTGTCGCTCTCGCCGCTGCCGTGGCGACTTTCGCGCGAGCGGTGCCGTTAAAGTACACGGTCGCCTTGTCGGTACTATCCGCCGCGTGCGCTTTGGTTCGCGAAAAACTCGGCGCATTCGCCACGAAGATGAAAATCGGGCCGTACCCGCCGCCGCGCAGACCGCCATCCATGATGGAGGCAGCGTTGCAACAAGCGCGCATCGCGTTCTAATAAATCATCAGTTTGTATATTCATGATTACAACCATTTTTACAGCTCATCACTCATCGTCATCGAACAGCCACGACGATGTTACGAAAACATGAGCGTCTTCGACCCCGATTCCAAACACGCCGCACATCGCCAGGAGACGCTCCTGGAGAAGCGCGAGAGCAATCCAGCCTTTTTCGCGCATCTCGCGTGCACGAAGCGTTCACATACGCGACAGCGCAGCCAGGGATTAATGAGTTCGAACGAGCGATGTTCGATGCGCACGTCAAGATATGTTTCACAGAGCGCGCACGCTTGTTCGTTCAAGTCGAGACGAGAACGCGCACGCGTGCGCGTGCCCAACGCCGCCGGGGCGGATCTCGGCACGAATAATTTCTCCAGCGACATCTCGAATGTGGGCTCGTCGTAACGCGTGTTGAACATCTCCGTGAGCACGCGCGCTCGCGCGGTCTCGAACGCGTCCGTCGCGAGTTGGTCCGCGCAAACTCGTCTCTGCGGCGCAGTGAGTGAAAATTCAAATTTGAATGACTCTTTTGACGTACCTTGAGCGTTTCCGGCGTGCGCGCGCGTCGAACGAGCTCGAGTTCAAAGTTTTTGGTCGTTTTTCGTTGCGTTCTATCTTTTTTGGGCGGCATGGGACGGTGAAGAGGCGATGAATGAAGTCTGACGTGTTGTCAAAGCGTCGAGGCGAGTCGATGTTCTAATTGTGCTATCATCGTTGTAGACGCTTGTTGCTATACTAGGAAATCGCTATCGCCGATCAACAACTCTGTCGTCTTGGGCGAAGTTTCATCGGCGATGAAGAAGTGGCGCTCGGCGATGTTTCCTTCGTCGCCCATGGTAGAACCGCCGAGAGCAGGCGGAACAACGGAGAAAAACTTTTCGGTGACGCGTTCAAACAACACGCCTTCGTCGACGAGATGGTTCAACGCGCGCGCAATGAGATGAATCGGGTATGATTTGCCAAGTGCATTCACGATCCGCGTCTCCGAGGATCCCGGTTGGTTGAGCGCCACGGCGGCGGCGGCGCGCGTGCAATTTTCAAACGCATCGTCGGCGAAATCCATGGCGTTCTTCAAAGGCATCGAATAGACGATTTCGTTCTCGTGCGTTTCCGTTCGAAGAGTTCCACTCGAAACAAGCACGCCGAGCGCACGGTGTACGTTGTACGCCCCAAGTGCCCCAAAGGTCTCGGCGACTTTCGCCGCTCGAAGTTCATCGATGATGACTTGACTCGGTACCGCTGTGCCAGATTTTTCGACAATCTTCAAGCACTTCGATTCCAAGTTCTTTAAATTTTTTGCGGGCAAGCGAAGCGTGCCGACGGTTTCCACCGCCACCTCTGCACTCGCTTTCGAAGCCTTGAGAATTTCAATCTGCACGCTATGCATCGCCTTGACTGCGGCGTTGGGCGATTTAAAGTACATCGAATCGCCAGCACCTTGACCGTTGAACGCGGGCGGTAACGAGTTTCCCACCGAGTCAGTCGTGGTAGACATGGCAATTTTATTGTCGACCAATGCTTGGCATAGAGTGAGGACTTGCGGGCCGTTCGGAGCGATGCAGGCCACAGTGTTTGGGGCGTTAGCGTCAAAGAGTGTCTGCGCATAAGTGAGCGCGTCCACTCGAGGCGTGGGCACGACGTGGTCGTGCGAATCCTTGAACGGAACTGTGATATCCTCGTCGACGTCTGAATCATCGTAGTCACTGACGTCGTCTTCGTCGCTATCATCACTCTCATCCTGAAACGAGATGGCGCGTCGGCGAAGAAATGCGATTGGCGCGAGACGCGCAAGGATAATGTCGTCGTCGGCTTCAGTGAGGTCTCGACCGGCTCGGATTCGACGAACTTTTTCCTCCCGTTTTTGCCTCATGCGATTGCCGTGTCGAGGTGACTTGGGCACGTCGCGTCGTGAGAGAGGATAAGGCACTGGGAAGTCGTGCAAGACTGCGCGCGTAGCTTGCAAAACTTGTTTAGCGATGCCCTCTGACCACTTTCCCGTGCAATCCCAGATTTCATCCCAGTGATCGGTGGCTTCGGCACTTTCCGGCGTCGGTGACGGTAAATGAGGAAGTGCACTATCGCGCCGAGCGCGAGCGCCACGCTCGTAAAACTCTGCCCCGATTCGAAGTATAGCATCGTGTCTCTGGGTCTGGATATCGCCTTCGTCTTCGCCTTCGCCGACGGTGAGTTGTCTCCAACGCTTAACCACCGTACGCTTCTTCACTGCTGGATAACGCGAACGCCACATTGGATCTAAGTACACCACTGACGCACGATAGTCACGCTTTTCTGCTCTCAAAGCATTCGTTCCGGAAAGTGCGATGAAACGAATCATGCAAAACACCAAGAATTCGTCCTCTGTCGGGCCAAAGATGAATTTCTTGCGCGACGTGGTTAAACCAAATTCACCGTCGCTCTCGTCGTCATCGAACAACTCTTGCGGAGCGACTCCGTTATCGTCTATGTTTTCTTTCGCTAAGGCGTTCGATGGGGATTCAATGTGCGATAAAGAGTCCAATCGAAGCGTCGGTGCGCGAGCTGTGTTCGCCGGCGGCATGATCGAGCGGTGCGGCACACGACTGCTTACTTTGAAGCGGGAGTAGTGCGCATACATGTTCAACGCCCTAGCTGCCACGTCTGATGAGACCACGCCGTCTGTCACGGCTGCGCATATTTTCGCGTAGCAAAAATTTCGCCACGTTTGCTTGATGTGGTTCAAATCGTCCGGGAGATCAAGATCTTGTGCGAGTTGCTCAACACGAAGCGCATCTTCGTTGGGCAACCCAGATTCTGCAAGAGATTCGATCGCCGCACCGACGAGCGATTTATTTTCACTTACTGAGCCATCGTTCTGCTGTTCATCTTTGGTCGAAATCTCCGCGCGGACGAGCAAGAGATGGAGAAGTGCGTCCCAAGCCTCTCGCAAACGATCCATGAGAATGATGCAGTTATCCAACGATAGCGCCCATTTACGATTCCACGCGCGCACTGAAGTGATTCGAGGGTAAGTGAAATCTATAGCCGGGTGCGCGTTATCCATTTCAGGTTTACCCTTAAACGTGTTCTCCAGCGCACTCCAATACTCTCGCGCACCGGTTTCGGTCGTGACGTCAAAATTTTTGCTCCAAGAACTCTCATCCTCGACGTCGGCAGCTTTCGTTTGAAATCGCGCGCACTTTCTGAGCGTTAACACGAGTTCTATTGATTCAGTCGCCTCGTTATACTGCGGCACCTCGTAAAGTAATCCGAGCGTCATCAATCGCTGTGTGAGCCTGGACATGTAATACGTCGATTGTACTTTATCACGTAATTCTCTCGGTAAATCTTTTACGAGCTTTTCGCGTAAGCCCTCGGCTTTGATGTATTCTAAATCTTGAGCGACAATCGATTTTGACTCCGTGCTGTTCACTACTTTAATGTAAATCGAAATCGGCATCGATCCATCCAGTACGTCGCCGTTAATCGCGCCGTCCTCGGAGCCGCGCTCGAAAACGTTTGCAACCAAGTACAAGTGTAGGGCCTCGAGACGAACGAGCGCAGACTTGATGTAACCCAAACCGATAGCGTGAAAGTCGTGAAGCGTCCGGTAATTAGAGCGAATGTCAACGTCGTCCTCCATGACTACGTCTCGCGTTGCGATTGCAGACGCCGTCGGCGCCGGCAACGCCTGCATCGGTTCGACGCGCACGACTTCACTCAGGCCAAGTTTCTTAATCGTGCGCTGCCTGTGCGCTACCTCGGTCGTTTGAATATCATCTTTCAGTGCCTCGATGAAAGCCGCATCCTCGGCGCTCGCCGGATCAAATGGGTAGTCAATGTGAAACAGAATCTTGTCTGGCGGACGTTCCGTCACGCCCCACGCGATCTCGCGCACGATGCCTTCGCCGGTACGAACGATGTTATCGACGATCGCATTGATATTTCTCTTGTCGACAGTCTTGTACAATCCGCCTTCGGCGGCGGCGAGCCACACGCTCAAGCGACTGATGTAAAGAAATCCTTTCATGCGTAATTCTTCGACGAGAATGTCGTAACGACGCGTGGCGTCGTCGACAATCATCAAGTCTTCTTTCGGCGCGGCCGTCTTCGCGGTCGTCACCGTTGCATTGCGCGTCCCGACGTCTACATCGTTCTCGTTCGGCGCAAAGAAGGTGACCTTTGCCTTGCCGCGCTGCACGGTGACGCGCCGAAACAGCTTGTCATCGTCGCACATTTTCAACACGCGTTTCTCCAAGACTCGCGGTGCGACGTCGTAGTCACTCAAGATTTCCGCTTGACTGACACTACCACACTCGCGCACGCGTTGGCAAAGCTGCGTCTCGAACGTCTGTTCCGCCACGATGGCGGCGCGCGCGCCGCGTCCGGTCCAATCGACGTCGTCAAAATTCTCCTCGCCATCGACGTCATCTTCGTCTACGTCGTTCGCATCGTAAAGTCTCAGCAATCGTAACGAGTCACCTATATCGCCTAAAACGGGTTCGACGTACTTTAAACGACACAACTGAAGCTTGACCGCGTTGAAGACTTTCGTCTGCTGCTTCGCGGTTTTACCCGCCAGCAACGACGACTGCGCGAATTCCTCGTGCAAGCGCTCGCGGACGCTCTTGGCCAGCGCCGTTCGCTGCGGCGCCGCGTCTAGTATTCTGGTGAACGCTTCGTTATACGCCGCGCTCTCATCCACTCTCGACGTTTCACCTCGAGCGAAACGACGCAACCGCGCCACGTTCTCCGTCGCTCCGCTCCTCGCGTTTGTCTTTTTAAAACTCACCAATCCCGCCCCCGCGAGCGTGCGCACGGCGTGATCCATGCTCTTCCCCCCGCACGCCTTATTCAACTCGATCGTCGTGATCCCTCGCGCGCCGCATCGACCGATAATCTCCAGCGCCACGCGCGCGTTGTCGCTCAGCCCGTGTTCCCACGTCTCCTCGTCCCCGATCCCCAGCGCTCGCGCCCGCGTCGCCGCGTCCGCCACGAACCGCACCCCCGACGACATCGACCCGCGCTCCGCGCTCTCTCGCACCGCGTCCGCGACCGCGCGCTCCAGCGCGTCGTCGCTCTCGCGTTCGCGCTCGCCGCCGCGTCTCGCCGCCGCCGCCGTCGTCTCGTCCATCACCATCGTCACCCCCCACGCGCGATCCGCCGCCGCGCGCACCGCCGCGCGCACACCCGACGCGCCCGCGCTCTCCTCGCGCCGCCGCGCGCCCGACGCGCCGTCGCTCGCGCCCGGCTCGCGCGTCGTCTCGACGACGGTTGAGGAATCATCGAAATGCGTCGCGATTTCGCGCGCGTCCACGCCGCGCGCGCCCGCGAGGGCGACGTAGTCGAGCGCGCGAGACGCGTCGTCGGCATTTCGGCGCATGCGCGCGCGCGTGCGCCGCGACGCGCGCGCGCGGCCGCGTGTGCCGACGCGACGCGACGCGCGGGGTCGATTTTTGGGTCGTTGGCGCGCACGCGGGTGTGATTTTCGGTCGCGCGAGACCCTCGCGCGCGCGAAAATCGCGCGCACACGCCGCCGCGACGCGACGCGTGCGACGACGCGCGACGGCGGGGCGCGAAAAAACTCCCTCGACGGCACCGACGCGCGAGAGTCGCGGAACGGCGCGCGCGACGACGCGAGCGACGGTGAAACGGACGCGCGCGGGAATTTCGAACGATCGCGACGGACGGTGATTCGACGCGATGACGACGACGCTGGACGTCGACAGCGTCATCGAACGGTTGCTGAGCGTGCGAGGACAACCGAATAATCGAACGGTGCAGCTCGCGGAGGGAGAGATCAGGGCGCTGTGCGCGGCGGCGAGGTACGTTGGAATGGTGGATCGATGACGCGCGGACGCGACGGTGAAGCGAAGATCAAAGGTTGATTGGCGCGCGCGCGACGTCGTGAAGACGCGTTGACGCGCGGCGTGCGATGAGTTGATATTTGCGTCGTCGCGCGACGCGTACGGAGGGATGAGGGAGGCGACGGGCGTCGAGGGAGGAAGGAGAACCGCGGGCGGTTGGAACGCGCGAGGCGGACGCCGATCTCGAGCGAACGCGACGCACGTCGTCGACGGCCGGGCGCGGATGACGCGGGCGTGAGGATGGGTGAATCGTTGAGGGTGATGACGCGATGCGGAAGGATGCGCGATGTGGCGACGAAGACTGACGAAATCGAAACAATAACTCGCTCGCTCGCTCGCAGAGAAATTTTCCTGGCGCAACCGTGCTTGTTGGAGCTCGAGGCGCCGTTGAAGATTTGTGGTGACGTTCACGGACAGTACTCAGACTTGCTGCGATTGTTCGAGTACGGCGGGTTTCCGCCGGAGGCGAACTATCTGTTCTTGGGGGATTACGTCGATCGCGGCAAGCAAGGCTTGGAGGTGATTTGTTTGCTCCTGGCGTACAAGGTGAAGTACCCGGAAAACTTTTTCCTACTCAGAGGTAACCACGAGTGCAACTCGATCAGTCGGATTTACGGGTTCTACGACGAGTGCAAGAGGCGATACAACATAAAGTTGTGGCGCGTGTTTTGCGATGTCTTCAACTGTCTGCCGTTCGCCGCCATCGTGGATGAGAAGATCTTTTGCATTCACGGTGGACCGAGCCCGGAGTTGAAGGACTTGCAGCAGATAGTTCAAATCAAGCGGCCGACGGATATTCCCGACATGGGAATGCTTTGTGACTTTTTGTGGAGCGACCCGGATGCGGATATACAAGGCTGGGGCGAAAACGACCGCGGCGTGTCGTACACTTACGGTACCGACGTCGTCGGCGATTTCCTCCACAAGTTTGATTTTGACTTAGTTGTTAGAGCACATCAGGTGGTTGAGAACGGTTACGAGTTTTTCGGAAAGCGTCAACTCGTCACGGTGTTCTCGGCGCCGAATTACTGCGGGGAGTTTGACAACGCCGGCGCGATGATGACGGTGGACGAAAACTTAATGTGCAGCTTTCAGATATTAAAGCCTGCGGAGCGCAAACTCATGGGTGGTTTTGGGAGTATGATGGGCGCGCGTCCTTCCACGCCCCCTCGAGCAGGCGGCGCGAAGACGTAACGCCTGGTTATTGGGCAAAATTCGCGAGGCGACGAGAGATTGGGTGACGGTATTGGAAGAAAGTTTAGCTCGAACTTGTGTGTAAACGAACTGGTATAACGCTAATCCGCTTCATCGTCCCGAACGTTCGCGCGCGATGCCGTCGTTCTGAGAACGGTATTCTCCAACCTCGGACGGACGCGCGAAGCGTCACTACGCGGCGGCGGCGTGGCGCGTGTCCCGAACGCCCGAGCGCGCCCGAGCGCGCGCCTGAACGCACGGCGCGTTCGGAATCGTCGCGCATCATGGGT
>Ga0222715_10005407_pt1 | contig 10887 bp, 7 predicted proteins | sample C33_9DmetaG_FD_165056 | JGI IMG/M metagenome (GOLD analysis project Ga0222715, IMG submission 165056) | Estuarine water microbial communities from San Francisco Bay, California, United States - C33_9D | ecosystem: Environmental > Aquatic > Marine > Unclassified | place: USA: California... | reverse complement strand
ATATGATTAATAGCGATATCGGATTAAGCGGTATTAATCGCACCAGCTGCACGCATGATATTTGGATCGAACGGCTCGATGTGATGAAGGACTGTTATATCAATGAATTACGCGATGTTATTAGTGATACAAGTACACATAACATCGCCGAAATTCTAGATGAAAAGGCTAAGGCTTTTGTTGTTCGTATACAAGGTATTGTAGAATCATTGGAACCTCACGCACAATTCAACGATCAGATTGTCAAATCATTTGCATCACTGACGAACGACATGAAGCAACTGATGGCACTGTCGGACATAACGTCTATAAAAGAATTCATTTCTAACTATGATATGAAAATAAGCATGCTACTACAGAACCTCCAGCAACCAGTATATTCATTGATCAGTGCAAGCGAGGATCGGATCAACAACAACATCAATTCGCTCAAATCGATTAGCACCAACCAGACAGAATTGCATGCAAAATTTCTAGCTGATATAGGGGAAGTTCTTGCCGAAACACACCGTGCAATGTCTCCAACATTTTTCGACAACAAAATGTTATTGACGGTGCTTACGAAAATCTACTCGAGTGCAGAGATTATTACACCGACCTCGCTGAATGAGGATGAACTCATTTTAAAGCGCCTGCGTAAACAGAACATATTGTTTAAAAACTATATTCTCGATACAAACGTTCCTAGCGATGATATCAGCATTTTTATCCAAACGGTTGACGATAACAATTGCAACGGCATTTTTGTTTCGCAACAAAGTGGTATATCGACAAAAAAGAATTATCAAATTGACATCCACAACAATCGTATTATTGTGTATATTCACAGTGCAGAATATAATCCACAGAAGATACAGATTGCCGTTGACATAATCGATAATTTGTCATCCAAATTACATCAATATAAGTCGAAAGGTGAGAATGACGATTTTCATATTCCGAAAGATGTATTGGACACTATTAATAACGAATACCAGTTGTTCGTTTCGCAGAAAGGCGCGATCGTGGATGTTTTTAAAGAGCAGCAAAAGAAGGTGCTTGCTCAAATTGATGAACTTAAGTTTCCTGTGTTGGATAAAATCCTATCTACCAAATATCTCGCACCGACCCCAAAGCCGGGATTGAAATGCGAATTATGTAAAAGTTATTTTGCGAATAACCTGAAGGCGCTTGCTGCACACAAGCGGGGATGTATTAGAAAGCAAGGGAATAGGATCCCTCTCGCCAATCCAGCCAATTTATTGAGTGCGAAATAGATTAATAGTGCCCGACCTGTATTTTTACCTTTTGAGAAGTATATATAATAATTATTTAAGTAGAACAACCGTAGAACAAAATAAAACAACCGTAGAACAAAATAAAACAACCGTAGAACAAAATAAAACAACCGTAGAACAAAATAAAACAACCGTAGAACAAAATAAAACAACCCAAATTATGACATAGCAGCATAAAATAACACAACCCAAATTATGACATAGCAGCATAAAATAACACAATATACAATAAATTGCGTTATTTGCATTATTCGATACAAGTGAGAAATATTTTTGTAGTATGAGTGTATACATGGATTATTCTCATAAGTTTACTATAAATAAGCAGGGTGCTCACTATATCAGATTATTTATGAATTCAGCATACCAAGAAACAAGTACATTTACTGTATTGCAAAAGGATACTATCGTTCACACATTTACAACAGACACTTTTTTCACGGGATCAAATGATTCCACTTTTTTAAAACAAAATGTAGATATCAAACAAGTATTTGATCTAGAAGAGGGAGATTATGAACTTAAAATAAATTCTGAACATGAATTTACTATTTATGAAGTACATATTATGAAATATGATAATACTATCGCATCGACAATTCCGGAATTTAGGCAAGAAGTAGTAGAAGTACCAGAAATAGTAAGGCCATACAATAAATATTTGATTATACACAATACAGAAGCTGATAAAGGGGGGCTATTTTGGTGCGTATTAGCAGCCATGTATGGAATACAAATCGCAATTGACAACGATTTAATACCTATCATAGATTTTTATGGTGGATTTTATTATTCAAATCATATCTACGATCCAGACAACTTACCGCGGTCATGGTGGAATTATTTTTTATGCGATCCAGTCCCAATAAACTTAAAAGAGAAAGAAAGAGTATTGGAATATTCGCGAACTCATAGAAGAGTTATGCGATTACGTAATCCCCGCAATAGAACGGCAAATACATTATTCCAGATACCGGAGGATCATTGCTATTTTTATACGCGCGGCGTTTTTAATTCTATAAAAGGTCGTTTTCATGGAGCCAAAGCGGATTTGTACAAACGTTTTTTTAAACCATTGCCGTATATAACCGAAATGTGTGATCGCGTTTTAAAGGATATACCAAGCGATGTTAAATTAATAGGTGTTCAATATAGGGGAACTGATAAATATGCATCAGGAACATCAAATGAGGACAATAATCAACATTTGGATTATAAACTAGTATTAGATATCATAAAAACACATACCGTCGAGAACACGCGTGTGTTTGCAGCGTCGGATGAACAGCCATTCATCGAATTTATGAAGAAAAATATCAACAGTCTAAGTATCGAGACAGTACGCAGTGATGTCAATACGGGTGGTATACCCCACGATGATTTTAAGCAAGTGAGATTTGGAAAATGTGGTGATCACGACATTCAAAAATCATACGAAGAGAACAAGATGTCATCTGTTCATATTGGAATGAAGGAAAGCCCATGTATATTGAAAGGACTAGGCGTAATAATGGAAGTGTTGTTGTTATGTAGATGTAGTATATGCTTAGTCGGTCGCGGTAATGTAAGCGATAGCATAATCGGTATGTGTGATGGTACATGTGTGCGATTGTTTAAGTGATCTACAATTTTGTGGCTATATAACAGAATGATATAACACGATTTGCTATATGTATGGTTGTAATGCAATATATTAATTACATCACATGAATTATGCAGCGGTTTAGTAATAATATTATTCGGGTTTTTTATAATATGCCGTTTTATGTATATGTCTTCAAGTCCAAGTCCCCCTTCTATTCCAATAGATGAAATAGATGCAAGCGTCAATTACATAGCAGGAACAAGCATTCCGTTGAATGATATTTCACTAACTTCATTATATGATTTATCTAGTATTGAACAACCAGTAGAGATTGTCGACATTAGTTCCTCAGATACGATTGATGGAACTGGATATCAGATTGTTAGTGAAACTGGACAAACCGCAGAAGGGATTGATATTGCGCGAACTACATTCACTACAACAGAACCCGAATTGTACGATCCTCAAATTCATGAAAACTTGGAACAAATCGTGGAAACATATAATGATCTTGCTGAGCCTGATAATGAGCAGAACGTCTTGTTAAATCAAATAAAGGGGTATGCAAATGAATTACAATGCAGTGATTTTCACGGTAAGGGTTCTATTGATGACTATGCCGAACTGTTTGCCGCAGCATCGAATATTGCAACTGAATCCAAACAAATGGAGCTTGATGTGGACATTGCTGGATTCAATGAATTTGCCCAGGCGGCTGATGATCTCAGTAATATATTTGACGGGTTCATTCTCAAACTACAGAATGTAAGTGTGATAACTGACATTAATTTTCTAACTGCTATATCGAGTGCTTTGCAAAGAATTGTTAATTTATCGGAGACATTTGGGCGATTCAAACAAACAGTGTTCTCTACGTCGGCTGTACAATTGCCCAAATCTGCTCATGAAACCAAGATAGTGGTTGAAGGAGTTATGGATGAAATCAATTGTGCAATGCAGTATGTAAACCATTTTGTTTCTCCAGAAGACGATCCAACATTGGTCGATTCTCAATTATCGGCGGAAGAAAAAAATATAATAACAAAGTCCGTTGAAACCATCAATCATTGGAATACAATTAGCGAATATGGTGTCAGTATTGCAATGTCAAATGATGCAGATATCCAATTTATTCACCAATCAAGTGAGCAATTGAAACAGACCACGGTTTCTTTGCGTGGAATGTCTACAAAGTTAAATGCAAAACTTGCCGCATACAATATTCGTTCTACATAAATGTGTGTTCAAAAACAATATCTTTAGAAATATGTATATGGACGCTCAGGTTATCCAAAACATGATAGATGCCAAAATGCTCTCTATAAAGAGCACTTCTGAACAAAGTAAAAAAAGGGTCGGATGCAAACAAAATAGTCGGCGTAATCCAAAAACAATGCGATGTAGAAAAGTGTGTCCCAAAAAGCACAGGCGCAATCCGAAAACAAAACGGTGCTATAAAAATTGCAGCAAAACTCAAAAGAGAAGCCCTAAAACGCACCGATGTAAAAACAAAACGCAAAAGGCAAGATAAAATTGACAAAATATACCATAGAAGAAGTATGACATATTTCCTATAGAAGCATGAAGACACGTAGCCAGAACGCAGTAGAAATCGATTTTGATGAAGCAAGTCGACAATGGAACGCCAATAAACGGCAAATCGGAAACGGACAATATCAATATGTATGCGGTGCTACATTGAAAAACGACAAATATTGCCAACGTTCTCGAAAATCCGGCCAAAATCGATGTTTTATGCACATGAACTCTCAATGTATTCCAGACATCCCTCTATGAATTCGTCATCCGACCTAACAATCGGTTCTGTATACCTAGAAACAAGGATATGTTCCATTATTTCATTCAATTCCGCCTCTGTAGCCACTAATTTTTGCAACTCATTGGTTTTAATATTGAAGAGACGAAAGGATTTTTCTTCTGTATGTCCGCACATTTTCCAAAGCCATGCATAAATAACCAATTGTAATTTATGTTCGAATGACAATTCTGATGTACATTTAAATTCCCAAACAGTGGTTTCTGTTATCAAATCAACGCGGGCTGTAAATCGAAACTGTTTTCCAGGTAATATTGAACTAACAAAGCGGTCTATTTCCATATGTTGTTCATCCGACGATGCAATCGCAATATACTCTTCTATTTGAGGCTTAGTATTGAGACAATCTGGACTCACTACTGATCTCAAACGGTCCTTACACTCCATGGCATCCTCGTCGGATAACCAAGTGTACTCGTCCAATCCAATTTGTTTTAACTTAAAATAGAGAGATTCTTGTATTGCCAAATTCAGATTAGCGAGATACAAGTATTCCGATACAGAGGTTATCGTTTCGGGCAATTTTTCAATCATTTCCATAAGAAAAGACTGGTTTTTATCGTTAATGTTCTCCATATTCATATCTATAATGTCGTATAATACACTATCCTTTGTTTTGTTCGAACCGAAATCCGACCATGCATTTATTAAATGATCATAGTAGATGCAGGGGATTGCGATTCCATTTAAATCACTCACTTCTTCGTAAAACCCATCTTTTGTTTGTATCACACTGGGTATATCAATAGGTTCGTCTGCTTCAGTTTCAACAACAAATATACGATCTAAAATAACACCTATTTTTTCACTGATATCATCGGGTATAAATTTGATCAAATCTGTCGGCGTGGTCTTGTAAGGACTGCTGACTTCTTCCAAGCGAATAAATCTCGATTGCTGGTTCCCCCGAAAGTGTATGTAATTCTCTTGCTTCATCTGAATATGATCCATATGTAAAAATTCGAGCGGCCGATCTTCGCGACGTGTATCACTTTCTAGTACATATAAGCCTTTCGTTGCGCGCGTGCATGCAACATATAGGGTGTTCGGACAACTATCGCGAGGAATTGTTCTGGCATAACATCGAAAATACGAATTATCGAATCCAACCACAAATACATACTTTCGTTGCCGCCCTTTTACGCAATGAAAAGTAGAAAACACTACTTTTCCATCTACAATACGTTGATCAATATCCGTATTTTCCAACATAGGAACATGGCATGGAATATTCTTTTCTACAAGCATGTTCTCTAATTTGCGGATATTACTACGTCCGCCCTTAACAGATGGACCAAGAATAAATATATCACTAGGCTTCGCGCCCTGTTCAAATAGTTTATTTATTTCAGCACAAACAATGCGTTCAATATTGTACGACGAATTTCTAATATAATGAACCGGGTTGTCATCGCGACATGAATTCATACGATCATCGCCTATCATAACGTTATTCACAAAGTTGCGCATTTGATTCGTTATACGATAAGACATCTTCATGGTGCATTTTTCGAAATCTCGGGTTCTCAAAATCGGATGCGGTTCCCATATCTCAGTGGCCATTGTGAGAAATCGAGTATCGGATCCCTTAAATTCATATAATCCTTGCATATAATCCCCCAAAACCAAGAGTTGTATAGGATATCCAGCATCGCGTGCGAATTTCACCATGAATTTATAGTATAGAGGTGTCATATCTTGCGTTTCATCTAATATCAATAGATCAAAAGAAGGTATATGGGATGAAGGAGGCATATCTTTATCAATAATTTTTTTCAATTCAGTATCGACATAGGCATTGGATGCATAATAACAGACTGCCAAACTATGATATGTATGTATACGCAAGTTTTCAATATGCAATTCGTCAACCTTTTCTCTAACTTCAAACTTAAGAGACTTATTATATGTCATCTGCAACAATTGCTTATCTGGAAGCGCTTGTGCAATCGCCAAAATAAGCGTAGTTTTGCCAGTTCCCGCGACCGCATCGACAATAACATTACTACCACTGGCAACCCTATCGAGTATATGTTGCTGTTCCTCACTCAATATCATTATTTTTCACAATTGTGTCTATTATAGATACGAAACAAATGTATATATCTGTTTCGTATAGAATAAAATATAGTTATTTTCTTACTTTCGCTGTTCTCCTTGATTTATTTCCATTACGTAGACGTTGTCGGAACGACTTGCTATTCTGGACTGCACGGAGAAGACGCATTTGAGATTTTGCATTAGCAGGTGTAGTACACTTTGCAAATACCTTTTTACTCTTCGGATTATAGACTTTGTAGCAATTTTTTCCACGAACTTTACGCGTTTTGTATGGCATGAATAACAATGTATATAGTATATCATTATTTTTTTTACGGATGCAGTATTTTGGAAGTGATTCCTGTGTCCAAACAACAGGTTTTGAATAAAATCGAGGTTGCGCTATAAGGATCTATGTTGGATGCAGGTCTTCTATCCTCAAAATATCCACATTTATCTTCATAGGTTTGTGTCGGAATTCTAATAGACGTATTGCGCGTTCCAATACCCATACTAAAAGAATTGAAACAAGATGTCTCATTTGTTCCAGTTAGACGACGATCGTTGTCGTTTCCATAGTGTAATAAATGTATGGTATGCATTTTTTCTAATTTGTTCATGCATTCATAAATAACAGTTAGTCCATTCTCTGCTCGCATACGCTTGGTGCTAAAATTGACGTGGCAACCTCCTCCGTTAATTCCGTCTGCTGGCTTGGGGTCGTAAATAATACATGCACCATGTGTCTCTGCGATGCGTTCCAATAAAAACCTCGCAACAATCAATTGATCTGCAGCATGAATGCCCAAAGAAGGTCCTATCTGAAATTCCCACTGTTTATTTGAAACCTCTGCATTCACCCCTGATATCTGCAAACCCGCCTGAATACATGCGGATAAATGTGCTCCTACAATTTCGCGTTCCTTGTTTGCAAATGGAACAAATCCGCAATAATGAAGTCCATCGCCAGAATCCCATTTACGATCATTCGCGTCTACTTCAAACTCGATGAAATATTCTTGTTCCAATCCATACCAGGGTTCTTCTTCTGACTTTTTTGAAAAAATATCGTTCGCTATAAACCGTTTGTTCGATTCAAGTGGCTTTTTATTCGTATCGTATGTATCACATAGAATCAAAATACATTGTGTATCTGGAATCGATCTCAATGGATCTTTGTATACAGCACATGGTTGTAGTATTACTTCGGTGTTCTTCTCACTATTCGCTTGCCACGTGGAAGATCCATCATAATTCCATGCAGGAAATAGGGTCGGTTTCAATGGAATTAACTCCCCTGGCATGTAATTATCCTTTACTGTTGATCTCATTTCACGATGCGGGATAACTTTGGTTTTTGATCGCAAATAACCATGTCCATCGACCCATAAATATTCACAAATAACGTTAGTAAGAGTATGTATCATGATGCCTTTGTAAAACATGCAAGTTTGGTTTAACTCATTTAGTTTCATTACATATCGTACATTGTTTTCAATGTTAGACAGAAAGAGTAATTCAATTGTAAAACCGGCAGGGAGTCTTGCTCCTCTATCCACCAGTGAATATTAAATATAATATTATATATATGTCTCAAACCAAACAATTAAATAATAACAGTTTTTTTAACTTAATTGATGCAGTTAAAAAAGTAGATATAAATGAAGGTGAGGTTGATACATCACACGAAGATACTCCCGATATTTATAGTTCTATTTTGAATTTTAAGATTCAGGATATAAATAACAATGTATATTTAGAAAATACACCCAATGATATTATTAATGATGAAGCTGGAATTATATTCAACCCACTTGAGGAGGATATTAATCGCGAACCAGCTATAGCATATAATGCAGAAGGACTTTTACGAACTACGCCTAACGTAATAAAAACCGATTTATATTCATCTATTCGCAATCCTGGAGTAGAAGCCAGTATTCAACCAGATGATACGAAATATATAAATTCTGATTTTCTTAAAGAAGGAGAATATATTAATATATTAAACCCAAATGCCATTGTAAAACTACCATCTGAATTTCGAAATAATTTATACGAGAATACCAAACAATTTAATCAATATACCCCTTATTGTATTGTGTATGGAACGTTTACTCCTAATAAAGGATCATTGTATCATGTTTCAGCAGCAATCGTCTATAATGGACATTTATATCCGTTTGGATGGACGAATGAATCGGTATTAAATAACCCAAGAGATAAAACGATTAGACCTTTGCAAGCAGTTTTAGTTTCACCCGAAACCATTAATCCTAAGTGGAATTACTTTATTATTGATATTCTATTACTAACCGGTGATATGCTTTCAAAGATAGAGGAGTTCTTCGATAATTCAAGTTTAAAAACTACAGTAGATTACTATGAACCGTATACAAAAGGTCCTGCAAAAGGCACCTTAGGAATTATGTTTGGAGAAAACCATTTATATGTGGATAAAACACGATATACTCGCATTGCGAATAATCTAACCCAAGTTTGTTTTGGATATAATTGTTCGTCTTGGACTGAATATATATTTGGTGTTAATTGCCGCCCATTCAAATTATCAGTTATGCCATCAACCCCCAACTACTGTAGACGTTCTGGGTATAAATCTAAGTTTACGAGTGAATCATTAAATAATATTATTCAGTCAATTCGTGATGAAGATTTTTCGAAGTTTTTTCAACTAATAGATGATAAGAATAAACCATTATTAACCGATACAGCTTTTGGTGGCAGAAACAAAATAAAATCAAAATCTAGAACTATGAAAACACGGTCTACAAAACGTAATTCATCCAAAACTCGGTCAAAAAAAAAACGTAATTCAACTAAAACTCGGTCAAAAAAACGTAATTAATGGTTGAGCATATACATTGCATCATCTGTTTTCGGAAAAGTTGGTGGTAGATTTAATAACTCAATTTCGGACTGGGTTAAGGCAATAGTTTCATTCGAGAATGCCTCTTGTTCATATATGTTGTTTGTATAAGAATCAAACCACATATTTTTACAATAGTGGAAATAGAATTTACAAAAACCCTCGCGTTCTATTTGATGAACATGGGTAACCTCATGTTTCAATATAGATGGTAATGTTTCATCAATTGATGTGGATAGTAAGACGAATGGATACAATACCAATCCATCTAGATTTAATAACCATGTTATATATGAGTTGTATATGACTTTTATTCGACTCATTTTATTTAATAATATTTTGTAATAACATACCAAATATATTAAAGAATCAACATCAATTTTTGTTCTTGATTTTCTCATAAAAACTCCGTAATATATCAATCTATGTATTTACATGGCATGCACGAAGTATTTCTACATATACTGCAGTTTTCATATCTAGATATATTCTGATGTATTTTTTTTCAATATGTACAAATAACATTAGTAAGAGTATGTATCATGCCTTTGTAAAATACACAAGTTTTGTGTAAGTCGTCTTTTTTCATTACATATCGTACATTGTTTTTAATGTTAGACAGAAAGAATAATTTGACGAATTCATTTGTAAAACACGACCATGTTCGTCAAACAGGCGTACACGAAGACGTTGTATGTCTACAGGGCCAAAATACACACGTGGTTCAGCCACCATAACATATTCTGTTTTATCCAATGAACTCATTGACGAATTCTTTATGGAGACCCGTGCTAAAATATCTGTACTGAAAATGGATTGATTGAATGCACTAACAAAATGATTGTTAGAATTATTATTAAAGTCGTCGACGGCTAAATATACATATTTTGTAGTTGGTTCGATGTTGGTCTCAGCCGTATATAAATCTGAACCATGATAACATCCCTTTGTAAATCCTAAATTCCAACCCAACTTTGTATACAAGCTAGTTCCGTCGGGAGCACCATCAATACCTCTTGTAAAATCTAAATGTATTTCTCGTATAGTAACTAGATCATTCATACATGGACCCAGCGTTACCAATCGACTTCCCGAACCACAGCTATTCATATCTAGTGTAAAACGAACGTATGAGAAAATATTATCTGGTGCTTCCATACACCCATCCACGCTCATGGGCGACAGCATCTGATTCAGAGTATCGATCAAATCATTGGCTGTATAATTACCGTCAGGTACTACAAATAACTTTTCCGATTCA
>Ga0222715_10005401_pt1 | contig 10893 bp, 9 predicted proteins | sample C33_9DmetaG_FD_165056 | JGI IMG/M metagenome (GOLD analysis project Ga0222715, IMG submission 165056) | Estuarine water microbial communities from San Francisco Bay, California, United States - C33_9D | ecosystem: Environmental > Aquatic > Marine > Unclassified | place: USA: California... | reverse complement strand
CAACAGCACCTTGCTCAGCAACCTTATAGATGGTTCTGATGACTTCGCGGTTGATTTCAGCGAGGATCTCAGTTGACAGAATGTTTGCCAACTCAGCTTCTGCATTCAGACCGTGGATTGCCTTGAGGTCTTGAGCGAGTTCTAAGGAGTACTCAGCTTTCAGAGCTCTTGACTTAGCGGTAACAGTAACTTTCTCGATTGAGAAAGCCATCTGGTTGAATGCGTTGTTACCGGTGTTCAGTTCTTCAGCAGTCTGAGTGGTCATTCCCTGACCAACATCATATGCGGTTGAAGAAGCGGTAGCAACAGGGTTCAGAACAGCAGGGTTGTCACCCGACTGTGAAGTAGTACCCATACCAGCAGCGACATCGGTGAAACCGCCGGTCTCATCGAATCCTGCGTCCTGACCAGAGAATGCGGAATCTGCTTCGTTAAAGAATGCTTCTGCACCATTCTGGTTGGTGTACTTGGAGCGCATTGCGAAGATCAGTCCAGTAGGACCACTCATAGGCTGAACGCCAGCGAGGTCATAAGCGACCAGGTTAGGCATAGAGCGTCTGATCAGTGAGATCAGAACTGGGTCAAAACCTGCTACAGGAGCAGCACCAGCACCAGAGAAACCAGCGTTGCCAGTTCCGCTTGGGTCAGTGTTGACGGTTGGTTGCTCAAACAGCATACCGCCTCTTTCAAAGGAGGATTGCTCTCTGAGGAATTTTTCTTGGTTTTCTAACAGGACAGCGGTTACTGCTCTTCTGTGCGAATCTTTGATTGGATCAAGACCCTCATAGTTGAGGAGAGGTGCCCACTTTTCCTGCAGATGCTCTGAATGGAACATTTGCGTTTACCTTTTTTGTGTGGATGTTTTTGTTTGAATTATATTAAATTCAATTATTTGCTAAATGCAGAAAGTGTCTTAAGATAAGCAGACATGGATCCTGAAATATTCTCAGGGGTTACATCTACACCTTCTGACAGAGTTTCAGTTTTAGCAGACTGTGCTGTAGGCTTGGAGGAGAAATATGACTCCTTCAGCATTTCCAGCTTCTCACGATATTCTTCTTCACTTTCAAACTCAACACTTTCGGCAAGTGAAGCGAGTTTCTCTTTCTGAGTCTGTGCAAGACCTTCAGAGACTTGATCTAAGATTCCTTCAGCAACCGACTCTGCGAGACGCTTGTTTAGGGAAACGTTTTTCTCAATTTGCTCGTTGAGTTTTGTCTCCATTTCATCAAGTTTTTCTACCATGCTCTCAAGAACATCATATTTATCTTCAGGGATTGATACATAATGTGCTTCAAAAAGATCCTTCATTCCGTTCAGGAATGATTCGGTCATTTCGGTCTTAAGACCGGTTTCAACTGCAAGAGCGTTCTCTTGGAACCACTCTTCAGCAACATACTCAAGATAGGAATCAACACGCTCTGAAAGAGCCTCTGTGATTTCCTGTACTTCTTCTGCAAGAGCAGCAGCATACTGCTCTTCAAGAGAATTCTTAATTTCAGCAACCTTAGAGTTGATTGCTGCTTCGAAGATAGTTTTTGCTTTTTCTTTGAACTCTTCTGAGAGTTCTTCACCACCGAGAAGAGCATTTACATCTTCTTCGAGGTCATACTCAGCAACTTCTTCTTCAATCTCTTCTTCTTCCTCTTCACCCTCTTCTACTTCCTCAAGATCTTCCTCTTCTACTTCTTCTTCCTCAGAGATAATTTCTTCATCTTCAAGATCTTCATCTTCCTTCATACCCTTCATAGGATCAGCAGCAGATGCACCCTTATTTACAATATCCTTAACTTGCTTGAGAGTTCCGCCAGGAGTCTTCAGTTTTGCTGAATCGTCATCTACTTTATAATTATCAGGTGTAGGACCGCCAAGATCTTCCCAGCTACCTGTTTGACCTGGTGTTGTTCCAGAAAGTGAAGGCATGGGATCTGCTGCTTTTGCGCTAGCGTTAACAGCAGTCTTGGATTGCTTAGTGCCTACTTCCATTTCTTGTAATTGTTTGCCACGAGACATTTGAACTCTCCGATTTTCCTGTAGTAAATCTATATTTATTTATAAATTAATATATTTTATAAATCAAAGATTATTTAGGAACTCATTGAACAGATTTAATTTCTGTTCATCAAGTTTTCTTTGATCTACCAAAGTATTAATGCGCTTTTGTATTTGATGTGCTTGCTTTTCGCGCAGAATGGATCCTTCCCAAACCCATTCTTTTCCTTCCATAATTCCCTGAACAAAAGCATCAGGAGCAGAAGGATCAGCGACGATATCAGCAGCAGTTGCAAGCATAAAGTCTTCACCAACTTCCATATATCCATCGCGGTGTCTGGATACTGAACCAATACCACGAGAAGAAACTCCAAGAGTTACTCCTTCTTTTAGGAGAGACTCTGCAATCTTACCCATAGGAGTAGAAAGAATCTGTGCTTTACCGATGAAATTGTTTCCTTCTTGTGTTAAAGAAACAATCTTATGCGAGACACGATCAAGATTTACAGTTGGTCCATCTGGATGACCTAACTCACCAAGAGCACGACCCTTATCAATATAAGAATCAGAGTATCTCTTGACCTCACGCTCCATTACAGATCTGCGGTATACTCTACCGTTACGATTCTGTTGTTCGGTTTGGAGGAAAGGACCTTGAATGTAGAGTGTTTTTTTACCGTTTACTGTTTCGGTAATAACTTCTACTGATTCAATTTCTTCTGTGATAAGTTTCATTTTAGGCGTTTCCTGCGATTTGAACTTGTTGGAAGTGAATTGTGCCTGAACCTGATCCAAGTGCTGCAACCTTGAACGAACTTCTCAGTTCAGCCCATGGTGAACTAAAGGTATCAGTTACTGCTGAAGAGTTATGATCTACAGTAATTTTTGTTCCGTAGAATCCACCGACATTAGTTGAAGTATCAATTGCAGTAACAATTTTGTGAGTGAAGTTGAAGTTTGATTGATTTGTAACTGTCAAAGAAACTGCATCACCAACTGCAAATTGAGAACCAGTTCCCTCTGGGAAATTCAATATTGTTGAAGTTCCTGTGGTAATACCAACAACCCTTTGAGATGTTGGTCTACCAATAGAAAGAACTTCAACTCCACCCGAAGGGATGAAATAATTCTGCGTTGTTGCTGTTGGATTTGTTCCAATAGCAACGTGTGCAGAAGCACTAACAGCAGCAAATCTTACAAATTCAGACTGATGAACAACTGCAGCAGATTGTGCAGAAGATGCACTAATAGCAAATGAAGAATTTACCCCTACGGTATTATGCGCCATTATTTTTTAAATACACTTTGATAGTTATTTATAAATACTCTCAATCTTCATTAGTTTCATCATCAAATACAGTTGATGAAACCATGGGTCTAAGAGCATCAATTCTTTCTGAAGATTTTGCAAAAAGCAATTCTTTAATTTTGTCACTAATTTGTGATGGGGACTCATCAGTAACAATCATATCTAAAAGTTCTTCCATTTTAATCCATAAATGATTAACTAGGAATATTTATATCTCCCCACCCTTGGGCATCTCCGGTGCTTCTGTCGCTTTTCCTTGGGATTCCAAATTTGGTTCCATAACGGGAGCACCAAGATCCATTTGTGCTGTTTGATCTAAAGGTTCTCCAGTTTCTTGGTCAACTGGTACATTTGGATCTGGAATAATTCCATCTTTAATTTCTTTCTCAATAAGCTTATCTTGCTCAATAATTTCCTCATCGGTTTGACGAAGAATCTTTCTTCTTACATAATCTTGTGAGAAATATTTACCGACGTATGGCTCAGCAGCACCAACCATACTAATTCTTTCATTTAAAAGCTCAGCATCCTTTAATTCTGCAAAATGATTATCATATAAGAAATCGTACTGAATATGCTCACTCATAACCTCCCAGTCTTCTGGGGTAATGATATTTTTAAGAATTAACTGGGTTTTTAGCATATCACTAAACATATTTGAGAATCTCTTTCTCAAACGGCCAACAAACTTACTAAATTTAAGTTCGTCTCTCAGGATTTCCGATGAACGACCAAGATTAAATCCACCCTCTCCATCCATTCTTGATGTGGGTACATTTAAAGCTCTGAATAATTTCTTTTTGAAGTATTCAATATCTGTAATTTCACCAAGATTCTGACCACCTGGGAGTGTAGAAATTTCAGTTCCTCTACCACCTTCGCGGCGAGGAAGCCAGAAATCTTCAAGCATAGCCATGTACTTTTTATCATCACGAATCTCACCAGTATTTGCATCATATACAAGTTTGTTGCGATAACGCATCATAACATCACGAAGATATTGTTCTGCTTTTACCTTAGGTAAATTACCTACATCAATATAGAAAATTCTTCTTTCTGGTGCGCGTGACAAACGGTAGATAACAAGTGAATCCTCAATCATACGGAGTTGATTGAGTGCTTTGATCGCTTTGTGAAGATATGAAAGCGTATGACCTTTATTTCTATCTACAAGACCCGATGTGCAGTAAGTTATAGAATCTTTTGCAATTTTAATACCTTGACTTGCACCAGTTTGTGCTGGATTTGCAGATGGATAGATTGTTCTTGGATTATAGATGAAATATTCTTCAAGTTCAGGAAACTCATAATCCATAGGATTATCGGAAGTTATTCTCTGAATACTTGACAGTTTATCTCCAGGTTTCTTTTTTTGTTGTCTTACATAACGCATTTTTGATGCGTCTATGTAACGAAGTTCTTGAATCCCTTCTTGTGGATTCTTTAAGTCAATAATTTTATGGTAGTACAATCTACCGTCAACATACCAATTTCTATAAATTTCGTGAGATTTTTTATCAAAATCTAAAAGATCTAAGATATATTTAAATTCTGATCTGATTTTTTTCTTAATACCATCACTTGCATTTAGATTATCTAAATCAATCTGAACTGGTACATCATTTGTGTCAGATACAATTGCTTCATTTACAATATCTTCGATTGCGCTGTCAACTTCAGGGTGAAGAGACATTTCGCGGTATCTTTTAATTAACTCAAATTCTGTTCTATATACACCCTCAATATCAACATAAGAACCAAAAAACCCACTGCTTGCATAATGGTCAACCCCGTCCTCATTATTTGGAGGAACGGGGGAAACAGCAGTGGGTGATAATGGTTCAGTATCCTCAAGAGAGAATCCAAATAATTTTGCCATAATTTATTGTTCTGAATTTGATCTTAAGACTATTTATTAACCGTTTGGAGTTCCCTGTCCGGTGTATGAGAACGACTGAACTTGGAATTCAACAGTAAATTCTTCAATTGTGTCTGAAGAATCATATGAAAGATCAATTTGAGAAACGTTGGTTGGGAAAATATCAATAAACTCATACTCTTTCAGAACAGCATTTGATGTTCCTGTGTTATCTTTGCTGCTTGGGGTTGAACCTCTACCTAATTGATAGACCTTAGCATTTGTCATGTATGCAGATGGATCAGTTGCACCAAGGTTTGTACCAAGATCTGCAATCAAGTTTGACCACTCTTCAAATGCATTTCTCAGAAGGAATCCTTCGTCGTTGATGATTGTTACTGTCCAAGTATCAATAGTTCTGTCACCAGCAACCTTGAAGATTCTTCCACGGAAAGGAACATCAATTGATGCTACGTTCTGTGCTGGAAGAGCAGCAGATTTGCACATAAATCTAAAGTTATCTGCATCCCATGAAATTCCACCTGGGAGAGTTGTTAATTCTACCTCAAATAGATTGGGGCGGGCACCGCCCCCAACCATCGCAGATTTAAATTGAGAAATTGTCTTGTTTTCTCTTGAAGTTGCCATTGTTTAAGTCCTCCTTTTGTTATTTAGATTATAAAATTAAACTCTACCAACTACTTCTTCAAAGCTTACACCAGTACGTGTAGCAACGAAAGTAAGAGTTACATAGTTAATTGACTTAGCTGGTTTCAGGAAGATATCAGCTCTGAATTCATTATTGTCAATAACATCAGGAGTGTTGTTTGTGGTATCGCAAACAACGAAGAATCCATACAGACCTCTCTTAGCCTGAACATCACGGAGATAAGGTTCAACAATATTTCTGAAGTTTGCTCTTGTCAACTCATCGTTGAGTTCAAAGAGTTGTGCTTCTGCTGCTCTCTGGAGTGCTTGCTCAATTGTGAGGAACAAACGGCGAACGTTAATTCTGTCAAATGCTGAAGCATATCCAAGAGCAGTCTTGTCACCGAAGAGAAGGGTTCCGATTCCTGGTTGAGTAACGATTGAGTTAATTCTTGCAGGATACAGTTTATCTCTCTGTGCTTTATTTGGATTGTATGCAAGTTTGATAGCGTTGTTAATGATACCTCTTTGCTGACCAGCAGGCGAGAACCATGGATAAGCAACGATATTTGTTCTTGTCATCAGACCAGCAACGTCAGCGTTGGTTGGTACATAACGGAACTTATTATTGAAGCGATCATAAGTGTACTTGTATCCACTATCAAAGATTGCATAAGATGAGGAACTCAAGGAACTAAAGTAATCAATCAGATTGTTTGTTTGAGTTGTGGTGTTGGTGAGACCGACCAAATCTGCTCTGTGAGGTCCGATGCAAGTTACACAATCCTTTCTTGATTCTGCAAGAGAGATCAGATAGTTTGCTTTTGCTTGCGAATCTGACTTGGAATCAAAACCAGGACCCATGATCAGATAATCTACCTGCGACTCATCTTTGTTTGAGAACAGTCCGTAGGAAGTGATCAGATCTCCAAGTTCTGGTTTCATACCACCAGCAGCAGAGTAGTCAACACCACCACTAAGAGTATAAGTGGTGTTTCCGATTCCGCTATAGGTAATACCTTGAGCATTCTGTCCCCAAAGACCATCAGCGATGGAGATTGGTTGGAACGATGCTGATTTAACACCAGAATAAGTGGTGAATCCAGTCGCTACAGGTGCTGTTCCCCAATATGCATCAGTTGAATTTGATGGGTTACCGCCAGCATAAACATTTGCGGAATAATCTGCAAGATAACCTTCGTACCAGATCTTTTGAGGAGCATTAACGTTTGAGATCGCATCAAATGCTTTTGAAACGCTTACATGCTTCTCAAGGATGTTTCCGCGAATTCCAGTAATTGTTCCAGTATCGTCTACAACAACGATGTGAAGAGCATCGTTCTTACCTTGAGCGTCAAGAGAATACTTATTGGTAACTGGTTTTGGAGCAATTTCCTTCCAGTAAACAACTGAGTTGGTAAGACCTAAGGTTTGTTGATCATACCAGTCAAGAACTGAAGCAGGTGTGTATGGAGCACTTGCGGAAAGACCTGTATTAATACCAGCGTTGTTTACAAAATACAGACTTGATGAAGTTGCATATGCAAAAAGTGCAGCACCTTCTGCATAATCAATCTTGGTCTCAGTTCCTGCTGAAGATACTCTAGATACGACCTTAACTTCAATCGTACTTGCTGAGTTAGTTGCATCAGTAGCAACACCAGTAACGATACCCTTCAGATAACCGTTGAAGAGTGAAGTTGTTCCTGAACCAGCTAAAACAACATTTGAAAGATTTGCAGTAACACCTGCACCAATTGTTGCACCAGCAGTTGCAAGACTATCGGTAGTGATTCCGATGATTTGGTCTGCTTTGTCATCAATCATGCAGACTTTTAAGCTGTTTGCCCATGATCCTGGGTTCTTAGCAGCAAAAGTGAAATCGGTTGCTTCTGAGTGATTATTGATATAATCGTCGTAGTTATCAACTCTTAATGAAGTTGTATAAGCGATTCCAACACCAGCGTTTGCGTTGTTGAGGTTTGAACCACCAGTTCTTACAACTTTAAGAACGCCACCATATGAAAGGAAGGATGAAGCACTCATCCAATATTCATATTGTGCATCCGTTGAGAGGGGCTTACCAAAGACGTTGATGAGATCCGCTTCGTTGGTAATATCAATTGGTTCGTCAACAGGTCCGATTGGAAATGGTCCAGCAATCGCACCGATATTATCTAAAACATTATCAGCTCTCCCTACTGTTAAATCAACCTCTCTGACAAGTACACCAGGAGATAATTGAGGAGTCGCCATGTTTTTCTCCGTAAAATTCTCAGTTTATCTGAAAATATTTATTATTTACAACTATTTCACAGGGGAAACGTGACGTGAACTACCAATCAGGATATTCCCATCTATCAAAGATTCTAGAAGTCATTCTACTTACTATTATTCTTTTAATAGTGCAGTCTTTACATTCGTATGAATATGATGAAGATACAGCTCCTCTATTTTTACGGGTTCTATAAAATCCATCTATAAGATTTTTTGTCTCTCCACAAACTCTACATCTCCTATCAACAAGTAATAAATGACCTAGGTTTATTTGTTTATCAATTTCCATTATTGATACTCCCACATGTATGCCATATCTCCATATTCATCTGTAAACCATCTATCTCCGCTCTGATCAACGAAACTCTCAGAGTCCAATCCATCAACAATAAATCCAAAAGGAGACATGTCTTGTTCTATTTGATTTTTTTGTTCTTCATATAAACGTTTTCTAATATCTTGATCTGTAAGTTCTTTAAAGTAGTCTTGTGCAACTAACCACGCATATATGACTAAACACATCGCTAAGTCATCATTACAACCTTCTTCCGCTTCAAATGAGTTATGTTTTGAAATAAAAGTTGTAAGTTCTGAAATTATCTCATAATCCTTGAAAAGTAATTTATCACTTTCAATCATTGTTTTGAGATTGAGTGATCCAACTTTCTTTACAGTCTTAGACATCTTAACGCCAAGTTGAGTTTTCTTTCCAGAAAATCCCTGTCCCACAATTTGTCCTGCTCTACCGCGCATAGAACACATTAGGACGTTTTGATATTCAAGATCATAATGGAGTAAAGATGCTACTTGATCACCAATATCATTAACTTCACATAAAATGTATGCACCATTATAGTTCTTTGCCACTTCGTATATGATATTCGGGAACAACATCGGTTTAATTTCGTTGTTCCTATACTTTGCAACAATTTTGTGTGGAAAAGATGTTATATCTACAACAACAAAGGCAGAATAGTCTTCACTCACACCTCTAGCAACGTCAACTGTAATTACATAATCATGACCTTCAAGACAATTTTCATAAACATCTAAACCAGCATTTCTTTGTATCGGGTTTTCATAAACAAAACTTTTAAGTTTACTGGGTGCAATTAGAGTATCAACAGATCCTAAGAACTCACACTCAAACTCAATCTTAAATTGTTGTTCTGAGGTGTTTGCTATTGTCTGCTTTTTCCATTCCTCATCTCTTCCAGGAACTTCAGACCAGTGAACATCAGTTGGTACATATTCATTCCTACCTTTCTCAGCATCATGCCACATGCGGTAGAAATGATTCATACCGTGTGGTGTAGAAACAATAATTACTTTCGTGCTTTTACCAGAAGTAATAGTAGGATAAACAGATGCAAAGAAGGAATCTGCGATATGGTTTGGAACGAAAGCGAATTCGTCCAAGAAGAGGATATTGAACGACATGCCTCGGACAGCACTTGCAGATGTAGAAGCAGCCAGAATCTTTGATCCATTTTCTAACTCAATATTACCTTTGTTCCATGATATGATACCCTGCTGCATCCACTTTGGTAGGTTTTCGTAAGCAGTTGCTAACCTACTTAACAATTCTCTAGCAGTTGCTGCTTTGTTTGCAAGAATGCCAATATTTACACTATCATTAAAAATTAGATAATGTAAGAGGTATGAAACCACAGTCGTAGATTTACCTGTCTGACGTGGCATTTTACAGATATTAAATCTATTAGTATGGAAGTTATTGATCAGTTTCTCTTGAAAATGATATGGATGAAACTGCGTTAGTCCTTCATCTAGAGAAACAATTTTGATATAATTGTTGGCAAAATAAACAGGATCATCTTTACATTTAACAAATTCAAGAATTTGTTCTTGTGTAAATTCAATTGCAGTATTTGCTTTCTTTAGATTTGGATTACCAAGATATACACTATCACTCATAAAAAATTACCTTTGTTCAATCCAGTTAAGTACCGCAAGTGCTGACTTGTTAGTGTTGGGAGATGCACAGGCAAGAGTATAAGTATCACTGATTGTACCAATACCAGATCTTCCAAGTTGTATTGCTGCTTTACTATCAATATCCACTAAAGAGGCACCGCCAGCAATCGTAAATCCAGAAAGAAGTACTGTTCCTCCAGTGAGTGCAGTTGCTGTAGTATCATATTGCATAAAGGAGTTTGGATCTGGATGGTTTGTCCAACTCGCACCAGTCAAAGTTGCATTCTCAAAAAGTCTCCAATAAACATTCGTGTTATCGTTCGTTGCTGCCTGTAGAGATCTCAGTAACATAACTGCCTGAAGTGCAGATGACTTAAGACGCAAACTGACGATTGGATAGAAAGTGTTTGCGGCAGACATCGTTGTTCCAGTAATCGGATTGGAAATGCTCAAAAGAGTTCCAAGCTTTTCTGGCTCACCTTCTTGGATCAGAGAGTTAGATCCCTGATAAAGATAATGGGTTCCAGCAACACCAGTTACATTCTCAATCTCCATACGAATTGGAAGGAATGGAGTTCTACACCAAACAGTATCCCGAACATTTGAGTTCTCAAATTCATGGCTAACAATAGTCTCATTTTTCATTAACCAATTAAATGTTACACCACCTGCACCATACCATTCATAGTTAATGGAAATCATCTGCTGTTTTGTAGCATCAGCAGTTACACCACTATATCCATTACCATCAAACTTTTCACCATTCCAGTTTTCTCTGGTTACTCTTGTTTCTGTAGTGATACCAGATGTACTGCTGCGAATTACATAAGAATATGTGCCACCATCATCCTCAAAGAAAGCACCATCAGTCTCA
>Ga0222715_10005400_pt1 | contig 10897 bp, 11 predicted proteins | sample C33_9DmetaG_FD_165056 | JGI IMG/M metagenome (GOLD analysis project Ga0222715, IMG submission 165056) | Estuarine water microbial communities from San Francisco Bay, California, United States - C33_9D | ecosystem: Environmental > Aquatic > Marine > Unclassified | place: USA: California... | reverse complement strand
AAATTAGAAAGGAATATAGATGTGATAGTTAAAGATATCAAATGTATACTTAATAATCAATGTTGGAAACACATATCAAGTATATATTGTATAAATAATCCTTTATTTGAACCCGACCGTAATCAATATTTAAAAAATCTTTTTCAATCTCAAAATATTAATAAAAATTATATAAATTATATTAGTCCAACCTATAAACACACTATTACAGAAGAAATATATAATAACTATGTTAAAGAACAACAAGTTTTAAATTTACGAAAAATTCCTATGAAAAAAGGTGAATTATCTTTATTTTTTAATTATAAAGCTGTCTTAGAAGATATTGTTAAAAAATATAAAGATGGATTATTTTTGATATTTGAAAGTGATATTTTAATAGGTAAACATATAAATGAATTAAATGATTTTATAGATAGTATTAAAGATAAAGATTGGGATGTAATACATATTGGTATGCATGATAATCGTATATGGGATACACCTAATTTTAAAGGTAATACTGGTTATTCTGATAGAATTATGCATAATATAAATATAGAAGATGTTACTAATTCTACTGATAAGTACAGAATTAGTCGAAAATTTTATACACGATGTTGTGATTCATTTATTTGGACATATAACGGTATTACAACATTTTTACAATATATGAATAGTGAAAATAATTACGGTGTGCCGTTTGATTATTATATGTGTAATTTTATTGAAAAAAATATAAATTTGAAACATTATTGGAGTGAAAAGGAATTTTTTAAACAAGGTAGTAATATAGGAGTTTTTAAAACTACATTACAAAATGATATATGTTAATAGTAAATATATATAAAAATAATAAGAAATATATATATTATGGAAAATAATAGTGATTTTTTTGATAAATGTTTTGAAAAACATAATTTTACAGAATTAAATAATTTAGATTATAATATTTAAAATTTTGCGATACAAAATTTTAAAAGAATGAATAAAAATACATCACCTGTATTTTTTGATGTAGGTTGTAATGCAGGTAGTTTCATAAAAGTACTGTATAATAATAATTTTATAAATGATATACATTGTTTTGAACCACATCCACGATTATCTAATGTAGTTATTGAAAAATATCCACATATAACAATGAATAAAATATGTTTAACAGAATATATTGGAAATATTAATATTAATATACCATTATGGAGTATTGGATTGTCCAGTGTAATAAATCGACCTGTATTTGAACGTTTAAAATCAGAAGGTCAAGACATAACTACCTTAAATGTTAATACTAATACGATAGACAATTATTGTAATGAAAAATCTATAAATATTATTGATTTTATTAAAATTGATGTTGAGGGAGCGGAAAAAATGGTATTAGATGGAGCTAAAACTATGTTAGAAAATAATAAAATTAAAATGGGTATATTTGAAATAGGAGAAACATTAAAAGATGCGAATACCAGTGAAAATGAAATATGTAATATGTTAGAAAATTATAATTATAAGATATATAAACAGATTCCAGATAATTTTTTATTTTATTTATAATATTATTGTTATTTTTGTAAAATTTTTAAATAAATAATATACTTAATATTTGCTATATTATTTATCTATATACTGTGGAAATTTTATAAAACCTTTTATTTCATCTATAAATGATTTATCGATATTTTTAAATATATCATTATGAATATAAATATTATCAACTACATCATTTACAAGTAAAGAATAATGATTGTTTTTAAAATACTCACGTAATCTTTTATATTTATCCATTACTGTTTTATTATTAATAAAATCAGGATGTTGATCACCAATTTCTATTATAATAATCGAAGGATTATAATTTTGTATTGAAAACCCTGTTAATACATTTTCTTCAAAACCTTCTACGTCTAATACTATTAAATCTATAAAATTTATTTTATATTCTTCTAATACATGATCTAATTTTTTTACCAGAACTTTATGTATATTATTATTATTTTGAAAATATCCTTTGAATTGATCTACATTTTTATATAATGAGATTGTATCATTATCCATGGTTGATAATGTATTAGCGTCTATTATATTTGCTTCTCCATTCTCTGCACCTAATGCTATTTGTAAATTAATTACATTCTTATGATTTAAATGGTTAGTACAACAATGTTCATATAATCGTGGAACTGGTTCAAAATTAATTCCAGACCATCCTAATGACGCTAAATTATATGTAAATGAACCAGTTTTTCCATCATTAGCACCAATTTCTATAAACATTCCATTTGTCTTATAAGGTACTATTTTATTCAATACTACATGTAATATTTTACCAATTTCTCCACAAGATGTAGAATTAGGATAAGACATTATATAGAATAATTTCTTATATATTTAAATAACTATTAATATAAATATATAATTTTATCATTATTAATGAAAGTCTTAATTATTGGTAATTTTCATCCGAAAAATAGAATAGGATTATCGAATTTATTGAATCATTTAAAATATGAATATAAATATGGTTCAGTCAATGAAATCGAACAGTTTGATATTATTTATTCTCCAGGAACAGCTATTAATGTTTCAAAATATCCAAAACAAAAATTTATTATGGGACCACAATTTTCTGTTTTCCCTAATGAATCTCAATTAAAAAATATCAACAACGTACATAATAATGCTCTTTATATTCAACCAAGCGATTGGGTTGTTAATATGTGGATAAATATGAATATTAAACAATATTTACCGATATATACTTTTTCATTTCCTGTTGATACTGACCGATTTTCTCCTATTGACCAAGATAAAAACAAAATATTTCTTTATTACAAACGTCGAGACCCAAATGAATTAAAATTCCTTATGCAATTTTTAAATAACCAAAAAATACATTTCAAATTATTTAATTATACAGCAGGTTACGATGAAAACGAATATCTCCAATATTTACAACAAAGTAAATACGGAATTATTTTAGATGCTCACGAAAGTCAAGGCTTTGCTATTGAAGAAGCATTATCTTGTAATGTTCCATTATTGGTTTGGAATACAAAATTTATGTCTCAAGAATACGGTGGAAATTATCCTAATCACCCTTGTACTAGTATTGCTTATTGGGATGAACGCTGTGGTGAATTTTTCTTTGAACAAAAGGATTTTCTATCTACATTTGAATTATTTTTAAGTAAAATAGATACTTATCAACCCAGACAATATATATTAGAAAATTTAAGTGTAGAAAAATGTGCTGAACGATGGAATAGTTTATTTAAGTAATTATAGATTTAAAGATTTATTATTATATTTATAAAATGTTAATTCCTATCCATGAGTTAATGAAACACTTTATATTACAAATTAATGGTATTTTACATATTGGTGCACATGAATGCGAAGAACTACGCGATTATAATAATATTGGTGTAACATCAAATAATGTATATTGGGTCGAAGGACAAAAAGAAAAAGTAGATTTAATGGTTTCAAAAGGTGTTCCTAATATATTTCATGCGATTATCGATGAAGAAGATAATAAAGAAGTAATATTAAATATATCAAATAATGGTCAAAGTTCATCTATATTAGAGTTTGGAACACATACTATACATCATCCACAAGTACATTATGTAGGCCAAATTAAAGATGTAACGACCAGATTAGACACATTAATTGAAAAAAATAACATACCTATTGAAAAATTAAATTTTATGAATTTGGATATTCAAGGTGTGGAACTAAGAGCTCTTAGATCAATGGAAAAATATTTGCAACATGTTCAATATATTTATACTGAAGTAAATGCTGATTATGTATATAAAGATTGTAATTTAGTTTCTGAAATTGATGAGTATTTAGCTCAGTTTGGTTTTAAACGGGTTGCTACACGAATGGCTGGAAAAGCCGGATGGGGTGATGCCTTTTATATAAAATCTTAATGCAAACAATATAAACATTAAAATGACTAGTATATAGATAATGGTAATCATTTGTAAAGATAAATATGCTAACGATAATAAGTACGCTTCTTATTTCGATTCTTATTCATTCCCTTTGAGTGATTTTCAAAAATATGCAATTGAAGCCATCGTTGAAAAGCAACACGTTCTTGTAACTGCTCATACCGGTTCCGGTAAAACCCTTCCTGCTGAATTTGCGATTCAACATTTTGTAGGTCAAGGTAAAAAGGTCATTTACACCTCTCCCATCAAAGCTCTTTCCAACCAAAAATTTTATGAATTTACATTGAAATATCCTGAAATTTCATTCGGATTGTTTACCGGTGATATTAAAACCAATCCTGAAGCAGACGTTTTGATTATGACCACTGAAATCCTCATGAATTATTTATTTATTCAAACCAACCGTGATGAAGAGGTTGTTCAACCCGGTATCGATTTCCAGATTAATATTCAGCGGGATTTGGCGTGTGTTGTTTTTGATGAGGTTCACTATATTAACGATAAAGATCGTGGACAAGTTTGGGAAAAATCTATTTTGATGTTGCCCAATCATGTACAAAAGGTCATGTTATCCGCTACCATCGATAATCCGGCGGGTTTCGCAAAATGGTGTGAACAAGACAATGATAAACAAGTGTATTTAGCCTCTACAAACCATCGTGTAGTTCCTTTAACACATTATGGGTTCTTAACATGCACCGAACAAATATTTAAATTAGAAAAAAACAAAGTGGTGCAACAAGAAGTAAAAAAAGCTACCAACAAATTACTCGTTTTACAAGATGAACACGGAAAATTTAACGATACTACTTACAATACAATTAACAAAACCTTGAAATTATATAATCATCATCGTGTCTTTCTCAAACGTAAACACGTATTGAACCAATTGGCCAAATATTTGCATGAAAAGGAAATGCTTCCTGCAATTACCTTCATTTTCTCAAGAAAATTGGTAGAAGCGTGTGCTCATGAAATCACAGTTCCATTACTAGAATTTGATAGTAAAATCCCATATACAGTAAAAAATGAATGTGACCAAATTATCCGCAAGTTACCTAATTACAAAGAATATTTGGAATTGCCTGAATACGTAAATTTGGTAAAACTATTGGAAAAGGGTATTGGTATTCATCATTCGGGTATGATTCCCGTTTTGCGCGAAATCGTGGAACTCATGATTTCCAAAAAATACATTAAGTTATTGTTTGCTACGGAATCATTTGCGATTGGTTTAGATTGTCCTATTAAAACCGCTGTTTTTTCCAACGTATCCAAGTTTGATGGTACGAGTGAACGTTTTTTGATGGCCCATGAATACACACAAATGGCTGGACGTGCAGGAAGACGCGGTATTGATACGATAGGTAATGTAGTACATTGTAATAATCTATTTAATTTGCCTTCTAATTATGAATATAAAAAGATGTTAAATGGAAAACCCCAACAACTTGTTTCTAAGTTTCACATTTCTTTCGACCTTATTTTCAATTTGTTGAAAAATGGACAAACCAAAGATTTCCATCTTTTTTCGAAGAAAAGCATGATTAAAAACGAACTGGATAGTGACGAAAAATATCATCAAGAATTATTAGAACAAACAAAATTAGAAGTTGAACAAAAGAAATCAGCGGTTTCGGTATTTAGTGCGTCAGAAGAAATTATTCAAAAGTACATAGATTTACAAGATAAAGAAAACAGTGGGCGCCAAAACGCGAGACGTAAAATTCAAGACCAAATGAAGGAAATAGAAAAGGAACATGCGAACATTAAAAGTGAAATAGAGAATTATAATTTTTTAATCAAAAAACAAAAACAAATTTATACAATAGAAAATGATATCAACCATGTACAAAATTACTTGAAAACAACTACGGAAGCAATGTGTGATTTACTAATTCAAAAAGAGTTTATACAAAAAGAAGGCGATGAATATTCTTTTACGAATCGCGGTATTATTGCATCCAATATTGCGGAGGTTCATCCTTTGATTATGACGGAAATTATTGAAAATACCAATTATTTTGAAAACTTTGAGCCCGAACAAATTGTTGGATTATTGTCTTGTTTTACAGACATTAAAGTACCGGATGATTGCCGTAGTTCATTGGCTCATGTTCAAGACCTTGACTTAATTTCTATATTGAAAAAAACAGAAGACAAATGTTTCGAATACACTGAATTGGAAACTGACTATTATGTTAACAGTGGGTATAATTATGATATGTTAAAATATGATATTTTACAATTTTCTATTAATTGGTGTAAATGTAAAGAAGACACGGATTGTAAACTTATTTTTCAAGAATTAAGTGAAATTCCCATTTCAGTAGGTGATTTTAACAAAGCTCTTTTGAAAACTGTGAATATTGTCCGCGAATGTATCAATGTTTTTGAAATAATAAATCGTGTGGATGTTTTACATAAATTAAAACAAATTGAACCTATGATATTAAAATACGTAACAACAAATCAAAGTTTGTATGTATAATTATGAAAAATTGAAATTTTATTTTATAAATAGATATAAAATAAACAAATACATAATGGATTCACCTTATGATACAGAAACTATTTCAGATACAGAATCGGAAACCGGCTCTGATTACACTTCAGAAGACAGTGATATTATTATGCAGCAAAGTGGTGATGAAGAATCAGAATATTCCGACGGCGATATATTTTTAACCTCTCCATTTGATGATTCGTATGACCATATTTATGAACAAGATGAAGAACATGTATTATCAGATAAAATGCATAACACTTATTATATAGGTAAGTGTTATAAATTTCAAGAAAACATTGAAGATACCTATTCAAATGAACACATATTTCTTTCGATTTCAGTTTCTCCTACTACATTCTTCCGTCACTCATATTTGGATATAACGAATTACTTAAACGTATTTGGTTATTTTAATTGTTTCAATTACTATAACAATATATTTAATCGTAATCGTAATCAAGGAACAGACATTATGAAAGCAATAGTGATAGAAGACCATAATAATTATAAATTATATACAGTAGTTTTAAAAACACACTGGATACGATTAATCCAAAGACACTGGCGTAAAATTTACAAACAACAAAGTTATATTATTCGTCAACGGTGTAAAATACAAAATATGCGTTATCGAGAAATTCATGGATATTATCCGAAACATATTAATCGTTTACCTTTATTAAATGGTATGTTAAATTGTTACTTAAAAAAATATCTATAATTATATAATCTAACAAAAATGACCACAAAAAGTAGAAAAAATAGCTTTGATAAAAAATATCGAAAAAATAGCGGTGATAGTATAGATAGTTGTTCTCATGAAATTATGAATAATAAATCAGAATTTATACCCATTCGTAGACGTAGACAAAGAGAACAACCTTTAGAATTCAAAGACCCATCTCCTATACCAGACAAGTTTAGATATCTGTTATTTTTACAAAAAAAAGTAGAAAATTGAAACTTTTTTATTTGTTTATCTATTAAATAATAAAATTTTAATGGAACGGTATAAACTTACACGTTATTTGTATAATTTAGTCGAAGTCAAACAATCTTTATTTATCGCAATTTTAAACAAAGATATTGATGAATCCTTATTTTGGGCATTTGAACTATTTTATTCAGGATTTTATTTAGAAGGAGTTCCTTATATAAACGACATTTTTGAAAAAATATATAAAAACAGCAATGAAAATTTAATTGAATATGTAACAAAAATAACAAATGAATGGTCCGATGAAACCAAAAATGAAAATGAACTTGCATTAATATTAGGGTCTTATGTGTGCACATTATGCATTCGTCCATACAATCTAATTCCTTTTATAAGCGAATTTTTAAAAGTAAATTGTGATAAATTATTAACTGATGTTGAATCAAGTGCTTATGTTGTTGAGTTTCAAGAAAAAGAATTAGAACCATATAAAACGATTATTTTAGATAATCCTACCAAAATATTACCAAAAGCATGTCGTTTTTCTTTACACAAAAATGTAAATGAACTATTTGATATCGTATTACCCGAACAATCTGATATAGTTACTATATTCAATAAGGATTGGATGTATTATGCATATAGATCTGATGTTTGGAAATCAAGAATAGAAGAATATGATGGAGTTCCAAATAATGAGAAAAAAACAATTGAATTTCGAAATGATGATTTATACGAAGAATTTACAGAAAAATGGTATTATGACCCGGATGAACAAGCACCAGAAGTGAAACATAAGTTGATTGGTGTTTGTGATAAACAATTAAGTATTGCTGAATTTTGTAAACTATACAACGTAAAAATGAAAACGAAAACTAGAATGAAAAAAAATCATAAAATCATAAAATCATAAAATTTCCCTTAATTTTGATAATTGTTCATCTGATATTTCATTTGGAAAATCAATTTCAAACATAATAATTAATGTACCTGTATGATTATCTTTGACCATACCATATCCTGGTATTTCTTTTGAAAAATTGGGTTTAATTACATTTGGAGAATTTAATGTATTTAAACTCAATTTTTGCCCGTTAATATGGTCTATAGTAAATGAAATACCACATAATGATTCTTTCAAAGATATTTTTTTATTGTAAATTAAATCCATGCCCCGTCGAATTAAATTAGTATTATTTATTACACTAAAATGTAATCGCAATTCACTTCTTTGAGAATTTACTATGTTTCCTTTTTGAGGTATAATTATTATTTCATTATGGTCAATTCCACGTGGTATTTGAACTTGTAATTCTTCTTTTTGAAACGTTTTGGTATTGTTCTCTACAACATAATAATCATATTGAAAAAATACTGGTTCTCCGTTATAACTTTGAGCCAATGATATTTCTATATTTTTGGTAATCGGTTCTAAAGAATGCGCTTGAAATTGTGCATGCATATTTCCCGGTCCACGATGAAAAATACGAATATTAGGACCGCCACCCATCATGTTAATACCGCCACCACCACCCATCATGTTGATTCCGCCACCGCCACCGAACATCATACTGAATAGATTATTGATATCGGGCATTTCGTTTTGCATATTCATAAACGGATCGTTACCAAACCCTAATTTTGTATCATATTCCTTTCGTGAATTTGGATCACGTAATACTTCATATGCATCATTAATTTCTATTATTTTTGTCTTGGCTTCTTCGCTTGGATTTCGGTCTGGATGATATTTTAACGATAATGCTCTATATGCCTTTTTAATTTCATTTTCGCTACTCTCTTTGGATACACCCAATATATCATAATAATTTGGATTCATTATATTTATAAATTATTTCTATTTATATAATATTTATTGAAAATGTTATATAAAAATGTTTATTCATTTATTTATAATGATCAAGCCTACCTTTATTACAAAATATAAACCTTATTTATTAAATGATTTTGATATGGACAATGATATGTTACAAATGTTTAAGTTCTTATTAGAAGTAGACCAATTAAACTTATTACTTGTTGGAAATACCAATTCTGGTAAAACCACTTTGTTACATGCATTAATTCGTGAATATTATCAGCTACAACCAGATTCAAATATTCCTGAAAATAATATTTTGTTTATTAACAGTTTAAAAGAACAGGGAATACAATATTTTCGTAACGAAATGAAAACATTTTGTCAATCTTTTTGTTCTATTCATAATAAGAAAAAAATGGTTATTATTGATGATATTGATAATATTAATGAACAAAGTCAACAAGTATTTCGTAATTATATTGATAAATATAAACACAATATTCATTTTATTACGGCTTGTACTAATATGCAAAAAGTTAATGAAAGTATTCAATCGAGATTACAAATTATGAAAATACCTAATTTTTCTACAGAACAAAATATTCTACTTATGAATAAAATAATTCATAATGAAAACCTAACCATTGATGAAGAATCAAAACAATATTTATTGCATACTTCAAATAAATCAATACGTTTATTAATTAATCTTCTTGAAAAAATATATATTTATAATAATCCAATTACACTCGATGTTTGTCGCAAAATTTGTTCTAATATTTCTAATGATAAATTTGAAAATTATTTTACTTACTTGAAAAAATATAATATACAAGAAGCGTTAAAACAAATTTATTATATTCATGATTATGGTTATTCTGTAATTGATATTCTTGATTATATGTTTGCTTTTATTAAAATAACCGATATGTTAACTGAAGAAGTGAAATATCAAATTATTCCTATTTTATGTAAATATATTACCATTTTCCATAATACACATGAAGACAGTATTGAACTCGCATTATTTACTAATAATGTATATGATATTATTGTAAAAGAATATAAACATGATTAGTTTATTCATATAATGAGCGACACCCCCATCAAAGTAGATAGTATTGTTTCTAGTGTTATTCAAAAGTTTGAACAACGTGCTATATTTGGTAAAAATAAGTATGGAACTGATCTTGACCGCAAAGATTTACATTTTTTAGAATGGGTCCAGCATTATCAAGAAGAATTAATGGATGCTATTTTGTACTTGGAAAAAATGAAAATGACTTATACAGAAAGTAATACAAAGGAAGAAGTTGATGCAAAAAAAACGGTACAAGATAATAACGAACATATTTTTAAGGTTCTAAAAGAGACTATTGGTATTTAATATATTTAGCATTACCTATATAAAAATTATATCATGATTTTATATAATGCTTTTTAATATTTTTAGACGTCCTAGTAAAAAAGTTACTCAACCTACACCAGCTGATGAAGCCAAGGCCGCTGCCGAAGCCAAGGCCGCTGCTGACGCACAAGCTGCTGCCGAAGCCAAGGCCGCTGCTGACGCACAAGCTGCTGCCGAAGCCAAGGCCGCTGCCGAAGCCAAGGCCGCTGCTGACGCACAAGCTGCTGCCGAAGCCAAGGCCGCTGCTGACGCACAAGCTGCTGCCGAAGCCAAGGCCGCT
>Ga0222715_10005395_pt1 | contig 10905 bp, 17 predicted proteins | sample C33_9DmetaG_FD_165056 | JGI IMG/M metagenome (GOLD analysis project Ga0222715, IMG submission 165056) | Estuarine water microbial communities from San Francisco Bay, California, United States - C33_9D | ecosystem: Environmental > Aquatic > Marine > Unclassified | place: USA: California... | reverse complement strand
GTGTATCTCCATCCTCTTGCCATTGCAAGTTCGGCAACCTTTTTTGTGTTGAGGCTGTATGTTTCTGATCTTCCTCCCAGTGGCATGACATAAACGGGAACGTTGATTCCCACTTGATTGAACTCGGTAACTGCTTGTGCAACTTCATCAACATCGGAAGAATCAGCAACCACAAATTTGAAATACATTTCGCTATTAGGAATCCCATTATAAGACCTAGCAATTTCAGGCTTGATAGCAGTGTCCCAAGGTTCACCTGATACGGAAAGTTTTGGAGAGCATGACCAAGTGACTTGGAATCTGTCTTGTTTTCTGAGATAGTCTTCAAAATCCTTATGTAAAGTCTGCGTTGTATTTGTTTCGAAAGTAACATTTTTTAAATCCTTCATTCTAGGATGTTCAAATAATTCTATGTAAGTTCTTTGCCATCCTAACAAAGGCTCACCGCCTGTTAATATAAAGTGTACATCTTGTCCATTAGACATAGTCCACTTGCCTTCAGGAGTTAATGATAACACATGATCCACCACTTCGTCAATAGTCTTGTCCATCATATACTTTTTAAATTCAGGGTATATGCTGGCATAAGTGTCACAGCCTGTGTGTACTATTGGCAAGTCTTCAAACTTATCCACTTTGTCAGTAATCCCTTCATCCAATAACTTTTTAACTTCCGGATTGAATTTTATTCCTTGTTTAAGTTTTTCTGCTCTGTTTGGTTCTTTGTCTAAACCAAAGTTCATACAACGAAAATTACAACCGAATGTTCTCAAGAATACACTTGGTACTCCCACAAAACGACCTTCGCCCTGTACGGAATAAAATGCTTCTGAATATCTTAATTTCATTTTGAATACTCCTGTTGAAGTTTTATGTTATCCATGAACTCTTTTTTAGTTCCCATGTCCTCATTAAAAGCACCTCTTAACACAGTTGTCTGTGTTAAACTACTGTGAGCACTAATACCTCTGTTCTCACAACATCCATGTGTTGCTTGTATGTAAACACCTACATTAGGACTACCAGTTGCTTTTTGTATTTCATTTGCAATCACATTATTAAGTTCTTCTTGCAGTGTTCCACGTCTAGCACACCATTGTGCAATACGTGTATATTTAGAAAGACCAATCAATGTTTCTGCGGCAATTATACCAATGTATGCTACACCAGTCACTGGTTGATGATGATGTGAACACACACTTTTGATTTCGCTTCGCACAACCAACATGCCTTTATAACCATCATCGATGTGATTAGGAAATGCAGTTGCATTAGGCATAGGATCATAACGACCCACCATTAGTTCATTGATATACATTTTCGCAAGACGTCTTCCAGTGTCCATGCTGTTAGGATCGTTTACTCTGTCAATTAATAAACTATCAAGTACTGATTCGAACTTAGGTGTAAGTTCATCAATAAGTGCTTGTTTGTCACCTTCTTGTAATACAGAACTGATGTTATCACCAGCCCAATATCTAACTCTCTTTTCGTCCAGTCTTTGTTTTATCCTATCAGATGCTTTCATTAATCTCTCTTGATATATTTTTCTAATACTTCTAACTGATCATGGTATTCAGCAATTACTTTCAATTCTTTCTCAATTGTCTCCAGAATGTCTCCGTGTTCACCGATTCCTACAGCCTTCTCCATATAAATTTGCACATTTGTTGCGTGTTTTTCTATGTGTCCTTTGGCGTGTGCCACCATTGCATCATAGATGTTTTGTCTGCTTGCCATTGTTTTTCTCCTATTTTTATATTATTAATATTAACAAATTTGTTCCACTTTGTCAACAACTGCTTTGGTAACTTTTTGGTTTCCTTCCACTGAATAATGATTTACATTGCCTCGATTTTGAAACCAAAAATTACTAAAATCTAATCTGTGTTTTTCTGTTGCAATATTTGAACTCAATTCAAAATGATCTATTGCCAAATATGGTACATCTCCAATCATTCTACCAATTTCTTCTCGGATCAACTTGTAAGTGCCTATTTGATAATCATCATCGAAATGATGCACAAACCAATTTTTGGCAGTTGATAAACTTTCATTAAACCAATCAAATCTTCCTTTTATGTCTTGATAAATTAAATCACAATTTTGATGAAGACCTTTTGAATGTATAGGATGTTTTGAAGTGTGTACTCTCATGGGACTGGTATGAGCAACTATCACACAATCATACAATTTCTTCCATTGAGGATTGGTGCTTTGAATGTCTTTTAATTGTCTTAATATCTTGTATTCACCTACTCCAGCCTGTGCTACATTATTAACAGAATGCTTTTCAGCCAGCAAGTCCACCCATCCAGGACTATCTGCATTGTACTCAGCCGCAAAACTGTCACCTAGTAGTGCTATAATTTTTTTAGCCATGATATATATTTCTCTGCAACCTGTGTGTGATATTCGATATTAAAGTGTTCATTGTCTTGTAAAAAATAATCTTTAGCATTAATATTTAGGTTTTGTAGATAATCTTCCACACTATTTTCGGCACGTTTCAGTGTTTTTAGTTTACCAAAATATTCCAAGTTAGTGGGCCATTGTCCTCTGCTTCTAAAATTAAACACAAACAGTTTTGCTCCATGATCTGCACAGATATTATCCCAGGCATATAGATTAAGTAGAAACTCTTTTTTCTCTAGCATGGTGTTGCATTCATTGTACAGTTTTATATTCATCCATGGATCTTTTCTTAAATCTGGTTTAATTAATCCTTTCTCGTGATTAAATTCTAGCCCAAGACTGTTTTGATAATCATCATTGGTTGGTTTAGTTAACAGTTGCACAGTTTCACCTGCCACCGGCTGATCACTAAATTTTCTTATCTGACTTGTGCTTTCTTGATGTTCGATAGTAAAATGATCTACAGGTACAGATTCATTTTCTAATTTTGGATCAAAACTTAAAACCATTCTATTCAATGGAGCCAAACAGATAAACACTTCACTTATATCATTAAATTTTTCAAACATTGCTTTTAGCCAAGTTGTGTACAACACATTAGTAGCACCAGGTTGTGCATATATCACAACAGGTCGTCCGGTTAATGCATTATAAATTTCACAATAGTTGTTTGAATTCCAAAAAGAATAACTGCCAGGACCAACCTTGCCTTCTACTGTTTGATAGCCAACTGAGTGACTGTCTCCTATGAAAAGTGTTCGACTCATTTTTTAAATTTTCTTATTATCCAAGTAACCAGAGCCATAATTGCAGTGATTAATGCTCCAATGCCTGTACTATTGTTTAATCTGAATATCATAATTCACTATACATCGTGGACCTTTTCTTGGAATCCCTCCACTGTGTGTTATACTGCCATCGAACATCAGAACTCTTCCTTTTTTAGGAGTGACTGATTTAACAATATTACCTTGTTTGTCAAACAATACAGTATCTCCATCGGCATCGTTTACATAGTAAATCACAACTGTGTGTTCAACGTCTAAATCTGTGTGCGGTGCATAATTTTTTAATTCTGTTTCATGTGGTACAGATATAAAAACTCTAGCCAACATAATATTGTGCAGTGTTAGATTATTAAAATTACAAACTGCTACAGGTATCATTCCGAAGTTGTCTAAGTGTGGACTGTTTGCTGTGTGTGATTTTAATAAATGTACAAAACTCAATGGTGATTCATTGTTTTCTTTGGCTGTGATTTCATATTTACATCTAAAATCCATAGCAGGATTTATAAATTCTTCTCCATCACCTTTACGACCAAGTGTGATTAATTCTAAATAATCCTGTAAGTATTCGGGTATTAGATCATCATAAACCTTTATCAAAGGGGTTTGATTAAGTTTAACATGCGGATGTTGAATCATTTTTTATAATTTCCTTTTCCAGGAATAACATTTCTAACACCACCTGTTGGATCTTCACAATCTCCATCCTTTCTAGGAATAACATGAACATGAGGATACATACAGGTTTGTCCTGCTGATTCGCCCATGTTTAATCCTATATTATATCCAGTGATTATGCCACGTTGCACATTGTCGTTGCCTATCTTTAATGCCAAGTCGAAACAACGCAGTAGATTTTGTTGAGTCGCTTCTTTAGGCACAATCAATGAGTGACCTTCTGTGACAGGAAATCCATCATTGTACCATACACAATCTTTAAATTCATGTACCACATCAGTCCAAGGAGCTCTTCCCTCTTTCTGTGCATCTTCCAGTTTGTCTATTTTTAATTCTATTGCCATTCTTCCCATGGATACACAATCCAACAAGGATGTATATCTTTGTTTATAGTGTAACACCAATAATTCAATTTGTCAAACTCACTAGGTGCGTTGTGTATTAAACTGGCATACTTTACAGTTTTTATGTTACCAAAAAGTTCATAAATGTAATTAAAGGTTGATCCTGTATCATTTATATCATCGATAATCAATACCTTTTTATTTTCTGCCACAGCATTCATTAAATTTGCTGAATCTGGTTCAGATTTATGATCTCGTAATCTTATATCCAATGGTTCGTGTGGTACATTTAATTTATGACTTAGATAAATCCCAGGTATACATCCGCCTCTGTTGATGCCCATTATTAAATCAGGTTTAAAATTATCATCTTTCATTTGATAACAAATCTGATTTAACGCATTTCTTATCTGAATCATAGTGAAATAGTTCTTATTTGCCATTAGTAATTCTCTTCATCTGGATTGTTAGTACAATAATCTGTGTAACATATTCTCCATACATTCTTAAATTTTTCATATGCTATTTTTAATGAAGGATAATCCTGACACACTTTGTCTATAGTTTGTAAACTTGGTACTGTGTCTTCAAAAGGTTTTCCAGGTAGGAAATCATCAAACTTCATGTTTTCCAATCCTTTGCCTGCATCTACTCTCATCATGTCGCTGATATCCATTGTGTCCAAACTGCCTGATCCGGTGTAATTCACTGTGACACTTTCAGACGCTGGTGCCCAACCTCCTGCTAGAGAATCTTCATCAATGCTCCATATTTCACCTTGTTGTTCTTTGTCTTTTTTATTTGCCATATAAGTTCATCTCCTCTTGGATATATCTGTTAAGTTCATGATCTCCAACATCAGTTGGAATCTCATCTTTGTAAAACAACTTGTAACTGTCAGAACCATATTTGCCAATGCCGTATAATTCTGTGGCATCGTCACCGTTCCAACTGCTAAATTGTTGACTCATTCTGTATATTCTTTCTGCTTTCTTCTTTTGCATTCCTAGTGGCTTGAGTACTTTCTCAAGATCAGAAATGTTGGCAGAACTGAGAAGTTCTGTGTGTGTTGCCCAACGTTTAAACAGTTTGGGCAGAACTGCTTTGACTTGTTTGCGATTGGTTTGATTCAAGCAGATAACTCCAACCATGTGTTGCCATGTGTTTGCTACTTGCTGTTGGACCATTAAATCGTCACGCATTATTTTGTTGCTTCAATTTTTGTTTCGTATTTTGTTTTGAAGTAATCGTGTGTTACATAAGAAGCAGTAACAAATCCTGCCGCAAATATTAAAATGTAAATCAAGGTTGTTTTTAGATTCTTAACAAATCCACCTTTGCCTTTGTTCTTTTTGTATGCTTTGTACATCCACCAAAAGCCGGCAATGGTTAATACAACGCTGATTGCGATTACCCAAGGATTATTTGCTATGCTGGCACCTGCGGCACCAAATATCAAAAACAACAATCCATTAATATAACAAGCCGGGCACATTAGTACAACTCCTCAATCTTGTCACAAATCTTTAATTTCTTTGCCTCCTTAGCATCTAACCAAACGTCTTGTGCTGGAAGTAAAACTTCTCTAATCTGCTTCTCACTCATTCCTATACATTTCTTATAGTGGTCAATCATACGTTTTGTGCTGAGTTCAAATTCTTTTACTCTTGCATACAGTTCGTGTTCTTTACCTGCACTGCCCCAACTGTATTGGTGTGACAGTATAGAAGTGTTAGGTGTTAATATTCTAGAACCTTTTTTACCTGCAATAAAAATTAAAAATCCACACGAAGCAATTAAGCCTAGACCCACAGTCTTAATCGGTATAGTACTCGCTTTCATTGTGTCAATCAATGCAAAAGCGGCATGTACATCTCCTCCTGGAGAATTAATAATTAAAGTTAATTTTGGTAGTCTTGTGTCTGCCAAGTTGTGATTCATAATCCACTGAATACAATTTCTGCATGATTCCATAGTGATGTCTTCCATTAACACGTAGACACCGTTACTCGCCAAGTTATTTTGTTGTGGTGGCGGCATTCCTTTTTTAGCCATTTATTTCTCCATAAAGTTTTGTTCCAGAAAAGTATTCATTCTGAAGTTTAGTTTTTTGCTTCCAAATTGCTGGAATCAATTTTTTGTAATTAGTCATCATGTTTTCTATCTTTTTTACTATATTTTTCTTGTTTGCCTTGTATGCCTTGTAATCAGATGTCCAATCTGATGGGTATTTAAATTCATCTAATGCCATTTCTGAATAACTCAATCTATCTGGCACAAGAGGCATTGTGTCAACCACACAACCTTCATACCAACTGATGCCTAGTGTTTCTTGCAGGTTAGCACTAAACACCATCTTTGCTTGTCCTAATAGGTTATGATATTCTATTTTAGTAAGCGAGTTCTCCTGACACACAATAAATTCATACTGTGGCATAGCATCTTTTAGATCATAAAATATATTTGCTTGTTTTTCCGGAGCAATTCTATGAGGGAAAAGAATAATATCTTTTTTAACCATTTTTTTGTATGCACTCAATGCCGGATCTAAATATTCCATGGGCCAACCCACTTTTACAACTTTATCATTATCTTTGGCTTGTGAAAATGTTTGTGTGAATAGATCAATATGGAACTGTGTAGCAAAGAAGTTGTGATCAAACGTGTCAAACATTGCCTGCTCTGTGTTTCTTACCCAGGGTTTATCTCCTATAAGCCTGCCTAAAAAATCTTGCGGATCATATGAACCAGCATGCCACATACCACCTATCTTAATTTTAACATTTAATAATTCTGCCATATACTTCAATTGTAGCACAGTTGGATTCCAAGCATCTGTGTACAAAAAATAATCTCCGTCTTTGATCTTTCCATCACAGAACAATTTGCCTATCTGTTGCATTTGATTGGCTTTGTACACATTAGTACCACCAAAGTTTAAAAATGCTCCAGGTGTTGTTGCTTGTGGAGTGTCACCGCCACTTATAACTTCTACTTTTTGATTGGTATGTTTTTTAAGTTGCAAAGGCAGATACTTCTTCCACTCTTTGGTGTATCTTGTATCAACTGCTTCTAAATCTACAATATAAATCGTCATTTGTTTTCCATGTGTAAAATTGCTGTAAGTCCAGCAAACACCATGAACAATGAGTAATAGATATTACTCCATGTTTCATCACCACCCAGTAATGGATGAGGCATAGTGATACTGTAACCTATTAGACAGATAAATGCGATAATGCCGGAAATATAACTCAAGAATTACTCCTTGGTGTAATATATTTCACTCCCATTTTCACCATCTTCACTGACTTCGATTCTAACGTCTCTACCTGGATATTTTTTTTGTATTTCTCCATATAAGTCGTCACTCATCATTTCGCAAGATTTAAAATCCAACTGTAATGTTTTTTCTGCATACAGTTTTTCTAACCATCTTTTGAATTGAATAAATTCTATATCTCTATCATTGTGGAATACTTCTATGCCTACTTTAAAATGAAATATATGTCTGTGAGGATATCCTAAGAAAGACACATCATATTCATCACCTGTTGCTAGTTTTGGATCATCCAATGCCGCAGGATATTTGTGAATGCCTTCTTTTCTAAATGTTACCCATATTAATGTTTTTTTATTCATATTATATTATAGCAATTTTATCAGTCTGTGTCAACGTCAATTACTGTGTCTCCCACATATTCTTTCCAATCTGTATAGTGCATACCTTTGGTGATTTCTTTTAAGTTCTTGCTCCAAACACCTGTGTTGGTTAATCCCCAAGTGATGTCATCTATTTTCAATGTTGCGTTCTTGTTAACTTTGTATATGTTTGGAATTTTAGCACTAATCATGGGTACAAATTTTTCGTATTTCATCAGACCAGATGCTGTTACTTTTTCAATATACTCTATACCAAAATCAAGAGTGATCCAAAAATCTCTATCAAGAAGATCTCTTATCATAGATGCCCAGGCTGTTAGGTCCTCGTCTGTCTCGGGATGAAAACTTTGACTTGTTCCAAAATAAATGTGTTGGGCATCATTGTTTTTTGCCAACATTTCAACTTCTTCAACAGGTCTTACTCCAACCACAAACAGTGTTTGTTTGCCTTTCATACAGGTATTCTCGATTTCAATACCAGTAAAATAAGTTACTTGTTTTCTTTTTGTTGTATCTAAAACCATTCTATATATCCTCTGCTGTATCCTGACATTCTTTGATTACCTTCTTTAAAAGCATCTTGCCATTCATCCTCTCTATTATAACCTTTACTCCAAAATTTGTCAACATTTAGTTGACCTGATTCAATCATTTTTACTGCTGTTTTCATGCATCGCACAAAATCCTTCTGTCTAGGACTTGGAAATATCATTGTGACAGCATTCCATAACAGTTTACTAAATGTGGTTGTAATTGTGGAAGTTTTTTCTGCTCCAAGCACAACTAGTCCTTGAGGCTTGACAATGTCTTGTGTAAAAACCTCGTCTCTACTATTCAAATCAATGACAATATCATATTCGCCATTAAACGTAGTCTTTAAATTGTTGCCCCAACGTTCTTTGTTATGATGACCTATAACGTCAATTTGGAAGAAATAATTTGCAGTCAAGTATTGATACACAACCCAAGATAGAAATCCACTTCCTATAATGACCACTCTTGTGTCTTTACTGTTTCTGTTTTCAAACTGTTGTTCATCTTGCATTACCACATTCAATCCACAAGCAACAGGCTCTACAATGTATTTAGGATCCAGGCTGGGTACTTTTACATATGTTCCACTTACGGCATTGTAAAAATCAGCATAAGCAGGTTCACCTCTTGTAGCAACATAGTCACCGATACTGACATCTGTAATATTCTTACCAACGTCGATGACCTCGCCCAATCCTTCATGTCCTTGCATGTGCAATGGTAATGGACCAAAAGTACCATTCATCATATCAATGTCACTTCTGCAAACACCTGTTTTTTTGCTTTTTACTCTGATTTGATCAGCAGTAATATCTTTTATATCAATAGTGCCTTGTTCAAAACGTCCTTGTCCTGTTGTGTATAATATTCTAGATTCCATTTTCTAACACAGAATGAATAAACAAATCTTGTTTGTTTTGTTCTTTCCAAAACTCCTCATTATTTAGGTTTTTAGTATGATTTTCAATCATTGTTTTGTAAGCATTCTCAGGACATAATCCTAGCGGAAATGATTTGAACAACAATTTTCCTTTGTACATATGCACGGCAATATCATCTTCTTCATCTGTTCTCCATGAAGTGTTAACTTTGATCACATTCTTTGGACCAACCAATTTTAGATAAACATTGTCTTCCACGTCATACACTCCGTTTTCATTAACAATACCATAATCAGTGTCTGTACAATCCTCTAATCTGTATCGTTGTTCTACATGCTTATCAACAATCGTGTATTTGTCATAATCTTGTGGAGCCATCGATATCAACAATGATAGCATATGCGGAAGTAGATCTCTTGATACTCCTCCAAATGCTAGATCTTTATTTGTAAACCAAGAACCAGGACTTGGAATTCTATTGTTATTTTTCCAATTGATATCTATACTAGATACATTGTGCGATAAATTTGTCATTTCACCAATGTTATCTCGGTATTGGTTGTTTTTAGTCATAACGTATCTAGTTTTTTTATCATTGATTAATGCCTGCCATTGTGCAACGTTTTTCACACCAGGCTTTTCAACGAATACAATGTTACAATGCCCAGAAAGACTTTTTGCCAAATTGAAGTGAGTCTTGTTAGGTGTGCAGATGTGTGCAGTATCAAATTGTGGATGAGCTTCAAGAGCCGTTGTTAATTCAACAAAATCTGGATGTTTTGTTTCGTCTCTGTCAACAGTGATAATTTCAGCACCTATAGACTCATAGATACTTTTATATAATTGTCCGAAAGATAATCCAACAATTAATGTCTTCATTGTTACAGTGTTTCCTGCATTTTTTTCAACTGTGTTTTTAAAAACAGTTTCATTTTTTTAAATTTTAACAAGAGTTCTTTGCCGTACCATGATCTGTCATATGAACGTTCAGATTCCATTTCATTAACTTTACTCTTATACCAGTTGTATTCTTTTTCAATTGCTTTTACTTTTCTGCTTTTTTTCGCCATTTTATGCCTCCTCAAATAGATTAGAAAACTGTGTACTTGCGTTCACAGTCTTTTTACCTGTTGCTCCTCTAGTGCCAATAATTGACATCCAGAATCTTGAAAATTCTTCGATAACAGCGTTGGCTTCATCTCTACTACTTGTGGCAAACACAGCATTCACAATGTCTTTAAAAGCAATTCTATCAAATTTTTCTTCGACCAACATTTTAGGATTTAAGCCTTGATCGTACTGTCTGTTTGCTTCTTGTACTGCTGAAATGTGTGTCCAAACATTGTGGGCCATTTGTAGTGTGTAACTGAATGAATCCCAAGAAGTTTTACCTTCGTTGCCCATCTTGTTCAAATCACCCGGTTTATAACAAGTGATATCTTTCAACATTAATCTTTTTGAAATAGCACTGTCCATGAAATTATTAAATATTCCTTTTTCCAATACAGCATCTCTAAACAATTTTGTTTCAGATGAAAATGCTTTATCATCAACACTAGGTTGCATTCTATAAGTCCATTTCTTTCCATCTTCAATTTCAAT
>Ga0222715_10005391_pt1 | contig 10910 bp, 7 predicted proteins | sample C33_9DmetaG_FD_165056 | JGI IMG/M metagenome (GOLD analysis project Ga0222715, IMG submission 165056) | Estuarine water microbial communities from San Francisco Bay, California, United States - C33_9D | ecosystem: Environmental > Aquatic > Marine > Unclassified | place: USA: California... | reverse complement strand
GTCGTCGAAAGTAAACAACGCCAGCGCGCAGTCTCCCTCCAACGGTCGTCGCATGTCCCAAAACTCCCCATCGACCTTCGCCACGAGCGCGCTCTGCGCCAGCTTCTTGTGTATCCCCATCGCGATGTCGAACGGCGTCGTCGCGAACCGCGTCCCATCCTTTTGCGCGCCGTCCGGCAGGGTCACTTTGATCCCTTCCCCGCGCGCCTTCGCCTCTTCGATCCGCGCCAGCTCGCGCGCGCGGTACTTATCGAACAGATCGATCCGGTGCGCGTAATACGGCGACTTCTCTCGCGCGTGATCCGCGTTCGTCGGCGTCGCCGTCTCCGCCATGGCGTCCCGCTCGATCGCGCGCCCGTGCCTTCGCTTTTCGCGTCCCCGCGCCGCGAGCGCGCGCCGTTCGCGCGCGCTCGCGCTCGTGCGACCGCGCGCGCCCTCGCGCGCGTCCTCGCGACGCGCGCGACCGTCGCGCGCGTTCGTCGCGCTCTGGCGCGCGTCGCCGACGCCGCCCAGAACCCTATTGGCGACCGTTTCATCACTGTTTGCCCATACGCACACCCGGCATCGGCGCCGCGCGCGTGCGATTTCGTTCGACCGACGTCACGCGCGCGCGTCGCGACCGCGCGACGCCGCGACGCGACGCGCGCGACGCGACGCGACGCGCGCGCGAGATGCGGGCGATGACGACGACGATCGCGACGGACCGCGCGCGACGCCCGCGCGCGACGATCGCCGGCGCGGGACGGCGGACGATGCGCGCGCGCCGACGCCATCGCGCGTCGTCGACGACGCGCGCGACGAACGACGACGGCGACGCGACGACGACGGCGACGACGACGGCGGCGGAGGCGTCGTACGAGGAGGACGAGGCGGACCCGCCGCGGCGGCGAGGGACGACGACGACGTTTCCGTTGGCGTGCCCGGTGAGTCTGCGAGCGCTGCGCTCGGACGGGACGGAGCCGTCGAGCGGGCTGAGGTACGAGGAGCGAGAGGGGCGATGGGATCTGACCGTGGGCGCGGCGGAAAACGCGCGGGCGGGCGCGCGCGCGGGGTCGCTCGTGGACCTGGCGCGCGAGGCGCTGCCGAACGAGCTGAAGGGGTTGTTGCCGACGAGCGGGTACTTCGGGACGGCGACGTTCGAGACGCCGCAGGTGGCGTTCGCGTACGAGCGAGGGTGGCGCGATAGCTTCAAGCGCGCTGGGTTTCCGGGGCCGGACGAGGAGGCGCGATTGGCCATGGACGCGCTCGGGGATTTCGCGAAGGGCGGCATCGTCGTCGACGCGTCGTGCGGCAGCGGGTTGTTCACGAGACGGTTTTTGAAGACAAAGGCGTACGCGGGCGTGGTGGCGCTCGACTACTCCGACGCCATGTTGCGACAAGCGAAACAATACATGGAGGATGAAAATTTACTCGGCGACGCGGACGTGTGCTTCGTGCGCGCGGACATCGCGCGGTTACCGTTTCCGGAAGGCTCGCTCGACGGCGTGCACGCGGGCGCCGCCATCCACTGTTGGCCGGATGCCAAGACGGGCGTGGCCGAGATCGCGCGCGTGCTTAAACCAGGCGCGACGTTCTGTGGAACGACGTTCATGAATCCGCAAGTGCCGTTCTTCGACGAGGACCAGCAGGCCATTTTCGACAACGCCGTTCGACAAATCTCGGGCACGGTGAACGCCGAGCGCGGGTTTAGATGGTGGTCCAAGAAGGAACTCCGAGACCTGTGCACCGAATGCGGACTCGTCGATTTTAAGTGCGAGATTCGCAATCAGTTTATCTTTTACAGCGCGAAGAAGCGAACCGTGGACGACGTCGACGCGATCGAGCAAGCGTAGAAGCAAAGCCTTGCGAGAATTACAGTACCAAAAAATGCGCGCGCGCGATTTTAATTTCAACAATTTCAAACGAATTCGGCGGTTTCGACTTCCTTCTCGATCAGCGCCACGCACTCGCCCACGCTCGCACCGCGCGCCATGTAATCCGCGAGCTTTTCCGTCAACCCTAAGTGTCTACGCAACAGACTCGTCGTGTTCAACACCGCCCATCTAACTTCCGAATCAGACTTTTTCTGCGTAAACGCCAACGCGCGCAGCAATCCGTCGAGTTGCTGCACGTCGCTCAGGCCGCCCTCGGCGAAACCAAAAAGAATGTATTCCATACAGATTCCCGCCATGGCGACGCACGCGAACCGACCGAGCGACGTGGAGGTAATTTTACCCTTTTGTACTTCGCGCTGAAACTCGCCGTCGCAAAACGCGCAACCCGCTTGAATGTTAAACGCGCCGTACGTCTTGAACGCATCCATCGAGCTCAACGTGTAACCCTTGGGAAGTATCCCGATGAGATACGCGGTGAGAAAGTGCGCCGCTTCGTGTCTACGCAATCGCGTGACGTACTCCTTCGACGTCGCTTGCGCGACGGTGTCGAGCGCGAGCGCCGAGACGCCACCGCCGAAGGCGATTTGATCATACGTCGCGCAAAAAGCGGCGAACGCCGCCACTCCTGCGCCTTGCGCGAACGTCGGATGCAGAAAGTATAACCCCGCGACGTACGCCACGCCGAACAACCGCGTAAAATTATCTCGAATCCCCTTAATCGTGCTCTCCGTCGGCGCCAACAACTTCTCCGCTTCGATGTTATTCAACCGCAGTTCCGCCAACGCGTAATCTCGCTTCGGTACGTTATGCGCCGCCCCGAACGCTTTCACCACCCCCCTTTGACGCAAACACATCACCAACTCCACCGCCTCGCGTTCGGCGCGATCGCTCGCCGATTTCATCGCCGCCGCGTCGCCGTCGCCGTCGCTCGTCGACGCCCCCGCGCTCTCGCCTCGCATCGCCGTCACCAACCTCGCGTCCACCTCCTCGAGCGCGTCTCCCAGCCCTCGATCGCACATTCGCTCGATCTCCGCGTCGAACGCTCGCGTCTCGAACCGCTGCGTCGACATCTCCTCGTCGTTCACCGCGCGTCGACGCCGCGATCGTTCGACACCATCGCGCCGCGACATTCTTTTCACCACCGCGCGCGCTCGACCGCGCCGCGCCGCCGCGCTCGCGTCGAGCGTCACCGCGCGCATCGTCTCGCGTCGCGCGCGTCGCGTCGAGTCGTCGCGGGCGCCGCGCGCGCGCGCGATGTGCGGCGATGGCTCGCGTAATCTTTTTGGATAACGACCGATGCGTCGCGCTCGCCGCACTCACGCGCGCGCGCACGCCCGCGAACCGCTCGCGAACCGCTCGACGCGCGTAAAAACCCTCGACGCGCGCCTCGCGCGATCGACGACGATGATGGCGCAGCGGGGCGTCGCGATGACGCAGAAATCGCACTTTGCGCGATCGAACCGAGCGTCGACGCGATCGGGCGCGCGCGCGACGCGAACGAAGCGCGCGGTCGCGCCGCGCGCGGCGGGCGCGGATGATTTCACGCCGGAAAAGCTGATGGCGAAGTACGACGAGATCACGTACAAGATTCCGCCGCTGTTGACGGCGGCGGCGGTGCCCGTCGTGGGGTTGTCGCTGCTGTGCAAGACGCTCACGGGACACGGCTTGCCGGGAACGGCGCTCGGCTCGATCGAGGGGATCTCTTGGCTCGTGCTCCCGCTCGGGGCGAAGTCGTTCTGGCCGAAGGCGCAAGACATCGCGCGATTGAAGGATAAGACGCCGGAGAACGTGCTGAAGATTTTGCAGACGGAGGGACGCGCGTACGGCGGATTCGGCGAAGATAGCCGAGGCAAGAACGCGACGGAACGCCTTAACTCGATCGCGGGTGAGGTCGATCCGAACTCGCCGCTCGGGCAGCAAATGGCTGATATCGCCAGGCAAAAGGCTGAGCGCGAGAAGGAAACGCCCGAGCAAAAGGCTGAACGGGAACGACTTCGCGCGGAACTCGCGGCGTCGGCGCTCGGCATGGCGAACGCCAAGACGGCTGAATTCGAAGCGGAGGCGGACACCAAGGGTAAGGACGGATTGTTGGCGAAGCCGGTGACGGAAACGCTCAAGGACAGCATGACTGTTGAAAACTACGACGTCGACGTGACGAAGTATGACGACAAGGCGCTCGGATCGAAGCTCAACTTGTCCTCCACGGATGTCGAAAAGGGCGTGCCGAAGAACAACAAGGGCGACGCCTGGCGCGAACAGTACCGCACGGAAGAAAACTCCGAAGGTGCGGCGGAAGATTAACGCGAGATTGCACATGTGACTATTGCTCCAACGCTTCGATAAACCACGACGACAAGCTATTTTTTAATACACGGAAGCGTTACCACTTTCTTCAAACGCGAATAATTCGGGATACGCACGCATCGGTTTCACCAATCCATCGCTCCCGAGTACGTCAATCAGGCAACAGAGACAGCGCTTTGCATAAAGTCTGGCGTCCGGGTGCCCCCCACGAATACACACGTCCAGAGTCGCGAGGGTGAGGTCTAAAGCTGCCCGACCAGCTCTCCCGCGAAAGACCGAGGCGCACTCGGCGTTGCGTTCGACACAATACGTCAAGGCGAACGCGATTTTCGCTTGAACTCTTCGAGATTCCGAAACATGTTGCGACAGTGTCCGAATTACTGCGTGTGGGGCAGCCGCCTCTATCAAGACGTGCAAGACCTCGTCCGCTTCTGCTGAGAGGAAACTCGCCTCGCTCGAGCGCTTCAGAACGCTCGGGAAGACGCATCCAAGTTCACCGTTCATCTTACCTTTTAAATGCACCGCCAGCGTCTTGATGAGACTAAGTGCAGCTTTAGAAATAGAACTTCGCAAGCTCTCGAGACACGACGTGATGCCGATGATGAAAGGACGCAAATTCGCGGACACCACGCCGACGTGATGAATTACGAGTCGATTCGCAAGCGCAATCGCCTCCAATCGCTCTTCCCAAGCGCGCTCCGCAGCGCCTCTCAAAATCACCAATACTTCACTCATCACGGTCTCAGGATCATTCAACGGCGCCAAATTTTCGTACGTCTCAAACACCGCCCGCTCGCTCTTCTTTCTCGCCGACGGCGCGCGAACCGGCATCGCCGAACCGTCGGGCGCGCGAGACCCGCTCCGCGTCACCACTCGACCCGTTCGTTTCCGTTGCTTCAGCGCCATCAACGCATCGCTCACGCTTCGTCGCAGCGTCGTCTCTCGTCCTCGACTCGCGCTCGACCCGACGTCTCGCGCTACCTCGCCCCGTCGTCGTCTCGCGTCCGCCTCCGAATCCTCGCTCGCCGCCGCCTCCGCGGCGCCGACGGATGACCCTTTGGACTCCGTCGGACTCTCCATTCGCGGCGCGTCGCTCGCGTCGTACATCGCCAGGGCGTCGACGCGCACCGGGCAGCACGCGATCGCGCGCATGTCCGTTCGACGCGCGTCAGAGTGGCCAAATTTAGCTCGTCAAATGCCAAATGTCAAACGCCGGAGTCACCAATCGGCGTTTGCAGTCGTCGCGTCATCGCGACGCGTCGTCGCACGCCGACGCGCGACATGGCGCGCGCCGCGCCGCGCGGTCGCGCGCGCGGCGACGCGAAACGACGATCGTGGCGCGCGCGCGTCGCGCTCGCCCTCGTCGTCGCGTGCGTCGGCGCGCGCGCGCCGCGCACTGTCGACGCGATGTGGTTTGGTAAAAAATCTTCGGGCGCGGCGGAAACGGCGCGCGCGGAGGCGCTGGACGACGGCACGACGCCGGGCGCGCGCGGTGGGACGGAGTTGATGGCGGCGGCGTTGGAAGCGCGCGTGCCGAGCGCGCTGGTGAAGCGGTTTCACGTGGTGAAGTCGCGCGCGCGCGCGCTGAGCGCCGACGCGCGACGGCCAAACGTGCTGTGGTTGCACGATTTGCCCAACGATCCCGCGAGCGCGCATCTGCGCGAAGAGAAGAATCGGGAAAAGTTTGCAAAGTTTGTGTTCGTGAGTGAGTGGCAGAAAAGCGCGTACGAATCGTATTTCGGGAATGTGTTTAGAGAGAAGGCGGTGGTGATGAGAAACGCCGTCGAGCCGTTCGAACGTCAACGTAAAGAACCTCCGGAGGATGGAGTGCTGCGGTTGATTTATCACACCACACCGCATCGTGGATTGGATATTCTAATGCATGTGTTCCCGAGATTGTACGACGTGCACGAGGGTATGTTGCATTTGGACGTGTATTCAAGCTTTTCTATATACGGATGGCACGAACGAGACCGTCCGTACGTGCCGTTGTTTCAGGCGTGTGAGGAACATCCAGGATGTACGTATCACGGCGCGGTGTCGAATGACGACGTACGAGACGCATTGCGCTCGGCGCATATTTTCGCCTATCCCTCGACGTGGATGGAGACGTCGTGCATCGCCGCCATCGAGGCGTTGAGCGCAGGCGTGCACGTCGTGACGAGCAGTTTAGGCGCGCTCGTCGAGACAGTCGGTAGTTTCGGTACTACGTACGAGTTTAAGCAAGATGGGTCAGAACATGCGGATGCGTTCGAGAAAGCGATGCATATTGCGATCGACTCTTACTGGGAGGCGAGTTCGATTCGTCTCCGGCGAGTACAACAAGTGTATGCGTCGCAAGTCTTCGGCTGGGGGTCGCCTGGAATCAGGGGACGCGCCGATGACTGGGTCGTACTTCTCGGTGGCATCCACGAGGATTTTAATGGAAAACGTGACGTAGGGAGGGATGATTTTGATTCAGACGGCGATTATTCCGACGCTCTTTTCGTTGCAGGTAGAGTGAAAGAATCTCTGGGCGACCAGAAGGGTGCGTACGAAAAGTATCTGCAATCTCTCGAGTTCAATCCTTTGAATTCGTACACTACGGTCGCGATGAGCAACTTGGAGCTCATGGTCGGCGAATCAAATGACGATCACTCGACGACATTACGGGGCATCGAGCGGATGGAGTCTGCCATCGATAACCCCGATGGCCTCTCGCCGCCGCTCAATCCGAATTCCGCCGCTTATTTCGGCATCGCCATGCGAAGCGGATACTGGCGAGAGACGCGAAATTGGGCCGCACGCGCGCAAATTAATTTTGAAAAGGGTTTAAACACTTCTCGACATGGCGATGACGATTGCTGGGAGCTGTATTACGCCACTATCATCCCCCACTTTCCGTTGACGCCCGAAGAGGAGCGCGGCAGGATCCAAAAGTATAACGCCGGAATCGACGAAATGCTCCGCAAGGACGATCTTTTCTGCCGTAATCAAGCGGGTTTATCCAACGCGTTTTCAATCGCGTACTATTTCGACGGCGTAGACTATAAGAACGAGTACTCGCGGTGGGTGCATCTGAAGTTGAAGGCGTTCCCGGATCTTTTGTACAAGGCGAATGCGCTCGTGTACGAAAACGACGACAACTATTTGTCGAGCGCGCAGAGCACGGCTGTGCGAAAGGCTCTCATGCGTCGTAAAATCAAGATTGGCGTCGTTTCATCATTTTTCACGTCCGAGTCGAGTATTTGGGGAAACTTCGGAGCAATCGTGCTCGGGCTTCAACGTGACGCGCGATTCGAAGTCGACTTGGTGCACTACCCACGCGAACCGATTACGGAAGAGGACATAAACCTCTCGTTGCGTCCCGAACGAAGCATCGTGTTGATTAAGGGCGGCGATCACGCCCTCAAAGCGAATCGCGAGGCGATCGAAGAGAGAAGGTTTGATGTCCTGATTTATCTTGACCTGTTCATGACGGGCGAGATGCACGATCTCGCCGTCGCGAAACTCGCACCGGTACAAATGGTCACGCACGGTCACCCCGTGACATCTGGTATCCCGGCTTGGATAATGGATTATTTTATTTCCTGGGATCTTGCCGAGCTACCCGATCAAAAGAAAGCGCAGAGCTTCTACACGGAGGAGCTACTGCTGGTTCGGAGTAAAAAGGCGGCGTGGGAGTACTACAAGCCGCGAACCGAAGGAGAAGTATCGATCATTGTAGGTAAAGCGCCGTTCTATCAATTCACCAGAGACAATCTCAATTTCATTCCGGCTGAGGAAATGCAGAAACTCTCATCCCGTGACGGTTTGACATGGTATTTCTGCCCGCAAGCCGTGTTCAAGTATCACATTACATTTGACAAGATTTTGGGCAAGATACAAAGAGAAGATCCGAACGCAATAATCATTCTCATGAGGCTCGTCGATAACGCGCTTGAGGCGTTGCACGAAAAAGTTGTCGAAAGACTAGTCAAGCAAGGAGACGTTGATCTCGATCGCGTCGTGTTCATTCCACGAATGAAGCATTACCAGTTAATGGCAATGTACAAGCTGTCGGACGTCGTTTTGGATAGCGTTTATTTCGGTGGCGACACCACGACGCGAGAAGCTTTCGAAGTTGGTTCTCCCGTGATAACACTACCCGGTAAGACCATTGGTCAGCGTTGGACACAAGCTTATTACAGAGTCATGGGCATCAAGGATTTCATCGCCAGAACGGTTGACGAATATGTTCAAATCGCCGTCAAGGCGGCGAACGCATCAGACAAGCAAAAGTCGAATACACGCGCTCGCATCAAGAAAGCACTGCATAAAAAGTTATTCAAAAACGCCGATGCTCCGAGGTTGTGGGGCGATGCCATCATGAGTGCGCTGCAGAAGCCCAAGCGTTGGCACTGGAACGAGGCTGAACCACTGAAACAACACGACGAGCTTTAGATTTGAATTATTTACGTAGATTACGTTGTTACATTAAATCGACAGCGATGACCTCACGCCTTCTTCGCCTTGGCACCACCAAACAACTTTTTCACCGTGCGCACGATCATCATTATGATGCGCCAACCCCACATCACGGACACGATGAAGATGCCAAGAGCGCCCGCTTTGACGATGTACGTGTTCGAGTCGTTCACGACCGTTCGCCACACCAACGGCGGACCGACGATGAGTCGGCAAAGCAAGAACAACAGCGCAAACAACAAGTCGTTCAACGTCGCCAGGAGACTATCCTTCATGTTCAACTCGCGCAACATGGAGCGCAAGTGCAAGCTCGGATTGCTCACCTCCATCAAAAACAAGCATCCGACCAGTTCGGGGCCGCTGCGCCCGGTGATGACTCCGCTCGCGAGCCCGCCGACGGTGAACATGTGATGGATCACATTCTCCACTTCGTTATTCAACAGACAATAAAAGAAGTCGTACACGAAATAACCCAGCGACAGCGTCATGCACTCCAAGTGCGCCGTCGTGTTCGCTCCGCCTACATTCTCCAACAGCGCCCCCCACGTCGGCAGGCATCGCGCGCACATGTAAATCGCAACGACGGCGTGAATGAAGCTCACAGCACGATTGGAGAAGTCAGCTGTGCGTTGGCGCAGGACGCCGAAGCGCAGGAGGACGTAGAGTAGCGTCCACCCGACGCTCTGCGGGACAACCTTTTGCAGCGAAGGAATGGCGACGCGGAGGTACTCCAAGTCGAGCGACGGCGACTTATTAACCATGATGACGTCGTTGATGCTGTTCTTCGCGTATCACGACGCGATAATGCGGCCGAGCGCGGTGAGCGATGCGCTGTGACGGCGGACGCGGCGGAGGTTAAATCTCTGAGCGAGGAGACGCGCGAGCGAAGAGCATACACGACGGCCTGTGACGAGTCTGTGCGGTTCAGCGGCTAATCTATGCATTGATGTTCTATATCTAAAACCAAAAGTTGATGCTTATCGACGGCGTGAGCGCGCGGACGTAGTGCCAACATTTTGCCGGTATGTACACGAAATCGCCCGGTCCGACGACGGCTTCGAAAGCCGTAGCTCTTGCGAATTCAGGGAAGCGATCGAGGTCGGCGTGCTCCACGTCCACAGCGGAGAAATTCCCTTGTGAATGTCTCGTCGTGGATTTAGACGCGATCGTGCGGTACATGTAAGGCGTATCCGACTCGAGAAATAGTCTTATTAACTTGTATCCCGCAACCTGCAAGCGCAAAAAAGCGCGGAGTGAGTCGTCGGCGTCGGCGAGGGCGGCGAATGCGAATGTAGGGCGCTGTGTAGGCCGACGCTCATAACTTTGATACGCCGGTTCTATTGACGCTCGCGTTTATGTAGGGAGTCTGTATCACCGGGCTGTCATAACTTTCACAGACCGGCTTCTATTAGACTCCCGCAACGAAAGTGGAAAAAAATACGTGTCGTTCAAAGCGCGCACCTGACCGAATAAATTGTCGTACGTGTCGAAATGACACGGCGTGATCGTTCCCGCCGTACCCATCCAGATGTAGACCCGTTCGAAACTAAGGGCGCAGTTTCCAGCGCCGACATATTCTGGAACCGTGTAGTCTTCCGCCAACTCGCGAAGCTGATCAACCAGTTGGTGCTGCGCCAAGTACGCAACATCGCCTGTGCTCACGCCTCTCACCGAAGGCAACATGTCCTCATCGATAAATTCCGCGATCGTTTTGACTTCTTCCCTCCACTTTTCAACGTCGCTGTACTTGCCTATTTCTAAAGGTACGCTGCGGTGACCGTGGAGCCATCGCCACCACGTCAAGTCGGCCCATTTACGCAGCGCCGGCCATTCCTCACCGAGCGACTCGATGAAGACCGGCGTCTCGGTTTTATAATAGCGCTGCTTAAACGTTTTCAAGTCCATTTCGCGATGATGCACGCGTGCGAGCCTCATCTGCGCGGCATGATCGCCTCGGTCGCCTGTCGGCGCCGCGCTCGGGAACGACCACTCGCTCGACGGCGCGCTTCGCGCGCGCCCAGCGCTCGCCTCACGGCGTCCGTCCACCCCCAACGCCCCCTCGCACGCGCGCACGAAGTCGAACACCATGTCTACCGGCGCGCCGACGATCACGGCCATGTCCACCGCCAGCATCGCCTCCCGCGCGCTCTCCGCTCGCGCCTCGCCGTCGTCGTCCCGGTCCCGCAGCGCCGCCGCGCACCGCCGAAGCTGTGCCAACACGTACGCATCTCGCCAGCTCTCCCGCGGCCACGCGCCGTGCGTTTTCAGCGCCGCGTACGTCACGTC
>Ga0222715_10005389_pt1 | contig 10912 bp, 15 predicted proteins | sample C33_9DmetaG_FD_165056 | JGI IMG/M metagenome (GOLD analysis project Ga0222715, IMG submission 165056) | Estuarine water microbial communities from San Francisco Bay, California, United States - C33_9D | ecosystem: Environmental > Aquatic > Marine > Unclassified | place: USA: California... | reverse complement strand
GGTAAATCTTTTATCGTGTGGGTCTAAGGCTTTAATCCGTCTATGGATTTCATTTAGATCATCCTCCGCGCTAATAACCACGACATTACCACCGCGATTGATAGGATGGTCAAACCACTCACCACCGCCTTGGCTAATCTTTACTGCCAAGTCAAGCGCCATCATGGATTTACCCACACCACCCACTGAAGCCAATATTGCTGGCTTAGATTTCTCTAACAGGTTATCCACAAGCCAGACTTTAGGTGGCGGATCTTTAACCATGTTTCTGATTGGGTTCTTGGTAAGACCTAACCCCATGTTTAATATTTCAAACTTAACTCTATCTAATCCATGCGCACGCGCTAGATCGTTATAATCTCCTCTCGCGCTCGGTATTCGCACAAAAGTATTAGGAATGGCAGATGCTACCTCCTTTGCTTTCCGCTCGCCCACGCCATTCTCATCGTTATCCAGCGCTATGTATAAACGCGCCTGAGTAATTGTTCTTAACTTGCTGACAGCATCCAAAGTAAAGTTCGCTGAAAATACGCAAACTGTCGGTATCTTCGTAGATTCATAAACTGTGGCTGCGGTTGAGTAACCTTCGACTATCATTAAACTTTCTTGGGTGGCTAGGGTGTTATGCTCGCACCCAATAAGAAAAATATTTCCTTTGATTTCGCTCGCGCTCACAAAACGCTTCTGTCCTTTCTTGTCTATGTACTGTAAACTGCGAACCTCTCCGCTTGTAGCAGAGATAACAGGAACAATTAAACTTCCGTTCAGTTGCTTCAATCCATAACTTTTTACATTTTTACTTTTTAGATACTCATGCGATATGACAGGTTGACAGTTTTTATACCTTTCTTGAACCTCTTTAGCTACTTCATTGTGCCGAATCTTCTTCGCTTCTTCGGCCCGCTTAACAGCTTCTTCCATTTGTTTTTGTAGAGCTTGTCTATCAATGGGTGATAGCTCGTTGGTATTAATGCTTGACCACTTATGCTGTTCACCAGTACGCCAATTACCAAAAGTTGCAAAATAATTTTCACCCAGTTGATTGATGACATACCATCCGCTTCGCTCATTGCCCTTGTCTGGTCTAACACCAGGCGCAGATTGAACGGGTACTCTTGTTACCTGTCCAGTTAAATCCAATGAATTGACGAACAACCCTTGGTTATTCATCTCGCGTATTAAATCGTCTGTGCTATTGCCTTGACTGGCAAATGCATAGTTTTCATCAATGACTAAGCCTTTCTCTCCATACCATTTAGTCAGTTCCATCTCTTAATGTTCTCTCCAGTTTACCAGTCTCCGCTTGTAGGTTAGACCAGTTTAAATACTCTCTGATTGCTTTTCCAAAAAGCATCTCTCTTTTTTCTCTATCCCATTGGTGCATTGGCTTAGCGCCTTCTGCATCAAGAATACTTAGATAGACTTCTTTTGTTTGTTTGATTGCGTAATCTAAACCCTCGTGACTCATCTGAGCTACGTTTTTTAAACGCTTGCCCTCTTTGATGTATTTTAAGTGTTCCATGCTACACGCTCCAAACCATGCTTCATTCTTCCCGTAAGTAAAACCTTTCGCTGGCGCTCGACAATAAGCGCACAGCGAGGGTTTACTAACTAACGGATTAAAAAGGGATGTTGTCGCCAACATCTTCTTTTACTACAGTCTCCGCTGGCGCTGGCGCACTCGCTTCAACCTTCTTCCCTTCTGCTGGTTGCCAATGGCTACCAAACTTAGAGTCAATCTCTGGGTAGTTGTTGTCGTTGAGCTTTAACATACAGCTAACAGTCTTACCATTAAGTTCGTTAGTGTCCTTTAAAGAACCAGAAATGCCCGCTGCTTTTGCAAGGCCAGACATATCTTTCATACCAAAACCAACATACTTAGGATTGTCATGCGCAACAGTAACAGTCAAACCTGTTTGTAATCCTGTTCCCGCAATCCTAAAGTTAAGTTGCATACCCATCCAACCATTCTGTCCTGACCTGAGTTCCTCATTAGTATTGATGTACTCTAAATCATATCTACCTGGTTTAATGTCTGTTTGTTGTTCAACAACTTCCACATCACCAAAAAAATTACTTATATCCATTTCTTCTCCTTTTATATAGTAAGTAAATTAACCTGGATCGTAAGAATTGTAGTCGCTCAAATGCTCGACCAAATCCTCACAATCCGTTTCTATTGCAATGAGCCAGTGCAATCCGTCTAGTGGTAAAGAATTGTTTTCAGGATCAGTTTTGTTTATAAAAGTATTTAACACTTCTCTAAACTCTCCCAAGAATTTCTTGACCTCTTCAACTTCTCCCAACTTACTCACTTCAACATCTCCTCTCGAATCGCCGCCCAATCGAAAGGCATTTCCTTTGGCAACCCGTATCTGTTCTTGGCTAAAAAGCCTGGGGATTGCTCAGTGAAAATTGTTCTGTCTCCAGCGATGGTTTTGGTTGTCATCCCCATCTTGCCTTTGACTTGTACAGTACCAACTTTGTAGTTAGCAAAGAAGACTGCATCACTATGCTCGATAATTAAATCAGCTGCTTTTCTGTGCAACTTAATCTCATGTCTATCGTGTGGTTCATTGGATGGATCTTCGTATCTGCGAATCTGATTATGTGCAATCTGTATCACAGTCATAGACTTCTCATCTCTAAGTCTGTTTAGAACAGTGAGATACTCTCTCCACTCTTCTATGGCAGTGGTATAACCTTTACCATAGGCAGGTGAGCTGATATCAGACCAACCATTCTTTTGACATACATGATCCCAAAGCAAAGTCTCTAACCAATCAAGTGAATCAATGGCTACTACTTTAAACTCATGGTCTTCTGTTAAAAGAGAGTTAAGGTTTCCCATAAAGTCATCATAGGTTTTAGCTACTGGAAAATGATCGCACTCAATCTTTCCGATACCATCTTCAGATTGTACGATGATGCATTTGTCCATGCTTGCGGCAAAGGATGTTTTACCAATCCCACCAGGGCCATATATAACTAGGCGTGGTGGCTTGATCTTACCTTTCTTTTGAATTGCTGCTAATGACATTATTTTTCTCCCTTAGTGTTATGCACCATGTGATGTAGTGCGTTAATTTTTTCATCTAAAATGCTATTAAAAAAAGCATCGTTGGTTGCTTGTAATCTAAGTGTCGCTGACACTTTTTCATACAAAGGTTTTATAGTCGGAGTTATATCGTCCTCGTATAGTGTGTAGTCTTTATCGTCTATGTTATAAGACAAGACTGGTTCTTTACTTTCTTTCATTTCTTCTCTCCAAAAGTATTTTTATATGCATCACAATGAGCCTTCGCATCACAAAACTTACACGCTTCTTTGCTTGGGTTATATTGTGGGTTTTCTTCAAAACAAGCCTCGGCTGCTGGTTTCAAAACTTCAAATCCCCAATTGACTAGATTAGTAGCCGTAGTGGAGCTTGATCGGATAATGCCGTCTTTGTGCCAACCTCTTGGTTGAACGATGGTCATCATAACTTCTATGTCCTCGTCTTTGTAACGAGAGCTGTATCTTGATAATGCACCTAGTGCATAAATTTTTAACTGTCCGTTGTCGTGTGCATCGACTGCCCATTTGCCAGACTTGAGATCAACAATCTCTAAAACTTTCTCACCTATAATAATGGCATCTGCTGTACCCCAGACATCTGTAGATATCTCATCCATAAACACGCGCTCTTCAATTAATAGCGTCCCGCCCAGCGCCTCCGCACGCTGTTGAATATACTCCACATACACATTCGCACAATCAATCATGTCCTGGTCAACCTCTATCTCGAAGTCCTCAACCATCTGTACTTTACCAAGCCAATACTCTTCTAGGCTCATGTTGTTGAGTCTGCCTTTTAATAGCATCTCGCACATTTCATGAACCAAAGTACCAGTAGCCGCAGGTATGCCAACAGTGTATTCACCACCGAACTCCTTAATCATTCTAGGTGATGCGGGGCATTCCTTCCATCGAGAGAAGGATGAGGGGCTAAGAGTTGCGTGAGCCATTGGAAACGTATGAGCTGTTTTCTAATGTTTTGATTTCTGCTAGGTCGTATAGAACCTTACCGCCTATCTTGTAGTAGTTAGGCCCTTCATCTTTACCACGCCAGTTCTCTAGCGTTCTTGGGCTTTTACCCCACCTCTTAGCTAGTTCTTGCGTGTCGATAAATACTTTATCCGCGTTAGAATGTGTCTCTGTCATTTCCTTAATTCTCCCTTTTTGTATCTGAATGTTGTTAAATTTACACTAAAGATGTAAGCTATGCAAATATATTTATAAAAAAAGGAGAAGTAATATGAGTATAGATAATGCAGCCCCAGAAGAATGGGATCAGGCAATAGATAGATTGGCTATAAATAACCAAGTTGGTGGAGATCATTACAAGGGTAATGTCATTCAACCAATTGAATATATTTATTCCAATAATCTAACTTGGTCTATGGGTAACGTCATTAAACTTGTAACCAGAGATAAGGTGAACAAGGTTGAGGACTTACTTAAAGCCAAGCACTACATTGACCTGGAACTACAAATTGTTCATGGAGTTGACGGAGAGGGTAACAACATAGGCAAATTTACCAAGGAGGTAAAAGTCTAGGAGTAAAACAATGAACTTGTTTGATTTTGATGACCCAGTTCTAAATGAGAGGAACAACAATACGCCTGTTTATGTAAACAGATACATTGCGCGTTCTTTGATAGATGTGGCTGGTTTAGAAAATAAAGATCCTCAAGCATTAGCGGAGTATTTCCTGCAATTAGGAATTAACTCCGTTAAGCATTATAAGGATCAAGAAGTTACATTCGATATTGAAAATATTTAATTAGCTTCAAAAAACCCCTGCCACCTGGCGTTTTAAACACTCTTGCGCAAAACATAGTATCCTTGACATTTGACTTGTGTAGTTTTGTGTGTTATAATGAATTATTGTTAACCATTTATTTAGGGGAAACCCAGGAGAGAAATAATGGAAAATTATAATAAAGAGTCCGATATCATGGACAAATTAAACCTTGAAGAGAAACCAAAGCTGCAAGTCGGAGATACCATTCTGACTGTTTGGGATGGCTCAAATCTTGGCGGAAGAAAATGGTGTCAACGTGAAGAGGTGAATGTTACAGACATTCCCGAAAACGATTTGATAAAATGCACTAACGATGTGTTATTTAATCCGTTTGCGGTAGATAAACTTGAGCTTATTGGTGTTAATTCCAATGGCGGTAATTATTGGTTAGCACCTTGCTGGAATAATGAAAAATAATTACCACCGCAAAAAGATATTGCAAAAAGCAAACTATGAACTCGCCTACTATGTGGGCGAGGGTCATAAGACACCTGCAATAATCCAAAAGAAGAAAAGGGTTTATGCAGATGTTAAGTTATTGCCAGACATGAGCAAGCCCAATACTTGGGAGCTTTGGGAAGTTCCTTTGGAAGATTTAAAACCCACCAATTATTTTTGGGTAAGTTGTGATGATATGTTTGGAGACTTGTATCACAAAACCTGAAAATAGTTAAACTTACAAGCCCCTCTTTATGAGGGGTTTTTTTTGTCCAGATCTTTCAATATATCTTTGATGTTTTTAACAGCATCATTGTTCTTCATGTGTTCATCCACAATGGTTAGTTGAGCTTGTTCTAAGGGTTGAGAAAAGATCACATTTCTGTGTGGTAAAGAAACAAACGCAAACACATCTATCTCACCTTTCTTATACTTTCTGTGTTCTAGTCTTTGGCCCTTCCTCATATCAAATCGCCAATTGCCTCTGGCTTTTTCTATTTTGGATTGGGTTTTAACCTGGCACTTATAGAGCTTTAGGTTATGTTCAAAGATGATGTCTGCGGATGCGTTGTGTGGAACGATACTGACTGTATCAGAGACTTGAGACAAGATTGCTGCTGCGAGGTATTCACCAAAACGACCAACTCGTTCGGATGCTTGGGGCATGGGTTACCGCGGTGGCGCTTCCTGTAAATTCCCAAAAGAGTATGGCTGTTCCGCTTGCTCATCTCTGAAAGGAGAAACAAGACCTATCGCTTGAATAGTTTTGTTTATAGCCGCTTTAGATTGCGGGTTAGTTCTACCAAGCTCAACCAGTAACTTGGTTGATTGTGGGTTAGCCATGATTCTTCCAAGGCTATCCATAGCTCCACCAGCTTTTAGTTCGCTATACTTTGTTGCTAATCTGACTAATGGATTAAATGTTTTTGCCATGGCAATGTCTTTAGCAAGAGTCTGAGCTGCAATGCCTTTAACATCAAATCCAGGTTTGTTGATATTAGATATTCTGCCAGTTCTTTCTAATATGTCTAACATATTTTCGAAACCAACTTTTAAATCTTTTCTACTTACTTTATTAGCATCAGCAACCATGTCTATAACTGCTAAAAAGTTTTTTCTTTGATTGCGTGTTCCCGCCACAGCTTTTGCTAGTTTAAATCCCTGTGTAAGATCAGCTCCTGATTTATTTATACCAAAAGAATTATTAATAGCATTTCTAAAATAAACATTTGCTATCTCAATGGTGGCTTGTGGGTTTGTTTTGTTTAAAGTGGAAAGCGTATTTTTAATGTCTGTTACATTTGCTTGTTTAGGATTAAAAACAAAATTTTCTATTGTGGTTAAATTTATTTTTTTCTTTGATAAGGGCAAAACATTTGCCTCAAAAACATTAACCAAACTATTTGTAAGTTCAGCAAATTTTTCATTACCAGCTTTGTAGAATGGATTGGTATTTAATTGGTCACCTAATAAATCCAATGCCCCAGTTTTATCTTGGTTAAATAATTTTGGTCTTAAGTCGCTTACAACAAATCTTTCTCCTCCAACCACTAAATCTTTATTTGAAGCATTCACCTCTTCTCTAAATTGTTTAAATGTAGAGCTTAAATTATTGATGTTTGTTTCTGGAATTATCTCTATAATTTTTTTTGTTTTCTTATCTCTAATTACTTTTTTAGTTAATTGTTTTTTAATACTGTTTAATTTTGTAGCACTAGGACTGTTTGGCGAAACCTTGATATTATCAATGCTATCAATAATATCTAACACATCTTGTGAGGGTAGCGATTGATCGTTGGCAACTTTATAACCAGCATCTTGAGCTTTATTCGTTCTTGTTCTTTTTGCTGTATTAATAGAGGTTTTAGCAGTATCAGCAATCATCTTAAACACAGCTCTTTGACTTTCTGGCATTTCAGATATTTTATTAGCTTGTTTTCCTACCAATGCTGCAACTTCTTGGGGTCTATCTTTTATAGCTGCGAATATATAATCAGAGCCTAAATCAGATTTCAAGACATCCTCTGTTAGTTGTGCAACCATTTTGTTATCTAGCGCTTCACCAGGTAACAATTTAATGCCAGCTATTTTTGCAGCATTTTCTAAGTCAATAGCTTGTGCTATATTTTTTTCAGAGACTCCCTTTAAAGATCTTTCTGCTAATTGAGCTGCTTTTGATGGCCCGCCTAAGAATCCTGCTGTTAGCATTGCTGGTATTGTTACCGCGCTCGCAACCCCAGGGCTACCACTGGTAGACTCAACTGTTTCATATAAAGCACCACCGCCAAGACCTAAACCAGCACCAAATTTTCTTGCGGCAGCTGTTTTACCAGTCACGCCTGGCGCGGCAAATTCTAGCCCTGTTTGAAGATATCTTCCACCAGTTGTTTGCGGTTTATACTCAGCTACGCCTTCTAATGCTGGTACGACTGTTTCAGCCATGCCTCTAAGTTGTGCGGATGTTGGAAATGCTTGAATTGGTTTAGCACCTTTTATTATTGGTTTTGTCATCCATTCTGGAAGGAACTGTTGACCGAGCTGTTCAATATCGCCAACAAAACCAGGTATATAAGATAATCCTTTGTACCCGCCAGAGCCAGCTGATTTTGCGTAATCTAATGCTGTTTGACCTTTTGTTAGCTCGGGTTGTGGTGCTGTTTCTTTTCCAAGACCTACTTGCTGATAAAACTCATTTATTGGAATATCTGAATAATATTTTCCATGCAAACTATCTACAAGCTGTTGATCGGATAGGTCGCTATATTGAGGATATTTAGACCTGACTTCCTGTATGGTTATCATTATCTAATTCCTAGTGGGTCAGCAGTTCCTGTTGTTTGTTGAGCAAATGGATTTTGTATATCCGCAAATCCAGTAGAAAATACATCTTGTATCCCCATTACAACTTCGCTTGCTTCTTTGCTATCTGGTATTCTTACAAGAGTTGCATTTCTATAGTCTCTTTCATCTTCAAGAGCGCCCTGTACTTCTACTTTAATTCCTTGTATAAAATTTGTTAAAGCTGCTGCTTTTTCTTCTGCGGTTCTTCCAGCAGAAATAATTTTTTGGAAATTTTTAAAGTCTTGGTCAGAAAGACCTCTGCCTTCTTGACCTCTAACCTTTGCTATTTGATAGGCAAAGTCTAATAGCTGAGATTCACTTATAGCTGTTTTTGTTGCTAAATTAGAAAAAGCACCTCTTACCTCTTTAGGCGCTTTATTAACAAAAGCATTTCTTTCTTCTGGATTAATAATTGCACCTGCAGCTGTTAATTCTTGTCCTATTTGATTAAAGACCTGAGAGATATCACCCACAGCTAAAACTGATTCTGGGTTTTCATAAAGATTTTTTATGATTCTATTTCCAGATCTAACAAGCCCTTTATATCCCATTGCTCTTTCAAGTAGACCATTCTTGTCATTCCAACCTTTTATTTCTCCCAAACCTTTTTCTAAACCTTTTCCTGCTGTTGAAAGAACTGGCGTTTTATTAATAAAGTTTCCAGCTTTAACCACTTCATCTAATTCTGCTTTTGTTGGATTAACAAGATCGTTGACTCTAATTCCATCAGAATTTGTAACTGCCCATGTATCAATATCGGCATCTGTGCCTCTTGCTGGGGCTGACAATGGCACAATTTGTAAATCAGGGTTTGTTTGAATTTCAGCTATAGTTTTTGCATCTGTTTTTAAAACACTAGATATTGGTCTGCCAGCGCTGTTACTAAAAACACTAAACCTTTCTGCTGAAGCTGTTGTCGGTTTATAAGAGCTAGCAATGCCGCTAACAATTGGTGATAGAGCATCTGGGCCAGCTAGATTATACATATCTTTTGCCCAAGGATATTTGGCTGCAAATTCAGGATCAGTTACAGCTTTTCTTAAAGCATCAATCCGCGCTTTTTCTTTTGCTTTGCCTTCTTGCATTTCTTGCAATGCCAAGGTGTTTTTAACAAAATCTTTATCGCCTTTTAATGCGCCACCCAATGCGTAAAGTAGCATAGCCATCTTTTGGCTTTTAGCGTCCTTCTGAGCAGAGCCAACTGGTGGCATACCAATAGGTGATTGCATGGGTTGAACTCCACCTGGTTGACCACCGCTTACATTGTAGGCTTGTAACATTTGTCCAAAATCAAACGCCATTATAAAACTCCGTAATTAACTTTGTAATATCCGTCCTCGTCTTTTACGACCGCTTCAGGCATATACTTCATAACCTCTTGAGCAAGAACACCTGTTGTTGGGTCGTTTACTCCTAACTCTTTAGCTTTATCGTTCCAATCCCAGGTATATAAATTGTGTCCATTTTCAGACTTACCAATAGGTTTAATGTTTTCTTTTAACCTTTCGTCTGACAACCCAAAATACATCGCGGCTAACTGAGCTGCTGTGCCTAATATATCACCAGTTCCAGTATCTTTTTGAGTGGTTTGACCAACTAAAGGTGCGCCCATACCAGCTTGTAATAAACCAAGCTGTTGACCACCATATCCCAAAGCTCTTTGGAATTCTCCATAAGGTACTTGTAGGGCTTGTTGTTGAAAGCCTTGTTGTTGTTGACCAATCTGACCAAGAGCAGCAAGTCTTTGTTGCTGCTCCGCGCTCACGCCCCCAAGCAATCCTGCTTGTTGTTGTCTTGCGCGTAGCTGTAGCTCTGGGGCAAACATTGCCATTTGCTGTTGTCTGGCTATGTCTGATTCGGCTGCTCTTTGAGCTTGTTGGAATCCAGACTCTCTTAATCCAGCAGATGTTCTTGCCATTTGTTCTATGTAAGGTCTTTGTGATTCTCCTTCTAGTAAAGCAGAACGAGATCCACCAAATGCACCAGCACCAATTGCTCTGGATTGTGCTTGACCCCTAGAAATATCAGCTTGTCGTTGAATATCAGCCATGGACTGATCTATCACTTGTTGAGTATAAGGTGATTGATATGCACCAATATCAGCACCAAGCAATGAGCCAACCTGACCGATTTGCGGAGCTTCTTGTTGTGCTAGTCCTTGTAAACCTGTGAGTGGGTCATACTGCATACTAGTTTCAAATAAACCACGAGTCGCACCAAACTGTTGTAATTGATCTGGGTTAAATCCAGCAACTCTAGGGCCAGTGTATGGAACAAATGGTTGTTGTGATGCAACCTCTGCAGCTTGAAAAAGTTTTTCTTGCTGTTGTTTTTGCCATTCTGGTATTTCTGCTGTTGTTGTTGATGCGCCTTTACTCATAATTCTTTACTAATTAAATTTTCTGATTTGAAGCCTAAATGGCTTATTTTTCTTAACCATCCTTTTCTGCCACCGCCATACAATCTTTTACAACCAGCGGCTTTTGCAAATGCCTCTAAGGATGGCAACATATTCTCTAACTCTTTGTAATCACCGCCACAAAATAGCAAGTTCATTGCTGTATTTTGGGGGAATACTACAAATTCAGTTATCATAGCCGACTTCTTAGCTGGCCATAAATGGAATATTCCATGTCTTATTTTATCCTCTATATCGTCTATTGTATAGGAATCTTGATGTTTGATAGCTTTTGCTATATATGGTTTGCACCTATCCCATTGAATTTCCCAGTCTTCTGGTTCTTTCTTTATCGGGGTAACTTTATTAATCGCCTTTTCCATATTCA
>Ga0222715_10005386_pt1 | contig 10916 bp, 7 predicted proteins | sample C33_9DmetaG_FD_165056 | JGI IMG/M metagenome (GOLD analysis project Ga0222715, IMG submission 165056) | Estuarine water microbial communities from San Francisco Bay, California, United States - C33_9D | ecosystem: Environmental > Aquatic > Marine > Unclassified | place: USA: California... | reverse complement strand
ATAACGCTCTACTCAACTTGCGAGCATCACTTGTTACCTATTGTTGGTAAAGCACATGTAGCCTATATTTCTAATGGAACTGTCGTGGGCTTGTCAAAAATGAATCGCATTGTTGATTATTTTGCCAAACGACCTCAGGTGCAAGAACGCCTTACGTTACAAGTTGTAAACGCTTTACAAGAAGTGCTAAACACCGAAGATGTAGCTTGTGTTATTGACGCAAAACACCTCTGTGTAAATGCGCGTGGTATTCGTGATATTGACAGTAGTACCGTAACTGCAGAATTTGGTGGCGCCTTTAAAAAAGCAGAAGTTAAAAAAGAATTTATTGGATATTTAAATCTTGATACTTCATTTTAGATATGCACAAAACGGCTTCATCCTTACATATTTTTAATTCCCTAAGCGGGCAAAAAGAACCTTTTGCGCCAATCGAAAATGAGCAAGTTGGGATGTATGTGTGTGGGCCTACAGTATACAGTAATGTCCATTTAGGTAACTGCCGTACGTTTATTTCTTTTGATTTGGTGTATCGCTATTTAAAGCATTTAGGCTACTCTGTGCGTTATGTGCGTAATATTACAGATGCTGGGCATTTGGAAAACGATGCCGATGAGGGTGAAGACCGCATTTCAAAAAAAGCAAGGGTAGAACAAATAGAACCTATGGAAGTTGTGCAAAAATACACTGTTGATTTCCATCAAACGCTAGCTGCCTTTAACACACTAGCTCCAAATATTGAGCCTACGGCTACTGGGCATATTATTGAACAAATTGAAATTGTAAAAAGAATTTTAAAGGCTGGATTTGCTTATGAAATCAATGGATCGGTTTATTTTGATGTTGAAAAATACAATGCATCCAATCACTATGGCATTCTAAGCGGAAGAAAGCTTGAAGACATGATCCACAACACGCGTGTGCTCTCAGGTCAAAATGAGAAACGTGCACCGCAAGATTTTGCGCTGTGGAAAAAGGCAGAACCACAACACATAATGCGTTGGCCCTCGCCATGGGGAGATGGTTTTCCAGGGTGGCACTTAGAGTGTACTGCCATGAGTACAAAGTACTTGGGGGAACAATTTGATATTCACGGAGGAGGAATGGATTTAAAATTTCCTCATCACGAATGTGAAATTGCACAAGCACAAGCAATTAACCATAAAAGCCCCGTTAACACATGGATGCATGCGAATATGCTCACTCTTAATGGGAAAAAAATGGCGAAATCTACTGGTAATAACATTTTGCCAAATGAGCTTTTTAAAGGGTCAAATCCTGCACTGTCTAAAGCATTTTCGCCTGATGTAACTCGCTTTTTTATGCTTCAAGCGCACTACCGTAGCGTTTTGGATTTAAGTAGCGATGCGTTGGAGGCTGCCGAGAAGGGTTATAAGCGTCTGATTAAGGGAGTTGAATTGCTGTCCGATTTGCCTGAAAGTAAAAAAAGCAGTGTTGTAATTGATGAATATATTGATTCTTTTTATAATGCTATGAATGACGACTTCAACAGTCCAATTTTAATTGCCCAGTTGTTTGAGATCGTTAAACTTGTTAATCGTATTCAACAAGGAGAAGAAACCCTAACCTCAACGGATATTGAAAAAATGCAAAATGCAGTTCATAGTTTTGTTTTTGATGTGTTGGGACTAACTCTTGCTTCAAAAAAAGACGATAATGAGTATTTAGACAAAGCTATTTCGGTGCTTATTGAGCTACGCAATGATGCGAGATCCAATAAAGATTTTGACACCTCTGATCGTATTCGAGACGAACTTTTAGCAAAAGGTATTCAGCTTAAAGACGGCAAAGAGGGCACTACCTATTCGCTATCTTCATGAGAAAAATTCTCATCTTTCCTTTAATAACTTTCATTCGAATCTATCAAATTCTTATCTCTCCACTTTTCCCCGCAAGTTGTAGATTTTACCCTACATGTTCAAACTACGGGCTTGAAGCTTTACGCAAACATGGGGCTTTTAAAGGGGTTGCATTAACTATCAAACGCATAAGCCAATGTCATCCTTGGGGTGGAAAAGGGCACGATCCTGTACCGGATTAGGTAAAATTTTCCTGTATATTTAGCGAAAATTTATACCATGTTCGCACTCAAATTTTTATGGTCTCCAGACCCTGTCGCTATTAGTCTTGGCAGTTTTAAGATTTACTACTATAGTCTTATGTTCGTTATTGCATTTGCCAGCGGGCTATATTTGATGAAGCGTATGTTCAAAAAAGAAGGGGTTTCGTTGGAATATTTAGACCCTCTACTTCTTTATATGGTTGCTGGAACACTCATTGGGGCTCGACTTGGCGAAGTGTTTTTTTACAATTGGAATTATTTTCAAAATAACTTACTTGAAATTATTTTACCTGTAAAAATCACTGATGATGGTTGGAAGTTTGTCGGCTTCAGAGGTTTAGCTAGTCACGGAGCTGTTGTGGGCATTTTGACAGCCTTATATTTATATACCAAAAAATACAAATTCACTTCCATGCTTTGGTTATTAGATCGGGTTGCTATTGTTGTAGCTTTTGGGGGGGTCTTTATTCGTATTGGAAACTTTTTTAACTCAGAAATAGTAGGTAAATATACGGGGAGCAGTTTTGGTGTAGTGTTTAAAAATAACGGGGAAACTATGCCTAGACACCCTGTCCAACTTTATGAGTCTTTGGGCTATTTTATTGTTTTTGTGATTTTATTTTTAATCTACAATAAGCCCGTTCTTCGAAACAAAAAAGGATTTTTAATTGGTGCCTTTTTTAGCCTATTGTTTACCGTTCGGTTCTTTGCTGAATTTTTGAAAGAAAGCCAAGGCGGATTTGGCGACCAACTAGGGCACCTTACCACTGGACAATGGTTAAGCATTCCGCTAATTTTACTTGGATTAGGCTTAATGGCTTTCTCCAACAAAATCAAAGCAAATACTTAGTCGTTTACTTGTTTTTTTCTAGAAGTATCAAACATCACTGGTGTTGCAATAAACAGCGACGAATAGGTACCTACTAATACACCCACGATAAGGGCAAACATAAATCCGCGGATAGCTTCACCTCCAAAAATAAAAATGGCTAGCAATACAACTAAAGTGGTTAATGAGGTGTTTATGGTTCTGCTTAATGTACTATTCAAAGCACTATTAACTATTTTGTGACTTTCCCAAGATGTGTGCAAACGAGTAAACTCACGAATACGGTCAAATACCACTACGGTATCATTCAGTGAATATCCAATAACTGTTAGAACCGCAGCAATAAAGGCTTGGTTGATTTCCATGCTAAACGGCATAAAGGTGTAAGCGATGGAAAAAATACCCAATACAATAAGCACATCGTGAAAAACAGCTGCAACAGCACCAAGTGAATATTGCCATTTGCGAAAACGAAGAAGTATATATAAAAATACCACAATCAACGATCCAAATACGGCTAAGAACGAATTCTTCTTGATGTCATCAGCGATAGTTGGTCCTACCTTAATAGAAGACATAATTCCGACTTGTTTGTCTTCTGCACCGTTTACAAAATCATTGTAAGAAAGGCTTTGAGGCAAATAAGAAGATAATCCATTGTAGAGAGCCTGTTGAATTTCATCATCTACTTCAGAACCTTCAACGTCGACTTTGTAATTCGTAGTTATTTTAAGCTGATTGTCCTCGCCAAAAGTTTTTGCCTCTGCACTACCGAGAAAAGTTACTAATTGCGATTGCACTTCAGAAGGGTTAACCGCTTGTTCAAAACGGACAGTATAAGAACGGCCGCCTACAAAATCAACCCCTTGATTTAATCCTTTTGTAAATAATGAAAATACTCCAAAAGCGATAAGTAGTCCTGAAACCACATATGCCATTTTACGTTTTTTAAGGAATGTAATATCCAAATTACGGAATAAGTTTTTAGTTGCTTTAGTAGCAAACTCTAATGAATAGCCTTTTGCTATTCGACCATCAACTAATAAACGTGTAACAAAAATAGCTGTTGATAAAGAAGTTGCAATACCGATTAACAATGTGGTTGCAAAACCTTTAATGGGACCTGTACCAAAACTAAAAAGTATAAATGCCGTAAGTCCAGTTGTGATATTTGCATCTAAAATAGAAGATAACGCATTTTTAAACCCATCAGCTACGGCCTGTTTTTGACCTTTTCCTTTGGCTAATTCCTCACGAATACGCTCAAAAATAAGGACGTTCGCGTCTACTGACATCCCAATAGTAAGTACAATACCCGCAATACCGGGAAGTGTAAGTACGGCACCAAGCCCTGCTAAAACACCAAATATTAACACAATATTGAGTGATAAGGCAATATCGGCATAAAACCCTGCGCGTCCGTAATAGAATATCATCCAAGCTAAAACCAATAAAAGAGCAATGACAAATGAATTTACACCACTTTCGATAGCCTCTTGACCCAACGATGGCCCTACAATCTCAGATTGAATTATTTCGGCAGAAGCTGGAAGTTTTCCAGCACGTAAAACATTTGCCAAATCAATGGCCTCTTCAAGTGAAAATTGACCTGAAATTTCTGAACGACCACCACTAATAGCCCCTTTAGAAACACCAGGAGCAGAATAAACAACATCATCTAAAACAATAGCAATATTGCTTCCTTCTCGGAAAGCCTTTCCTGTCATTTCTTCCCAAATACGTGCTCCTTTTCCATTCATTTGCATAGTTACAGTGGGCGCGCTCAGTTGATCGTAACTTTGTGCAGCATCAACAATTACACTACCACTTAAAGGAGGTTGATTAGCTCTGTTTGCTTGTATGACGTATAAATCAACTAAATCTGTTTGTTGATTTGGAATACCCCACAAAAACTTTGTATATCGCAAATCAGCTGGCAGAAGTGCGCGTACCTCTGAGCGATTTAAGTAATTTTCTAAAATAGGTTGATCATTTACATCTACTTGCAACAATACTGGACCCCCAGAATAGCCAGCACCTTTGACATAATCATAAATTGGATTGACAACCGTACTAATGGAGTCTTGCTGAGCGGAAACATCAGATAGCAAGTCATCAATTTCAGATGTTATTTCATTGTTTACCTCCTTTTCAGCAGAAACAATTGGCTTTAAAATTTCGTTTGCTTGAGCTAAAAAAGTTCCATACGATTGGTTAGAAGCTGTTTCCCAAAATTCCAATTGAGCGGTACTCTGTAACAAGTTCTTTACGCGCTCCACATCGCGAGCTCCAGGAAGTTCCACCAAAATACGCCCAGAATTTCCAAGACGTTGAATGTTGGGTTGGGTCACTCCGAATTTATCAATACGCTTGCGCAATACCTCAAACGCAGAAACAATAGACGCATCGATTTTATTGCGAATAATGGGCTTAACTTCTTCATCAATCATGTTAAAGTTAATTTCATCACTTAGTGTGCGATTTGCAAAGATTTCTGGAATGGCAAGTTTTTGATCACCCTTTATGGCGTCAAATGCTTGAAAAAAGCTTTCTACATAGGTGTCGTCTGAAGATTTTTGTAAGACATCGGCATCTTCTAAAGCCTTGTTGAAAAGCGGATTACGGGTGTTCTCAGCTAGCCCTTTTAAGATGTCTTTTACAGAAACTTGTAAAATAACGTTTATTCCCCCTTTGAGGTCTAGCCCCTTGTTGAGTTCACGGTCTTTTGCAATATTGTAGGTTGTATATCCGAAAGCAGTTTCGTCTGCTATAGAGTCTAAATAAGTACGCTCTGCTAAGTCTACACGAGCAAAGTAGTCCGAGTCGTCAGCATTTACCGAAGCTTGTGCAAACGTTTTTGCGTCTGACTCAATCTTAGAGGTAACAAAGGTGAATGAAAGCTGATAAAGGCTGACAAGGCCAAACAAAACGGTGAAAAGTTTAATAAGTCCGTTATTCTGCATGATAATATTTTTAGTGTCGTAAATAAGACGAGCAAATATAACGTATCCGCCCTGATTAACAAATTGATAAATTTAGTGATACAATGTTACGAAAGTATGTTGTCTAATGCTGAATTCATAGCACGAACAGCAGCAGCACTTTTATCAAATGTTGCTTGTTCTTCATCGCTTAGATTCACATCCACAATAGATTCCCATCCTGACCGACCAATAACACACGGAACGCCAATACAAATATCTTCTTGGCTATACTCTCCCTCAAGATAAACCGAACATGGAATAATACGTTTTTGATCATTCAAAATACTATCCACCAAATACGCAACAGAAGCACCCGGTGCATACCACGCTGAAGTTCCTAACAATTTAGTAAGCGTTGCGCCACCTACCATGGTAGAAGCAGCTACTTGTTCAAGGGCTTCTTCAGTGAGCAAAGTAGAAATCGGAATACCATTATATGAAGCCAATCTTGTGAGTGGAATCATGGTAGTATCCCCATGCCCACCAATCACCATCCCGTGAATGTCGTTTGCAGGCTTATTAAGTGCCAATGACAAGTAGGTCTTAAATCGTGAACTATCAAGAGCACCGCCCATACCAATAACTCGATTTTTGGGCAACCCTGTTTTCTTTAAGGTTAAATATGTCATGGTATCCATAGGATTGGAAACCACCACAAAAATAGCCTGAGGTGAGTGTGCCAAAATATTTTCGGCTACAGATTGAACAATTCCAGCATTGATTCCAATCAGCTCTTCTCGTGTCATCCCAGGTTTTCGAGGAATTCCAGATGTAATTACAACCACATCGCTATTAGATGTTTTACTGTAATCACTTGTGGTACCTACAATTTTGGTATTAAAGCCAAGTGTTGTTGCTGTTTGCATCATATCTAGGGCTTTTCCTTCGGCAAAACCCTCTTTAATATCAAGAAGAACAACTTCACTTGCTATGCGTTGTGAAGCAATTGCATCAGCGCATGTGGCGCCAACATTTCCGGCTCCTACAATAGTAACTTTCATGTGTTTGTATTTTGGTTAGGCAAAAATACGGCATGTACAGCAATAGCAAAAGGCTATGCGTCAATATTTGCGTAAACCGCATTTTTTTCAATGAATTCACGTCTTGGGGGTACCTCATCACCCATCAGCATAGAGAAAACACGATCCGCTTCCCCGCCGTTGTCAATCGTAACCTGACGTAAGGTTCTAAACTCAGGATTCATAGTAGTCTCCCATAATTGGTCCGCATTCATTTCGCCTAAACCTTTGTAACGCTGAACAGAAGCACCTTGCCCAAAATCTTGCATTAACATATCACGCTGGTCATCATTCCAAGCATACTGCTTTTTAGCACCCTTTTTTACTAAATATAGCGGAGGAGTAGCGATATATATATAACCGTTTTCAATAAGTTCACGCATGTAGCGAAAGAAAAAAGTCAGAATCAAGGTAGAAATATGACTTCCATCAACATCAGCATCACACATAATAACAACTTTGTGATAACGAAGCTTTTCCATATTCAATGCTTTTGCATCTTCTTCGGTGCCAATGGTTACACCCAGTGCTGTGTAGATATTGCGAATTTCTTCATTCTCAAAAACTTTATGTTGCATGGCCTTTTCAACGTTAAGTATTTTACCGCGTAAAGGCAAAATAGCCTGAAAATTACGATCACGACCTTGCTTGGCTGTTCCTCCTGCAGAATCTCCCTCAACAAGGAACACCTCACACAAATGGGGGTCTTGTTCAGAACAATCGGAAAGTTTTCCGGGAAGACCACCTCCGCTCATTACAGTCTTACGTTGCACCATTTCACGTGCTTTCCTAGCTGCATGACGTGCTTGTGCTGCTAAAATCACCTTCTGGACAATTATTTTGGCATCATTAGGATGCTCTTCTAAATAATTCTCTAACATTTCGGAAACCGCTTGAGAAACCGCTGCACTTACCTCTCTGTTTCCGAGTTTTGTTTTGGTTTGACCTTCAAATTGGGGCTCTGCAACTTTAACCGATATAATAGCCGTTAGGCCTTCTCTAAAATCATCCCCTGAAATTTCAAACTTCAATTTGTCGAGCATGCCTGACGCATCAGCGTATTTTTTTAATGTTGTCGTAAGGCCACGTCTAAAACCAGAAAGATGTGTTCCCCCTTCATGGGTATTGATGTTGTTTACATACGAATGTAAATTCTCAGTAAACGAAGTATTGTACACCATAGCAACCTCTACAGGAATGTCGTTCTTTTCACCTTCCATTGAAATGACATCGGAGGTGATGGGCTCACGATTTGCATCTAAAAAACGTATAAACTCTTTGAGTCCCTCTTCAGAACTAAACAATTCTCCAACCGACTCGCCGTTATCATCTTTTTGTCTATGGTCTGTAAGTTGGATTTTAATTCCTTTGTTTAAGAACGACAATTCACGCATTCTGTTCGCAAGTGTGTCATAATTAAACTCAATAGTTTGTGTAAAAATTGAACGGTCGGGTATAAAAGTTACAACAGTTCCTGTTTTTGGCGAATCTCCAACGGTTTTAGCAGGATAAAGAGCCTTGCCGCGTTCATATTCTTGCTCCCATACCTTTCCCTCACGATAAACAGTGGCTTTTAAGGAGTCTGATAGTGCATTTACACAGGACACTCCCACTCCATGTAGCCCTCCAGAAACTTTGTAGGAGTCTTTGTCAAACTTTCCTCCTGCGCCAATTTTGGTCATGACCACTTCAAGAGCAGAAACACCTTCCTTTTTGTGCATCCCAACAGGTATTCCCCTTCCATTATCTTCTACGGTAACAGAATTATCTTCGTTAATCTGAACAGAAATGAGGTCACAGTGTCCGGCAAGAGCCTCATCAATGGAGTTGTCTACTACTTCGTAAACAAGGTGGTGTAATCCACGAACACCAACATCGCCAATGTACATGGACGGACGCATCCGCACGTGCTCCATTCCTTCTAATGCCTGTATACTATCTGCAGAATAATTTTGATTGGGTTGATCACTCATATGTGTATTTTATGAATAAAAGCTATTCTTACAAATTTAAAATAAAAGCCCCACTTTAAGTGATAAAGTGAGACTTGTATTCTGTCAAGTTATTAACAGTTCGTGTTCAAAAAAAGCTTATTCATAAGCATCAACATGAACCGCTCCAATAGCTCGCCCCGATGGTTCATTCATGTTTTGAAAAGACGCATCCCACGCTAACGCAGTTGGGGTGCTGCATGCCACCGAAGGTACTGAAGGCACAGTAAGTGCAGCAGCCTGTGATGGAAAATGCTCTTCAAAAATACTACGATAAAAATACTCCTCTTTCGTGCGAGGTGGCTGCACAGGAAAACGATGACTAACTTGTTCCATTTGAACATCCGTTACAGCTAAAGAGACCACTTCTTTTAGGGAATCAATCCAACTGTAACCTACACCATCGCTAAATTGCTCTTTTTGCCGCCACGCCACAGATTCAGGCAATTCATCTTCAAAAGCCTTACGCAACACCCATTTTTCCATGCGATCAGGAGTTATCATCTTATCCTTTGGATTGATACGCATGGCAACATCCATAAACTCTTTGTCTAAAAATGGAACTCTTCCTTCAATACCCCATGCAGCAAGAGACTTGTTTGCTCGTAAGCAGTCATATTGATATAGCTTGAATAATTTACGTACTGTTTCCTTGTGAAACTCTTCTGGATTGGGAGCTTTATGAAAGTATAAGTATCCGCCAAAAACCTCATCGGCACCTTCACCAGAAAGTACCATTTTAATACCCATTGATTTAATAACCCGAGCTAATAAATACATGGGAGTAGATGCCCTAACGGTAGTAATATCATAGGTTTCCAGATGATATATCACATCTTTTATTGCATCTAACCCTTCTTGTACTGTAAATGTTACTTCATGGTGTACGGTACCTATTTTAGCTGCAACTACTTGTGCGGCAGCCAAATCAGGCGAACCTTCAAGTCCAATGGAAAATGAATGCAGTTGTGGCCACCACGCCTCTTGAGTATCATCTGATTCAACACGATGCTTTGCAAATTTTTTAGCAAGTGCAGAAGTTATCGAGGAGTCTAATCCTCCTGAAAGTAATACGCCATAAGGCACATCGCTCATCAATTGGCGGTGTACAGCTTTTTCTAAGGCTAGTTTTAATTCCTCAATGCTGGTAGGGTTATTTTTTACCGCCTCAAAGTCTTCCCAATCACGGGTATACCACTTTTGGGGTTCAGCATCTTTTTCGGTCATAAAATGACCAGGAGGAAACACCTCAATTGTATGGCAAACTCCTTCAAGTGCTTTCAATTCAGATGCAACATAGCGCGTACCGTTTTGATCATAGCCATAATAAAGCGGAATAATCCCCATATGGTCTCGAGCAATTAGGTATTTTTTATTTGCTGCATCATAAATCACAAAACCGAAAATACCGTTTAATTCATCAATAAAATCGGCTCCCTTTTGTTGATATAACGACAAAATAACTTCACAATCTGACCCTGTTTGATATGCATAATCTTGAGTAGATTTACGCAACTCTCTGTGGTTATAGATTTCACCATTAGCTGCTAAAATCAAGTTTTTATCTTCACTGTATAGAGGCTGTCTTCCAGACGTAGGATCAACAATAGCTAAACGCTCATGGGCCATTATAGCATAATTATCGGCATGAATTCCACTCCAATCCGGACCGCGATGGCGTATTTTTTTTGACATCTCGAGCAGCTGCGAACGAAGTTCATCAACCGGTTGTTTTATATCTAAGGCACAAACAATACCACACATAGTTTAAATTTTGATGCAAATTTGCTTTTTTTATTTCTAATTTAAACCATAATAATCTTTTTTAATTTAATTTTTACACTAATTATATGATATTACAATAATAATTACACAAAATATCAATCAATTCACATCTTTAGGTTTAAGTCCTTCTAAAAACATGCTTATTTTTATGGCAATATGAGTTCACCAATAATTTTTATTGAAAACGCTGCCATTCAGCAAAACAGAAAGGTAATTTTAAGTCAG
>Ga0222715_10005385_pt1 | contig 10918 bp, 18 predicted proteins | sample C33_9DmetaG_FD_165056 | JGI IMG/M metagenome (GOLD analysis project Ga0222715, IMG submission 165056) | Estuarine water microbial communities from San Francisco Bay, California, United States - C33_9D | ecosystem: Environmental > Aquatic > Marine > Unclassified | place: USA: California... | reverse complement strand
TCCTGGTCAGTTTTGTGTGCTTTCAAGTGCCACACCTGATATAGTTGAAAGAAGTATAGAAGAATTCGAATACCATGCGGACATGGCACGTTGGATGGGGTTCGGCAAGAGCTTCCAGGATGGTTGTAAGATCAACGTACACATCTCTGGCAAGCAAGGTCCAGATGGAATACGTCGAGCACTGCCTAGACTCTCACAAGAAGCACGTAACCTTATTACCATCGAGAATGATGAAATGGGTTGGGGACTAGACGCAAGTCTCGAACTAGAAAAGGATCTGGCACTGGTCATGGACATACATCACCATTGGATCAGGGACGAGGAATACATCGACGCAAAGGATGACAGGGTCAAACGTGTGATAGATTCATGGCGGGGACAGCGTCCTACCATGCACTATTCATACTCTAGGGATGAACACCTAGCAGTTGCGAACTTGGGTGACAAGACACACACAGAAATGCACAACATCAAGGATCTAATTGCACGTGGATGTAAGAAACAGAAACTTCGGGCACATTCGGACCTATTGCCTAATAGGAAAGTAAATGAATGGGCATTGAGTTTTTCTGAAAACTTTGATATTCAGGTGGAGGCAAAAGGCAAGAACATGGCACAAGAACAACTTTACCTTCAATTCAAATCAGCATGACAATCTTATTACTAGGAGACTGCGTAGCAAACGGTCAGAATATCCTTTACAGTGATATCATGAAAACTGATTACATAACTGAAGGTTTACAATCACCGGAAACACTACAAACTCAAATAAAAGAGTGGGCTGAAACGGATGATTTTAAGGTAGCAAAAAAATATCTCAGAACACAAGAAAAGATCAACAGTTGGCCAACACACATTCCGGACTGTGTCAATATGAGTGCGGCCAACGAAACCTTTCAGGGTATGCATAAAAAATTAAAAGAATACCTACAAAAAAATCCAAAGCCTGATCTTGTTCTGCTTACAGACTTCACTCCCTCTCATAGGTGCGTGGTACTACGGAAAAATGGAATACAATTCGTTGTGAAACGCGATATAAAATTAATCGACAACGAGCAGGAAATTTGGCCTAATGATGTCTATGAAATGTTCAAAAATAAAGTGCGCGAACAGGAGAAAAATGGAGAAACGTATCTTATTAGGAAAAATCTCAAAAGTTTCAAACAATTGAAAAAATTGATCGAGAAACATGATATAGATTACAAGTTTCTAGTATTCAGACACGAAAATCAAAACATAACCGATGATTACATATATTGCAATCCACTATTAGATTTATATAAGTTGCCTGGTAATACAGAAAATTGTACAGAAAAATTCAAAGCCCAGAAAAAAATTGCAAATTTTGTAATGGACAAATTAATTTAATAGACAAACCAAGAAAACTTCTGTATTATAAGACATATGAAAGAACTTTGGGTAGAAAAATATAGGCCTAAGACTCTGAAGGAGTACGTGGTCAGGGACGAAGCACAAAGGCAACAAATACAAGCATGGATTAACGACAAGGCTATTCCGCACTTGCTGTTGAGTGGTGCTCCAGGCGTTGGTAAGACTACACTTGCAAAAGTCCTGTTTGCAGAACTTGATGTAAGCAGTTATGACATCCTAGAAATAAATGCTTCTAGAGAGAACTCCGTTGATACGGTGAGAGAAAAAATCAATTCGTTTGTTCAGATAATGCCTTTCGGTGCATACAAATATGTATTACTCGACGAGGCAGATTATATGAGTCCTAATGGACAAGCGGCATTGCGTGGTGTGATGGAGATGTATCACACATCAGCGAGATTCATACTCACTTGTAACTATCCCAACAGGGTGATTCCGGCACTGCACTCGAGATGCCAAGGCTTCCACATGGAAACCATTGACAAGACAGAGTTTACAGCGAGGGCGTGTGAGATATTAATACAGGAAGGTATTACTCCTGACATTGAAATATTGGACACCTATGTTAAGGCCAGTTATCCTGACATGAGGAAGTGCATCAACATGCTACAACAGAACTGTAGGGACGGCAAACTGATGCCGCCAGCATCGGGAGATTCTGGACAGCAGGACTATAGACTACAGATGGTGGACTTGTTCAAACAGGGCAAGATACAAGAAGCAAGAAAACTGGTGTGTGCGCAGGCTAGACCTGAAGAATGTGAGGAGATATACAGATGGCTGTATGACAACCTAGAGATTATATCCAAGGACGAGGACGCACAGGACAAAGCAGTGTTAATTATCAAGCAGGGATTGGTCGATCATTCGTTTGTTGCTGATCCAGAAATCAACCTAGCAAGTGTAATGATTAAATTGGCGAGACTATCAAATGGGTAAAAACATAAAATATCTTGGACATGTGAAACTTCCATATGAAGAAATTTTGTCTTTGATACATCTAAAATCAACCAAAGTCAACACAACATATGACACCGAAGACGACTGTCATTACGTTGACCGAAACAAGAAAGAGCTGGAATACAGTAAAAGAATTCACGCACTGTATCATCCAAATAAAAAAATAGGTCTTTTCTACAGATACTCCAATGAAAAACTATTTGATCTCATACCAAAAAATTTCTGGAAGAAATTCAAGATGCATAAGAACACATGTCGAATAACAATTATGAGACACCCACCGGGTACTGTCAGCATACCACACATCGACGTTTACCATAATGCTGTAAAAGAACTAGGCAAAAAAGGACTTGACACAAACAGGATCAGAAGAATATGGATACCACTGACTGAACCAAAACTAGGACATGCATTGTTTGTTGGAAACGAAGTTGCCTACAATGTAAAGAAAGGAACAGTTTTAACATTCAACAAAAATATTCCTCACTCTGGTTGCAATATTGGCGACGAAGATAGGTTTGTACTTACAATGACAGGATATTATGGGTAGTAAACACAACAAAAAAAGATACTTCTGTGTGAAGTACATCATAAAACCAGACAAGAAGTTCGATGAGTTCGTGGAATTATCTAAGAAAAAGATCGGCACGGGCAAAATGCAGGAATACACGGTGGTATTGGATCTAATCAACAAGGAAGTGATAAAGAACGAACTACCGGGCATACCAGTGGCCCAACGGGAACAAATCCCTTATGAACGTATCGAACAGCACTACCGACAGTGGTACGCTGAAGCGATGGATCGGTTCATCAAATAACGTTCGCGTATCTCCTACGTAAAAAAGCCAACTGTTTTGCCTTCCATAGTTTCAACAAAACACGTCGTCTCCGTCTGTCCTTCTGTTTTCGTATCTTTAGCCATCCTTCGTTGAGCTTGTATAGTTTTACTCGTTTGTCGTACACCCTCTTTTTCCGTATTTCTTTCCATAGTTTCCGTTGAAATAAAGGTCGCAGTTGTAGGCTTTTCAAAAGCATAAGGATCCTCGTAGTTGATTTTTGATTGTGATTTGATGTGTCTTTGATGTAGACTCATGTACAAGTACTTACTTCTAAATTTCCAAAATAACTATGCATATTTTACAACACTGATCTTTAAGATAAATAAGCACTATGCATGATGTATTAGACATAATCAAAAACGTACAATCTTTATATGCTGTAGGCCCTACTTTGAGCATATTGAAGGATTTCGAGAGAGTCATAGATGAACTGGACATTTATGTATTCCAAAACTGGGAAGACGGAGAGCTACTTTCAGGTCCAACCGACTCGAGACATTTTGTAACTTGTTCATTCATGTGGCCAGCAGACAAGATGCCGGATCCCGTGGGTGGCAAGAGACTGCTAGACAGAGGTTGTAAGGTGACTTACAAAAAAGACGAATTGTTAAAACCTAGGACGATCAAAGGGCCAGAAGATTATAGACCAGGAACAACAAAAGGCAAGATCGACAGTCATGACATATGGGTGGTTGAAATAAAGATGCCTAAAGAACTTATTGGTAATTTCAAATACGGCAAAGACGAAATCGAGAGTCAGGATGAAACAGAGATGGCGTCGGGAGATCTAAATAGTTTAAATGACATTTCTTAAAGAAGGATTGAAAGCCGGAGACCTCGAAGGGGTTGTAGACAAAAGATTTTCAGTTGACCAATTCAAATCGAAGATGGGCGACGATAGGAACATCATGGTTCTTGCATTTTCTGTGGAAGGACAGGCACCAGCAAAAGATCTAGAACGTTTTGCCGAAACCGGATACAAAGAAGTTCTTGATGCGGATGCCACTCCAGGCTCTTTGGAAGATGGAAAACACAGGGTTTTTATTGAATTTGCCAGAACAGAAAAAGTAGATCAACACATAAGAAAATTCCTAGACGATCTATCAAAACTGACCAATATAGAAACTTTTGAATTCACATATCATAAACGATCTGTGCCTTTCGAGGCATCTGCTAAAAACCTTTCAGATGTGTTACCAAGGACACCACAGGCATACACTCAAAAAGTCCAAAGCCTGAGACTAGGTGAGGTTAAAGATTTTTTTGATAGATTCCAAATGTTAGAATTCAAACTGGACAACAACGTAATCAGCGTGAAAAAACAAAACGCCGACACACTTAAATTTGAATTACACGCATTCGGAACAACACCAATGTTGATGAACGAAATTAAAGCATTTAGGATTGATCAAGAAGCAATAAGTGAGTGCATTTGGCTTACCAAATATTTTGGACCATATCAAATCACTAAAACCACAGAAAATAAATTCATTTTCAGCAAGGGCGGTGACTCAGTCCTAATAAGTAGAATTTAATGAGATTATCTGAAAATTTTACATTACAAGAATTTACAAAGAGTCAAACGGCTTTGCGTCAGGGCATAGACAACACACCAGGTGAAGAACACCTAGCAAATGCGAAATCATTATTTGAAAATGTTGTGCAACCTGTAAGAGATAATTTTGGAGTCACAGTTATAAATTCAGGATACAGAGGACCCGCCCTTAACCAAGCGGTCGGAGGGTCATCAAAATCACAACACTGTAAAGGTGAGGCAGTAGATATCGAATGTCCAGGCACAGGTAATTACGAAGTGGCCAAATGGATCGAAGAGAATTTAGATTTCGACCAATTAATTTTAGAATTTTACACACCAGGTATACCTGATTCTGGTTGGGTGCATGTTTCCTACAAGTCAGAGGGCAACAGGAAATCAGTGCTGACTGCCATGAAGGAAGATGGCAAGACTGTTTACAAACCAGGGCTTATTCAATAATAATTTAACAATAGGTTATTTGTAAGACATATCGCGGATCTAATCCAAAGTTCCCGCCTAGGTGTCTATCTTTTTGTGTCCACTCTATAAAATCTCCACTTCGCCAATCAGTAAAAACCCTGTTGTTTACTTGGAAAAAGTGTCCGGACTTCCAATCTTCTATAAAGACAAGCCTTCTTTTAATGGCACTTACTGGAACATTGTGATATTTTGCGAAGCTCTTGAAATGATCTTTGTGAGGTGGTACTACGTGACCACTTTCAAGTTTTGTAAAAAGATAGCCAACTTTTCCAGCGTTGGCAGGTTTCAAATTATCAAACCATGCATGGTTTTTTGTTTTACTACCATACTCCAAATGTATCAAACTTTTTTTTGGATACTTTGTCCAACTTTTTGGAAAGTGTTTGTGAGGCACATGTCTAAAAGGCAATTTTTTTATTTTTGCAATTAAACCTTTACTAATTTTGATATTTCCTGTAATCATTTTTCATCGGTAACATCGTATGGTTGTTTTGTTTCTTTATCATACCAATAAAGACTTCTGTGTGGTCGTGTGTCTACCTTGTAATTTTTCAATGCACTAACGTAATAGAACATCCTGAAACCGTCTCGATACACTCCGACCGGACATTCCAAAGGATTAGGATGACCATGAAAGCCAAATTTATGATGTCGCCATATTACTGCCCTCCCGGCCTCAGGATAATATTGTGTCACACACCTAGTCCTATCAAAATCCCACAGTTGAAAATCGCCATTCCATTCTTTTTTCCAATCTGGATTCAAATAGATGTTAATTGATATTAATCTGTACAGTCCTAGAGTGTTGTTAAAATTGAAATCGCTATGTAATTTTAGACTGTCTCCTTGCTCACACCTCATATAACCAGCACCGATCATGTGAGGATCCGGAATCAAGTCTTCATGTCCTGTAAGTTTTCCTAACCAATCTAGAAATTTTGATGAACTTAATGCTTGTTGTACAGATAATGCAACCGGACAGTCGCTTATGTCTTGTTTTTCCAACATTCTGCTTTTGTTCCTCGTGAATTCTCTAGTCCATTGCATGTTATTACACTCTTGTTTCATATTTCTCACCACCTCATCAGGTAAAAATTTATCTAACGCAATATTGGGATATGGAGGCGACTTCACATAGTCAATATTCAATTTACTAACATCGGAAAATTTCTGTAAAATATGATCAACAATTTGCATTTTATTCGACACCTGTAATTTGTGCAGTGTATTTCACCTCACGTCCCATATTAGAACTCATGTGTTCTATTGAATTGTTCAGAATTACATATTGCCCTGCTTTCCAATTTACTATTGGAACACCACCCATTTCGAAATAGTGTCCTTTTTTCCAATCTTCGAGGAAAATGTTTATTCTTATAATTTTGGATGCATCTGATATGTTGTAATGTTTTTTGAAATAATGATATTGATCTACATGTAAAGGAATGACTTTTCCAGGCATTTGTTTAATAATGCTGATAGTGTGTTGTGAGAATTTTGAACAGGCAAAATTTTCTATCCATGCTATCTTAGGATCAAACGTTTGATAATGTTGCGTGTTTGATTTGGCGTGTATCTCTGACTCAACGGAACAGACTTCATTTCTCCAGTCGTGTCCATCGTCTGACCATTTTATGAAATTTTCGACACTATGTAACATTTATTCTGTTATCCCATGTTTTACTGAAACACAATCTATTTACGCTAGTTCCTCTCTTGTACTCTGGGAATTTTTCATTGGTATCTAAACCAAATATTACACAAGGCGATGTTTGCAATCCTAGTCGCAGACATGTTTCGGTTTGCAAATCTTTATATTTGTTGTGAAGCCAATTATTGTTAAATTTTTCAATAAGTTTTTGCCCAACATACACGCTGTTCAAATTAACATAGTCATTTTGATTATAGGCAACCATGGCATCGTCATAAAAATTCCTTTCGAGTCTTAAACCTATCCTGTGATGTTCAACAGGAAAGACCTTGCTGAGAGATGTTGTAACGGTTGTAATGCAATCGTAATTCAAATCTAACTCTTCGATATTAGAAATGTTTATGTATGCCAAGTCAAGCATCACAGGCACCTGGTGTTGCTCACACTTCTTTAACACATCGTAAAAATCTGTTGGTAAATTACCAGTGTTTGAAAAAGGGCAACTCATTACCACAACATCACCTTTTTCTATATCACCATCTTTGATCAATTTAGATTCTTTAAAATAATTTCTTGCCATCATGTGATGGTAAAAATATTCTCCTTCATACAATCTTAATCTTTTGTCTATATGCCTAATGTAAAACATGTGGAATGTTTCTGTCGTGCCTGCACTATAATCTGAATGTTTGAAATCGTCTAGTCCTTTGAATTTTTTATTTTCGCTGAACCAATCCTTATAAGAATGGATGAAATCAGTGCGGTTGCCATGTTGGTAATCAAGTTCCTGTAAGAACTGTATTGTTTCTGGATCATGGATACTCCATGCTCCTCCATACGGTTTATCTCTCAAAGGCGGTAAGACTTGTTGCTGGGTCATATCTTTATAGTAGCATATTTACCCAATAAATAAAAGCATGACCAATAAAACACTTTGGATTTTCGGAGACAGCCATTGTTTACCTTATGGACTTCCTGATCCGACAGTGGGTTGGGAAGATCATCTTGCAAGAATGTTGAAAGCAAAAAGTAAGAATTTTGCAGAGCCGGGTTGTGATAATCTTTTTATATTTTCAAGTATATTAGATAAAGTAAAAAAATTCAAAAATAAAGATGTTATCGTGGTCGGTTGGAGTCATCCTTCACGTAAATCATTTATCCGAGAAACTGGTATGTCGTATCCATTGGCACAACACTGTATTTCATATACTGCACAAGGTAAAACTTTTTTCAGGAGTAAGGGGTCTAAAGCAAATGATACACTACGCAAATGGTTTAGTATGAAACCAAAACAATCTGGAGTAGAATACTTTGATAGATGGTTCAAAGATTATTACAATATCCATGAACAAAAAATAAACTTTACAGCATACCTTCGTGCTGTTGACAACTTGTTGGCCAACAAAAAATATTTGTCTTTTTATTTTAGTAAAGACAGCGTTAAAGGTGTTACAAAAGTGCCAAAACTCCTATGCCAGGCCGAGTTCATAGCAAAGCACAATGTAGCGATAAGCAAAAATGACGGACATCTTAATGCTAAAGGACACAAACTATGGGCAGAAACTCTCTATCGCTCTATCAGGTCTTTGCAGTAATTAAAACGATATTTTAATTCTATAAATACTGCTATTATGTTTTCAAGCATTAGAATGATTTTCGCCATACTCCTGATCACCGGCATCGCGGGTGCTGGCGTGTACGTGATGAAGCTCAGGGCAGACAACGCCACGCTAAAGGCCAATCAGATAGAACTGGAACGGGGCATAGAGTCACAGGCCAAACTGCTGGAACAACAGAAGAAGGATTTCACGGCCATAATGGAGAGCAACAAGAAACTCAACGCCTTGGTCATGACGTTCAAGAAGGACTTGGAGGACCTAGACAAGAGATTCAACAAGGGCAAGAGAGACATAGGCAAACTGGCCATAGACAGGACAGGAGCCATAGAGAGGATCATCAACAAGGGTGCTGACAACGCCGCGAGATGTGTGGAACTGGCATCAGGTGCCGAGCGCACAGAGGAAGAATTGAAAGCAACCAAGAAATCGGAGATAAACCCGGAGTGCCCGGCGCTGGCCAATCCAGCGTATGTACCATATGAATAAGATATTACTGATAGCATTGATGATCGTACTCGCAGGGTGTAGCGTGGGCGAGAAGCGTGTGAAGATATTTTCCGTGGAGGAACCAAGAGCAAAATTAAATTTGCCTAATCCAGAAGCGTTGAATCTCGAGAAGGTTCGTTGGATCATCATAACTTCAGAGAACGCCAACGAGGTGTTCGCCAAACTGGAAGCGGAGGGCATAGACCCAGTGCTGTTCGGACTCACAGACAAGGACTTCGAGATGATTGCGAAGAACTTCGCACAGATAAGACAGAAACTACAGGAAACCAACAACCTACTTGAGGAATACAAGAAATACTACGAAGGGACAGAGGAGAACAAACAATGATAAAAAATTTCAAAGACATAGTGATACTATTGATAACAAGTGGTGTGTTGATACTGCTTGGGGTTATCATCATAGGAGATTACGTGGTGGCACTGGAGGAGAACAGGCCAGTGGACGAGAGCGTGATAACACTGATGAAGATGTCGGTCACAGGACTGATCGGAGTGATCGGTGGATACATCGGGGGTAGCAGATAATGTGGACCTATAGATGCAACGTATTGAAAGTTGTGGACGGTGACACGGTGGACGTGGACATCGACCTGGGATTTGGCATATGGCAGAAGAACGAGCGTGTGAGGATCATGGGCATAGACACACCGGAATCGAGGACACGAGACAAGATCGAGAAGAAGTTCGGATTGGCGGCCAAGGCCAAACTGAAGACACTGCTGGGCAAGAAGGCGGTGTTGGTGACCACAATCAACAAGAAGGGTGAGGACATGAAGGGCAAGTTCGGGCGTGTGCTGGGCGACTTCCTGTATGACAGCAAGAAGGTGTCAGAGATCATGTGTCGAGAAGGACACGCTGTGGCCTACTTTGGTGGCGCAAAAGCAGATGTACAGAAACAACATATGAAGAACAGGAAAAAATTAGTAGAAGCAGGCATTGTGAAAGGCGCTATAGAATAAATACGCACATAAACGAGGAGAGCAAATGGAACTAATCATAGCACTAGCAACAAAATTTTGGCAATGGACTGTTTTGATAGCAGTCGTTATCATTGCCGCAATCATCAACAAGTTTGACAAGAAGGCAAAAGTAAAATTAAAGTTCGAGTATAAGGAACTGCCACACCTACAACCACTGAGGATCCCGACCAAGGACAAGGGATTCTGGGGAGCGATAGTGATGTGGTTACTATCTACACGTAACTGGGAGATCACCAAGGACTGGCACTACACCATAGACGGCAAGGACTATGTGATCCCGGCAGGCTTCTCGTTCGATGGAGCCAGCATACCCAAGTTCATGAGGACTTTCTTCTCACCAGTGGGTGTATTGCTTGTGGGCGGACTTGTCCATGACTATGCATACAAATACAAAACACTATTGTTGAAGAACAAGAAGGACACCATGGGCGACTTGACCCAGAAGAGAGCAGACGAGATCTTCAGAGACATCAACATCAACGTGAATGGTTTCCATACTATGAACTACCTGGCGTACTGGTCACTGAGATTGGGTGGCTTTGTTGCCTGGAACGGTCACAGAAAGAGAAACGCTAAAATCAAAGGAATCAAATAATGTCTGAACAATTAAATGAAGACAAGTTGGTAGCAAAGAACGAACAAACAAGTGTAATCAAGAAAGGTGCCCAGGACGGCTGGGAACTGATCAAGACCATCTGGGTGTTCCTGAGAGATGAATTACCACAGTTCCTGTCAAACTGGAGAACAGTACCAAGAGTAATGATGGCGCTATACGGTGTGGTTTTCTACAACACCATGCAGTGGTTCATGGCACTGCCAGATCCAAACAATGCACAGGCAGGTTTCGTGTCAGTCGTGGTTGGTGCTGGAGCGGCTTGGTTTGGACTGTACGTCAACGGTAAAAAGACAGATATCAAGAAATAGTTACCAGGCGTTGACAAACGCCTAATCTA
>Ga0222715_10005384_pt1 | contig 10918 bp, 1 predicted proteins | sample C33_9DmetaG_FD_165056 | JGI IMG/M metagenome (GOLD analysis project Ga0222715, IMG submission 165056) | Estuarine water microbial communities from San Francisco Bay, California, United States - C33_9D | ecosystem: Environmental > Aquatic > Marine > Unclassified | place: USA: California... | reverse complement strand
CTTACACCGGGCCGCAGTTGCAGCACCTCCGACAGCTCCTACTCTCTCCGATTCCATGAGAAGGTCGACGCCAGCGATTCCATCGTCCACTCGGTGCGTATCCACTTCGACAAGGCCTACTACCGCCTCAGTGAGAAGAATCTGCGCACCTACAGGCATTCCACGGTGTTATCTGGTCGTGCGGCGACCAACGGGAAGTACGGCTTCCGCCTGGGATACTTCCGGAGGCCCGATGCTGGCCCCGACCCCCGACTTATCGTTCGCCCCTACCCTTTCTTCAAAATTGACAAGATCGTTCGATTGGGTGGTGGACCTGCGCGCGCCCACCCCGACTGGATCATCCCAGACGTCATCGCCGTGGATCGCTTCGTGGGTCCCGACGAGCTTAAGTGTCTGCTCGACTTCTCCGAGTTGCTTACCACTGAGGACCACCGGTGGCTCGTACACGGGCGCCGATACAACACCCGTGAGGTACACTTCCGCGACCATATGGCGGCCGACGCGACATTCGCAAAAGTCATGGGAGCGATAGAGAGGAGCGCTATAGAGGTCGCGCAGTCCCACTTTTGCGTCGACGCCCCCTCGCACGTCTGGGACTTCACCCGCATGACGGGACTCACCTGTGTCTCTAGGGACCTCGTCTACACTCCCGCCAATTCCAAGCCTCAGGCATGGCATATGGACTGCGAGTCAGGGGTGATAAGTGTTTTGATCCCCCTCAACTTCGCTTCGATTCACGGCACGGAGTTTCTCCCCATGCTGTGTGAAGATAGGGGCGCCTACCCCGCGGAGCACCTTGCTGAATGCCTGGATAACTGGGAGGACTTCACCTACACCAAATCCACTCGAGTGTCTCGGTACTACCCCGACACATGGAATTCGAGATCGGTTCAGCGTGGGTATAAGTTCAAGGCGGACGTATCCGACGGCTCCGCCCTCTTCTTTAGAGGCAACACTGTGCACAGGGGCGCGAGGTCGGCCGAGAAGAAGGACTGTCCACACACGCGTGTATCGCTATTCCTCGCCCTGGCCCGGCCTGGCTACAACGTCGAAGATGACTTTCACCCTGTGTGGAACCAGCCGTTCCTCAGGAGGAAGTACCTCTTCTCCCGCGGCGAGTTGGCAGCCATCATCAGCGAAAACGACATACTCAAGGGCGAGATGAGCCGGTGCAGAAGCTGCAACAAGGAGAGCAAGGCCGAATCGCTATGCTCCGGCTGTGCCAGACACTGCTGCCCCAAGTCTTGCTTGGATAAAGACTCCCGAGCCTGTCACTCGTGCCTTCCCCACATGACCATCATCTGCGCTGGATGCGGCGAACCCGGAGCACGCACTAAATGCCAGCAATGTGGCAAGGACCTACATGATCGGATAACCTCGCGGCTCTCGATCGCGCCACCGGATGCGCCGGCGAACGTGGAGGTACTGTGCGGCGTCGATGGACCGAAGGGCCACTGGTTCTGCTCGACCATGTGTTCGGTGGCGCATACTCCAGACAGCGGCCCTCCTGCCGAGCCACCCAGAATACCCCCCAAGGTTGCTTCTGACGCCAAGCTATACACCGGGGACCCCGACAGCGCGACCACCCCTCCCTTCCCGCCGACGCCGGAGATCCCGGAGTCCTCCGATGAAGCCGACGACACCCGCTCGGGGCGGTCCGACGACATGCCCGTCGCCCACGACCCCGAGTCTCCCCCGGGAGGACCACACACACCATCGCGCCAGACCGAGCACGGGGTCCTCGACGCGGTCTTGGGCACCAAGGGTCTCGCGGATGCCGACATGGTCGATGAGATGAGCGTCTACGACGACCATGGGCATGACGCCTTACTTGACGTGACGACGCCGACCTCCGTCGATGGGTCGAAGGTGGCGGAGGCGCACGTTAACGACGGGGCATGCTTGACCGTGGCGAAGACAGCGCGGAGGAAAATCCCCAAGAAGCCCTCGGCGGAGACAAAGGCCAAATCGAGGCCTCGGAAAGCCCCGCCGACCGAACGGACGCGGCCTGCCAAACGGGGCAAGGAAGAAGTCTCGTCGGACGATTCGCCACCACCCGACAGCGGCCATGGCCCGGACACAAGGAAGACGACACGTGACCCACCTGATCGAAATCGTCGTCGCAGTCTGGACGTCCGCGCCCGCTCCGATCGCGATGTCGATCGCCGTGACCACTCACACGAGCACCGACGCGGGAGCCGGCGCCCTCGCGGACGCTCAGACAGCCGCACACAACGGCGCGACGATCATGGTGACCGCTCGCGCAACCGTGACCGGAGGCACCCCAACGACAGGCGCCCACGTAGCCGTGAGCGACGCCGCGACGATCGCGACAGGCGCTCGCGTAGCCGCGACCGGGACCCCGACGGACACCGGCGACATGGTCGCAAGATACTCCTCATGTGCACGCGCACTGGCGCCAGGACTTCGATAGGGTGTACGACCCGCCACTCAACGTGCCCCTACTACCATTCTGTGACGAAGTTCAGAGAAGCGGGTGGTGTCCTGCCACCCGACTTCGGCACCTATAAGAAGCCGCCGAAGCCCGTGGCTCAGAACGACACGGCCACGACGACGCTAGTCGAAGGTCTGCTCCGGAAGGTGGTCGCCTTGGAAGGCGAACTCGCCAGCATGAAGCGAGCCGGGAATGTCCTTGTGGCCACCGCTCCACTCCACGTCCCGGAGGCCTCTGCTCCTGATCGACGTGTCGTCGCCCGGGCGGCGCCACCTCGTCCCTCTGCGGACTCGAACCCGACCCTGCGCGCTATCGTCTGGAGACACTGCACAGACGACTGCCCGAAAGCGGAAAGGACTGCCTGGGCTACGGATAACGGCATCCCCCCTGGGGTGTATGCCAAGTTCATTGGGCTGCTGACCAAGGAGAAACCCCGGCGGGGTCCTGTGATTTCACGGGATGTCCGCCGGGCTCAGCGGCAATTCGCGAAGGCGGTCAATACGGAACTGGGACCCCTCATCACTGACCTACCATCACGGCACCGTCTCGAGATCAGTGGCATGATTTTTGGTGCCGCCGGACGGGTGAGGCCTGCGAACCCGGCGGGCGTGGCAAGGGCCTACTCTGAGGCAATGACACTGGTCCTCGAGTCTGGACAACATCCACCCGACGCCCAGACACAAACGGGACAACGACACAGTGGCGACGCGCCACGCACGCTACACGTACGCAAACGTAAACGTACTCAGTAAATTAAGCGTGACGTACGGTAGCGCATAACGCAATTTAATACTCAATACCGCGGTAACGATAAATACTTGTCTTAAAAATCCGCTGGAAATGATGTATATCTGCGTATGTAGGCACCCACTAGTTTGTTCGTATGATCATACTTATAAATAAAAGGCGTTTTCACATTTTGTGACTTGTTATCTTTATCACCACTTCGGTGAATACCAGTTGCCAATTGGTACGGCACTACTGTCCGGTGGGGGGTGTGAGAGCCCCATCCACCTAGGTAGCTGTCGGGACCTCCCCTTCTGTTTAAGAAGTTAGGGTAACGGTAATGTTTGATAAAGAGGCACTCTCAATACGCAACCATGATTATACAAATAAATTAAGGGTTGACCTACCACCTTCGTCTCGCTCTATTTACCCCAATACTAAACGTAGACACGGTATCATCAGTTTTATACCGTCTGTGCGTTTACCTTCTCGTGCGTAGGCATAATGTCTACCGAAGCTACTACCCCGAACAAACCAAATGGCCCCCAACGATTCCCCCCCGCATCTCCGCCTGCAGCCGGCGAAGGGCCTGTGGATGGTCCGCCTAATGGACAGACCATGCAAGACGTGCTGCGATTTCTTGCGCAAGCTCAGATGACTGCGGCTCAAGCCATGAATTCGCAAGGCCTGTCGGTGCAAAAAGGGATGAAAGACGTGGCTCGAGGAATGACGTCCGCTGCTTTCATCAAAGACATTAAAATATGCGGCTACGAAGCGACTGGTCTGCAGCGGGTTACTTTCATTAAAGCGTGCGCTGACCGCCGTGTCGGTTCGGATCACGACGAGGCCTGGACCTGTGTCAAACAGCGCTCCACCGACGTCCCGCCGCGTTGCAAACAGATTGCTGAACAAAGCCTCAACGCATACGGTCAAGTCGTTAAGGAAGCCTTCACGGAGATTACGAAAGTGTTCATTTTCAGAAAGCGCACTCGGACCGCTGACGACATCGCCGAGGAGGCGATCAACCTCATCTCGAACTACGGCCCTGTCAAGGGATCGAGTATACATGAGTACTATGGCGTCGCCCGGAAAGCTTGGGCTGCCGTGGTGTTTGTATACAACCTCGAGGCAGAGGGTGCCAAACCGGCACGGGCAACGGAGGATTCTTTCCTTCGGGCCTGGGCCGACAATTTGAATACGAAGATGAAGCAGCATGTGAAGCTCAAGAGAATTGAAGCGCGAAACAATAAGAACGACTTTTCTCTCGATGAGGCTTACGGCGCAGCCCAAGATTACCTGGACTGCGACGACGACAGCGACGACATGCCGGTGTCAAGAAGCATGCTCAGGAAATCTAACCTCCTCGCCTACATACGCAACCTCGGTATCGACGCCGGGTTGGACGACCAGCCGAGAATATGCAGATTCTTCGCCAAAGGCGATTGCAGGAATGGGGACCAATGTAAATTCACCCACTCCCGCAAAAGGGCACACGACGATAATGCCTCCGCTACTAGAGGCGATGGTAAGAGGCAACGAAACGACGGCAATTCCACGACCCGTAGGGGTTGCAACAAATGCAAGTCCGACGACCACACGTACTCCACGGCTTGCCCCGAGTACGCTGGATGTAAGCGCTGTAACAGTAAGGAACATATGATGCGCGACTGCACCGAGGCGTGCCCGAAATGCAACTCGGAGGCTGGCAAGCAATGTGACAAAGATTGCGTTAATCGCGGCCGCCGGAATTTTCGTCGTTAGGGGGCTCTGCGAAAGACCTCCTGCAAGGGTCTACCCGACCCGAAGGCGTTCCTAATGATGTGACTGCGCGTCCGGGCACCATGAACAGTGCCAAGGACTCGACCGCAGCTGTATCTATTTGCGCTACTGTACGGGATGAGGTACCATCGGAGTTTATTCACGACAAAAATAAAAACGAATTGAAGATACCTCCTGTCAATCTCCCTGCTGTACGTACATCAACAAACACTGTCAGTGGTTCTGTGGAGGGTTTGGCCACCTCCCCGGCTTACTATGTCATTGGCCACGACAACCACGGCCGTGACCTTGCCAATACCATTGGCACGTGTGCTAAACTTTTGAACTGTCAACCGGAGGAATTACCGTCTCTTTTGATACCTCTGATTGATGGCCGTATTAAGTACCTGCAGACGTTTGTTTCACACGTCAAGCCTATTGTGAAACTAAGAGCTTATGTCAAATACTGCGACGTCAACAAATTCGCAGCCAAGGAACGTTCGTCTTGGATACGCTTCACGTCGACGTTGCGACGAGAGATTGATCACCTCTCAGCGACACGTGACTCCATAACGTCCCTTCGGAAAGAAAATAAAAACAAGAATAAAAATGAAAAAGAAGATGGCCCCGTCATTGAAGCCATCCGCAAAGATGGCCCCGTCATTAAGGCCATCCGTCAACTGTCTGTAAAGAAGCTCGAACGCAGGTTGCACATGCCGAACGATTCACATCACGTGATCGATACGACACGTATACTGACGACCCCCCTCGAACGCGGTGGGCGTATGCGTACCGACGACTTGAAAAGGATACTCAATCCTTCCGACTCGCCCGCCCTGAAGTCCCTGATGAGTGGCCACTTGATTGTGTTCTTCAGCGATAGCATTGGTGACGGCGCCATAGTCCCGCATGGTTTATGCCATCACGCGGACAGCGCCGATGGCGTTGATACCACGCCGAGTATTGACGCCGCTGCTGGCGGAAAAACCGCAGCCTCCATGGCAACTCAATCGATTGCACCTCCCCCCCCTGACTGCCCTCCTCCGAAGACATGGGTGTTACCCAGGTTTACCACTGGCTCGAACAACTTTACGTTCGGCAGTGTCGAGGCAGTGAAGGGACAGCCAGGAACCAGGAATAAGACTGATTTGCGCTGCAAAACCGACTTGCCGGCAAATGCACACATCGTTGCGTGCGGGATACCAATGACGTCCTTGGAAGAAGTACGGCAATTGATGGAAACACGAGGAACAGACGACCTGTTTTTCTTGAGGGACCATGTCAACCACGACGTCCGAACGAATGAGAGTAAATTCTGTAAGTCGTTGTTCAAGGGCGCTGTGGCCTTACGAAGAAGTGCCAGTGCTGCTGGGATCGACGTTGCGTTACATGTACAGCAGAGCGCGGACCCCAACTGTCGTTGGGTAGGCTCGGCCTTAGTAACGACGCGCCCAGCCAAACAGGGTGAATATTTAACCACACCTTTCGACTCCCAGGCTCACGGCATCTCTTATTGGAAAGATATCGGATGCAGACTGATAGGCACTCCTTTGATTGCCACAGACAACTCCGACCTCGACACTTTCTCGTTGGCCGAAATTGCGCACATGGCCACGGTTATGATGGGAGCGCTTGTTCATGCGTCAATCGAACGCCTCCCCGCCGCGCATCGTCCGTCGCCACAGATTTTCGAGGACCCCATCGAGGTGGCTATAGGGTTCGGCATTGTACCCCGTGCGTGCACGACGGTCACCCTGGCGCCTATGTTGGAAGCGCACCCGGCTCTAAAGTACGTCACTGACGCTATGTGCGCCACTTACAAGGAGCTACCTAAAGGGGGCACAGCCGACCTCAGGCTTTTCGTTAAGAACCGTGAGGCCGAAGGATCAGATCAGGATCTGAACTTTAAGGTTTTCGAAGTTGCTTTGAGGGGTACTTCTAGCCCCACGGATGAGACCCGCACAGTACAGAAGATGTGTGTGCCACTGGGCACGGCTGCTTGCATGCACAAGCCTGAATACGTGGGACGTGTTCTTAACACCCTGCTGCAAGCCCTCTCACATCTAGTTGAGTTGCCAGCTATCGACAGGAAACCACTCGTTACCAGCATCCTGACCAACATGACTTTGATCAGGAAGCATGGTGGACTGAGAGCCTCGGCGCACATCGGCGTCGTGATTGGTAATCCTGAGGGGTTACAAGACATCACGCGCGCTGTGGATGGTCTCGACCACCAATCTATGCAAGCGAATTCGCTAATCGCTAATGTCAACCGGGACGTGAGACTGTTACCTCTCACTCCGTCCGATTGGCTCAAGGTCTGCGACTCTCCTGACAAGCCAGAATGCATCAGCAACCTCGAGGAGGGATGGCAAATGTTCCTCGCTCACCCTGTACCAGAGGCGCCTACATCTGGCATAAAAGTAGCATGCTGGAACACCAACGGCCTGGCAGCCAGAATGACGAAAGACTCCTCGTTCTCCTCCTTTGTCGGACAAGTTGATCCGGATGTGATCATTTGCTCGGAAGGAAAATGTGCGCCACGTGACGTACCTCACATCGATGAAGTACTCAAAGGTCTGGCTCAACTGGGCTACAGGTTCGCGGTATGGAATTGGTGTACTGACACCTCTAATGGCCACAACGGACGCCACCACGGCACGATCATCTTCTCCAAATACAGGCTGAATGATGTTGAATTCGGACTGTCTAAGAACCCGGATACACAGGGAAGGGTCATCACGGCATCCGTACGCGACGCCACATTGGTCTGTACCTACGTACCGTGCTCACCTCTGAACGGAGGCCCGGAGAAGTCTATCGATAGGAAGGATTTTGACGTCCAGTTGCGCGAACACATCAACACCCTTCAAGAATCTCGTCCTGATTCTACTGTGATTTGGTGTGGTGACCTCAATCTGGCCCCTCTCGATACTGACTCGTCATTGAGGCTGGCGAACCAGCACAAGTGTCCGTCGACCACGCGTGATGAACGTGAAAGGCACGCCGAAACTCTGAAGCGACTGAACCTGTCGAGTGCTGGCTTACAGCTACAATCAGCCCCTCAACCTCATACTTGGCACGGCAGCGTCCCGCTGTATGGACCGAAGAAAGCTCTGAGTCGCTTGAGCATGAGGATTGATGACGTATTGACGGACCCGTCTCACATCGGGCTCGGCAAAGACGTCAAGACCCCGGCTGTGACTCACCTCGACACGGTCGTCTCCAAGTTTGGGAGCGACCACAAGCCTATACTCTGGTATCTGAGCTTTGACGGCAAGGATATCAGCGCTGACGGTCACGCTGCATGGGCTGTCAATGTCAACGGAGATACTGACAATGAGCAGAAGGACATCACACCTGCGATTCCCCCTGCCACCGATGAAGTCAAGACGGATGCTGACAATGAGCAGAAGGACGATTCACCTCAAGCCCCTTGTGATGACTCGACGCAGGCCCGCACGACGCCCGCAGTTCCTTTTGCTTCGATGTCTAGATCTCCCGCTCCCGACATCGATGCCCGTACCCAGCTCAAGGAGGCCATCGATCGTATCAAAACATTGAGCGATAGAGCGGCACGGATCGAGAAAGAAAAGTTACAACGCCCGTTCTCGATAATACGTAGCTTGTACAGGGACGTCGATATGCCATCTTACTCCCCTTACATCGATGGAGGTCACAAACTCAGACGAAAAAGAGACGTCATGCCTGAACTCTCTCTGCAAGTCGAGAACCTTGACGGCAAGATCCGTAAGGCTCTATGTCTCCTGGATTCAGGCGCTCACTACAACATCATGTCTTATGACACGATGATTCGCTTGGGTTTGAAACTTCAGCGCCACGCGTACACTGGTGAAGAACTTGAACTTCCTTCGCTTGTGTTCGGAGACAACCGCACTGATACTGTCATGGGATGCGTTGACTTAGTGGTACATTTGACCAAACACGTAACCATGAAGATCAACTTCTTCGTTTTCATGTCTGCACCCTATCAGCTGTTTATCGGGTCCGACTTCATGGACTCACAAGGTGGTAAAATTGACTACGCCACCGGCATGATTACCGTCCCCGCGGGATCAAGAACCGCGAAGCTCCCATTCAAGCCAAGCAAGGTAGCGAAAGATCTGCTGCTGTACGTTTCGCCTAGGAAAACAATAACCATACCGGCACGCACGGCTAATGTCAGCGTACCAGCCAAGTGGAGTGACATACCCGTGAGGATGCAAGGGCAATGGGGCATTCTACAAGATGCCCAATGCCACAAAGTACTCTTTCAATCGGGGTTAACCAACACTCACAAGGCTCGCGACGACAGTTACTCGTGCTCCGTTATGGCGACGAACCCCACGGATGAAGACGTGGTACTGCGACCCGGCAAACCAATGTGTACCTTCGAGCCCATGGACCCGGATGAATACACAGTCTTGAAATCTGAGGTCTTCGACCTCAAAGCCACTGCGAATACCACGGTGCACGCCAGCATGCCATCTGCTGACGAAGGATTGGATTTGGAAACAGAATGGGCTAAGTATCCGCATATTCACAAGATTCAAATAGCCGAACTCGACGAACCGGATGCTGACAAGAAGGCTATGATGGATGAACTGCGATGGGTCCTTATACGGAACCAGGAGATATGGAATCCGGCTCCTAAAGAAGTATCGAAGAATCTTGAGGAGTATATTATTCCACTCGACACGGAACCGACACCTTGCAGATCGAGGCCCTTCAACCCGAACACTCGCGCACAGATGTCAGAACTGATCGAGAAGCAATTGGCCAAGAAGATCATCGAACCATCCTCGTCTCCGTTCTCATCACCTGTGGTACTGGTCCCGAAGAAAGACGGCCGGATGAGATTTGTCGTCGACTACCGCAACGTCAACAAGTGTGTCACTACTGACCGCTATACGACGCCAAGGGTGGAGATAGCTCTCTCTGTGCTTCACGGGAACAAATACTACTCAGCGATTGACCTGGTTGACGCATTCTGGTCTATACCGCTGCAAGCGAAGTCACGCGAGGTCACGGCTTTTCAGACACCTGATGGGCTGTACCAGTATCGATTCCTGCCTCAAGGCTTGAAGACTTCGTCTGCAGTATTTTGCCGCTACATGGACAGAATGATCGGTAACCTGAAGTGGACTGAGGTTCTGACCTATGTCGACGATATACTGATTTTCAGCAAATCGTTCGAAGAACACCTCAGCTCTCTGAACAAGGTATGCCAAGTGATGGGTAAATTCAATATGACTCTTGCCCCTCACAAGTGCCATCTGTTTCAAGAAAGCGTCAAGTATCTGGGCCACCTCGTGAACAGAGAAGGTGTGAAATGTGACCCGGATAAGGTGAAGGCCATACGCGAAATGTCGATCCCCCAAACGAAAGATGAGCTGTACTCAACAATGTGCAAGTTCAGATATTATCGCCGCTTTGTGATGGATTACGCCAAGATCGAAGAGCCACTCCGAACGAAGACTCTCGGGCCCACTACTTGGACGTACGACTCCAATGCCAAAGCTGAATACTCTGAAAAAGAGCTCGCTGCCTTCAACATGCTACGAGGAGCTCTCTGCTTGGACCCTATTCTAACCCATCCTGACTGGAACAAGGAATTCATCTTGCACACCGACGCCTGCAAGACTGGCTTAGGTGCTGTACTCGTACAGATGGATGGCGACGCGGAAAGAGTTATTTCCTATGCTTCGAGATCTCTCACGAAAACAGAAGTCAACTACAACCAATGGGAGTTAGAATGCCTGGCTATGCTGTGGGCAGCTAAACTCTTTAGGATGTATCTTCTGGGCACGAGGTTCAAGATCGTCACTGACAGCAATGCAGCGAAGCACATCATGGGCTTACACTCTGAGAATGCTGGTGGAAGATTGCTACGATGGTCCCTCGCGCTACAAGATTTCGATTTCTACATCGAGCATCGTAAGGGCAAGCGGCATGCCAACGCCGACGGACTCAGCAGAA